>Ga0206835_1093_pt1 | contig 31784 bp, 23 predicted proteins | sample Alteio_BWOrgCont_31_FD_152853 | JGI IMG/M metagenome (GOLD analysis project Ga0206835, IMG submission 152853) | Enriched cells from forest soil in Barre Woods Harvard Forest LTER site, Petersham, Massachusetts, United States -... | ecosystem: Environmental > Terrestrial > Soil > Temperate forest >...
ACTGTGCCATGTTTTTTCTTTTGTTCTTCAATAAATGCTTCTGTTTCCGGCGACATATGCGAACGGCTTGCTACTACAGTATAATCTCGTTTGGGCTGGGCTAATGGCAATTTTTCTGCATGCTGCATTAAAATCTCTTTATGCTGAGGTGGCTTCATAGTAGCAGCATTAGTTACTTTAAAAGCTCCCTGCCCTTTTATGGCGAAATAAAGTACACCTGTAACCGGTATGTAAATGATTCCAAATACAGGTAAGCCTTCGTGAATCAGGGCAATGTTCACGGTAAACTCCCCGTTTCTTTTTACAAATTCTTTGGTTCCATCGAGAGGGTCAACTATCCATAGCCACTCCCAGTCTTTCCTTTTTTCATAAGGAATTACTGCGCTTTCCTCGCTTAATATATTAGGGTAATCTGTCACTTTCAAACCCGATGTAATAACCAGGTTCGATACTTTATCGGCCAATGTTAACGGCGATTTATCCTCCTTAAACTCTACATCGAAAGGCTGTTCATATACCTGCAATATAGATTGGCCTGCCAGCGTGGCCAGGTTCACAGCCTGCAACAATGTTTTTTCTGATAATTCCATTAATGAGTTGGAGTAACGTGATGGAAAAAGGGGAATAGGTATTTATAGAAATTGTTGTAAAGCGTATACAATAATATGTCCCAAAGAGTTATAGATATTAGCATATAGGAAATTACCTTTTGTTTGTCATGGTAAAACCTTACGGCTATCATAGTACCTATGGGGATGGATAAAATAAAAGGAGTGAAAAAAGCTATACCTGCTAGTCCCCATTTCTTTTTTACTGTTTGTACCAATTTACTGTCGAGTATGTTTCTTGTAGTTCTATTCTGCCTGTAAGGCATATACTTAAACCTGAACTTTTGCCAGTTATCAAGAGCCCATTCACTAATGTTGGCAAAAATAATACTGCCGGTTACTCCGCCTGCAGTAGTGATTGTAACGGCTTTAAAAAAAGAAAACCCCGCGAAGACTGCCGCAGGAACGCCTCCGAAACCAAACTTTACTGTACTGAGAATGAATATACCCCCGATTTCCCTTATTTCATGCCATATCATACATCCACGTAGTGCTTCAACATATTAATACTTTAACAACCTGGGGTTTTGTTGTATCAAAGATACTGAAATTAAAACTGAAATGAAAATAAGCCCAGGCTTTTTTATTTTGCAGCCGGGGCTTTCTTCCTGAATTGCATCTCTTTAAGCCACTTAACCGGGCCGGGAAGATTGTTTTTGCGCACCTGCATAAAATGAACCTCTTTAGAGCCGAAACCTTTATAGAACCGTGCTAGGTCGCTATCGGTTGAACCTTCAAAGTCAAATACAAGGTTTTTCTGGGCGTTTTCTTCAATGTAGCGATTAATAAGAAAGGTCATGGCATGGGTTTCAAATGCCTTTTTATTTGTACCTGAAAATAAAAATATAGTTCTACGGTTGCTCTCAACAAAGAAAGCTCCCGCGCAAAGCTCTTTTTCTTTTGTATATACCCCCCAGCTATGCCCGTGCCCGTTCTTAATACAGGCTTGCATCAGGTTATTTAATATCGTAAAATGAACAGCTTTTATAGTATGTTCTTTGCCCCTGTTTGCCTTAAAAATGTCAATAACCTTTTTCGGTTGTACGTTTTTTGAAACGGTTAGCGAACTTGCAAATGCTTTCTTTAAGTTGCGTTTAGTCTGAGTGGAATAATTGGTATGTAAAGTGGCATAAGGAGAAATAAGGTCAAGCAGATGCGTTACTCCTTCACCCGTTTCAAACGATTTGTCATTAGTGCGGTTAAGCGTGTTCAGGTTCATTTCAATATACCTGTACTTAGCCGGAATGCATGAAAGAAACTCAGTTACTTTTTCTTTTGTAATCTGTTTGGTTGAAAACACTCCCAGTTGTTGCGCATAGGGAGGAGGATAGGTATAAAGGAACCCATACTTTTCTCCACGCGATAATGGCATAACATTTACATAATCATCTTCAACCAGTGCATCCCACTTGCCACACACAATATCAAGGTACCAGGCATAGGCATAAATAAGGCCGTTAACAGAATTGCGTATGCACGAATCCCATTTAACCTTGTCAATATCCTTATGTAGAATGTGTTTTATCACTTTGTTCCTGTTTCAAGCATGGCTTCAAATACTTTTCGCCAGCCTTTCCATTTCCCTTTATTATTAAGGGTGTCGTTATGCCATATACTAACGAACTCGCCCTTACATTGTTTTACACGTTCAATAAGTTCCCGGGTTATTACAATAGCTTCTTCGGGCTTAACCTGCATGTATTCGCTGAAAGTACCTTCCATAAAAACGGTGGGGTGTAGTTTCACAGGAAGGGGGGTTTCCCTTCTAAGGTCATAAAAGAAGAATGGGGTGCAGATGCTTGCCCTGAAACCGGGACAGGCCGCAAAAACCATTGTATAATCATCGGTTATACCCAGTTCAGCAAGGCAGCGGTATGTCTCGGGTAGTGTGATTTTAAGAAAATGCTGGCGCGATTTGGTTATTTTCTCCGTCAAATTCTTTTCAACCCTTTTTATTTCTTGTTCCACTATTGCAACACTCCCACCCGACCTGTAAGAAGGATGGATGCCTATGTAGGCATATTCGCTTACCTTTTTTACAAGCGCCTGGAAGTACTTTCCTTCTGTATTTATGTTCCTGTCATGCTTGCCCCAGTTACCGGCAAGGAAAAAATAAACGGGCCTTACATTAAACTTTTTAAATATATCGCGCTGGTAATTGTATGTGTCGAAATTATCTTTCTTCAGGCCCAGTAATGTAAGTTTTTTGTCAATGGCATAACTAAAGTCAAGCCTGAATAAAGCCCTGAAATAAGACCCTAAAATAATCTTTAGCTTCCTGCCTTTGTGGGCATAGGCTACATCAATATCAATAGTAGGGGTAAATACATAATTGTTCTCTTTTATTTCAAGTTCAGGGTACTTTTTCTTCAATATATCTTTCAGCTTATTTGCCCATAAGTTGACTATGGGCACGTCAATAAACTTGTTCTTAAATGCCAGGCTACCTGTGTGCCTGAACCTATCATGGTCATCCAGGGAAGAAAGTAAATACTCTTCATACCGGCTAACCAAATAAAATGAAGCGGCAAATAGGTCGAATGGCAATACCCCTGCATCCGCCTGGTAAAATATTTTTAACTTTTCCCATTCGGTAACTGTAATAACTTGCGAGCGTATATCATCTTCAAAAAGCAGGCTATTAGCTGAAATGAATATCTCGCCCTCTTCTATAGGTTGATTGGAATAGTTAATCTTAGCGCCCTGGTGGTTTTTATATTCTGCTGTATCGGTGGTAAGATTATAGGGAGTATTTATGAGCGTTTCGAAAAATAGCGAGAACACGTATTTAACACGTGGGGTAATAGTTGGAGTATAAATTAAAAGTTGTTCTTGCATGGTTAGAGATTCTCAATTATTTTTTGACAAATAAACTCTGCTGCTTTGCCGTCTCCGAATATATTAGGATAAGTTAAGTCTTTTTTAGTTTTAAAATGTACATAAGCCTCTTCAATACGCTTTGCATCGGCATCTGTCAATATTGAGTTGCCGCATTCCACCAGTTCGGTCCATTCGGTTTCTGCTCGTAGAACAACACATGGTTTTTTCAAAAAGAATGCCTCTTTTTGTACCCCACCTGAATCGGTGAACACCATACTGCAATTTTTTTCCAGCATAAGCATTTCAAGGAAAGAAGCGGGTGGAATAAGGTGCAATAGCTTATTTGTCTTTAACCTGTCTTTAATTTGCCCCATCATTTTATCGGTACGCGGATGCACCGGGAACACTATATCGACCTTATTCTCTTCGCATATCTTGTTTATGGCATTCAATATACTGTTTAACCTTTCAGGGTCGTCGGTATTGGTATTACGATGAATAGTTAGCAGGATAAAATCTTTCCCCTGCAACTGCATTTTATCAATAATGTCCGTTTTCTTTTCAGCCATTTCAGAGAAATACAATGTGTTGTCGTACATAACATCTCCGCAATGGTAAATGCCAGGGTGTACTGCTGTAAACGGTTTTTTATTACCCGGGTTCAGATTTTCCCTTATAAGATTATTATAACCTGTTTTAGTTGGAGTGAAAAGCAGGGTAGAGCAATGGTCGCAAACTATACGGTTTGTCTCTTCGGGCATGGCCTTATTAAAAGAACGCAATCCTGCTTCAATATGTAATACAGGTATATTCATTCTTGACGCAGCCAATGCACCGGCCAGTGTAGAGTTAGTATCGCCATATACCACCAGGCAATCTGGGTTTTCCTTTATCAGCACTGCTTCAATTCCTTTCATCATGGTTGCTGTTTGCTTGCCATGTAAACCTGAGCCCACATTCAGGTTATAATCGGGTGCGGGCATTCCAAGTTCTTTAAAAAAAACCTCCGACATATTTTCATCGTAATGTTGGCCCGTGTGCAGAATAATTTCTTTAATCTCCTTGGAGAAATGATTTTTTATGGCCCTGCTTAATGCCGCTGCCTTTATAATTTGTGGTCGGGCTCCTATTACAGTCACTATTTTAATCATAAGCCACTTTTATAAAATGCCTTCATCGGCAAAACTGTAATAACCCGTATCTGATATAATGAGATGGTCGAGCACACTGATGTCTAACAGTTGTCCTGCCTGTTTTATTTTCTGTGTAAGAGATTTATCTTCATTGCTGGGTGCAAGGTTGCCCGATGGATGGTTGTGGCACAGTACTATACTGCATGCAAAATGGTCGAGGGCATTCTTGAAGATTAGTCGTGTATCCGCAACTGTTCCTGTAATGCCTCCCTGGCTTATTTTCTGAGCCGATATTATTTTGTTAGCTCTGTTCAGATACATTACCCAAAACTCCTCGCTTCGTAAATCGGCCAAATGGTGGAAATATTCATAAACATCTTTACTGCCGGCAATCTTCTCTTTTTCTTTTACTTCTGCCACCCTTCTGCGCTTGGCTAACTCAAGTGCAGCCACTATGCTTATTGCTTTCGCTTCACCTATTCCTTTAAACTTCTTCAAATCGCGTACCGAAAGCTTTCCTAATTCATTCAGGTTATTGTCAACGCTTTTTAATATGGCCTTTGCGACATCAACAGCCGATTCGCCGGGAACACCTGAGCCAATAAGTATAGCTATAAGCTCAGCATCGGACAGTACATGCGAGCCCTTTTGTAAAAGCTTCTCCCTCGGGCGGTCTTCTTCTGCCCAACTCCTTATTCCTGAAATCTCTTTGTATTCGGTATTTTCCATCTATTCCTAACAGAACAAAGGTAATTAAGTATTGAAAATACGATAGATAACAATCCCTAACACGGAATATCCCCCCTCCTTCTTGGGGGAGAGGGCAAGGGTGAGGGGTAGAACATGTACAGTTTATCCTTATCTTCGCAAGCCTTACAGACGTACTGATTACTATGGAATACAACTTTCGTGAAATAGAAGCAAAATGGCGTAAAAAATGGGAGGAAGAAAAAGCCTACCGGGTTAGCAACGATTCTTCGAAACCCAAGTATTATGTGCTCGATATGTTTCCTTATCCTTCAGGGGCGGGATTGCATGTCGGCCATCCGCTGGGATATATAGCATCCGATATTTTTTCACGTTATAAAAGACTTTGCGGTTTTAATGTGCTGCACCCTATGGGTTACGACTCATTTGGTTTACCTGCAGAACAGTATGCCATACAAACTGGCCAGCACCCCGCAGTAACTACAGAGAAAAATATTGCCCGTTACCGCGAACAACTTGATAAAATAGGCTTGTCGTATGATTGGAGCAGGCAGGTAAAAACATCCGACCCGTCTTACTACAAATGGACACAGTGGATATTCTTACAGCTTTTTAATGCTTGGTACAATACTGCCAAACAAAAGGCTGAACCTATTGATGTCCTCATTGCATCATTTGAAAAAGATGGTTTTTCAGGTAATGAGGAAGTGGCTCCTTTCAGCCAGGAACAATGGAAAAGCTTTTCAGAAAAAGAGAAGTCCGACAGGTTGATGCATTTCAGGCTGGCATATTTAAGTGAGGCATGGGTTAACTGGTGTCCTGCATTGGGTACGGTTCTTGCCAATGATGAAGTAAAAGATGGTGTATCGGAACGCGGAGGCCACCCTGTAGAACGCAAGCTTATGCCACAATGGAGTATGCGCATTACGGCTTATGCAGAACGCCTGCTGAACGACCTTAATACTATCGACTGGCCCGAAAGCATTAAAGAGGCCCAACGTAACTGGATAGGCCGTTCAGAGGGTACTTCATTACGATTTAAATTAGATGGACATAACAATTCTATAGAAGTATTCACCACCAGACCTGATACGGTCTTCGGAGTAACATTTCTTACCCTTGCACCTGAGCACGATTTGGTGAAAAGGATAACAACGCCCGATAGAAAAGCTGCTGTTGAGGCCTATACCAATGCGGCTAAAAATAAATCGGAGCGTGAAAGGCAGGCAGAAGTGAAAAAGGTAACCGGTGAATTTACCGGGGCATACGTAATACATCCATTCTCAGGCAAAAAAGTACCAGTGTGGATTGGCGAATATGTATTGCTCGGTTACGGTACTGGTGCTGTTATGGCAGTTCCTGCGCACGATTCCCGCGATTTTGCCTTTGCAAAACATTTTGGGTTGGATATACCACAAGTTATTGAAGCTCCTGCCGGATGGGATTTCAGCAAAGAAAGCTTTGACGGAAAAGAAGGCAAGTGTATTAACTCCGACTTCTTAAACGGGCTTGATGTAAAAGATGCTGTGAAGCGCGCTATACAGGAAATTGAAAATCGCGGATTAGGAAAAGGCAAAGTGAATTTCCGCTTGCGCGATGCTGCTTTTGGCCGCCAGCGTTACTGGGGAGAACCTATACCGATATATTATAAAGACGGCATACCGCAACCGTTAAAAGAAAGTGAATTGCCTCTTGTATTACCTGAGGTAGATAAGTTTCAACCTACCGAAACAGGTGAACCACCATTGGCGCGTGCTAAAGACTGGAAATACCAGGGTAAATATGAATATGAGTACACTACCATGCCGGGATGGGCAGGCAGCTCCTGGTACTATTTACGCTATGAAGACCCCAATAACGAAAAAGAGTTTGCCGATAAAAAAGCCATTGACTACTGGCAGAATGTTGACTTATATGTTGGTGGTGCTGAGCATGCCACTGGGCACTTGCTTTATGTACGATTCTGGACAAAATTCTTGCAAGATTATGGCTATGTAAAGTTTACCGAGCCTGCTAAAAAGCTGGTGAATCAGGGGATGATTCAGGGGGTGTCTTCATTTGCTTATTACAAGAAAGAGGGCGAGAAATATATTTTCAAATCGGCTGATAAAGTGAATGAAGGGTCTACCTATCAAAGCGCGAGGGTTGATATTGCATTGGTAAAGGATAACGTGTTAAACATTGAAGGGTTTAAAAAATGGAGGCCGGAATACGCTGATGCTGTTTTTGAATCTAGCGGAGATTTTATCTGTTATTCAGAAGTGGAAAAAATGTCCAAATCGAAGTGGAATGTAGTTAGCCCTGATGATGTAATCGAGAATTATGGTTCCGATACGTTGCGTATGTATGAAATGTTTCTTGGCCCCATAGAATTAAGCAAACCATGGAGTACACAAGGAATAAGCGGTGTACATGGCTTTTTAAAGAAACTGTGGAGGGTATTTTGTAATGAAAAGGGTTTAGCGCTTACCGATGAAAAAGCTAGCCCTGCAGAGTTGAAAATATTGCACCGCACTATAAAAAAGGTAAAAGAGGATATTGAACGTCTATCATTCAATACCTCAGTTAGCGCATTTATGATTTGCCTTAACGAACTGAATGAATTGAAGTGCAACAAGCGTGAAATAATGGAACCTTTATTGGTAACCTTATCGCCTTTTGCGCCACATATTACCGAAGAACTCTGGCATTTATCGGGTCATACCGATTCTATTTTAAAGCAATCATTCCCTGCCGTTAATGAACAGTATTTGCAGGAAAGCACTTTTGCATACCCGGTATCATTTAATGGCAAAACCCGCTTTACTATGGAATTGCCTGTGACCCTTACCAAAGAGCAGGTCGAGAAGGAAGTACTGGCAAGCGAGGCTGCTAAAAAGTGGATACAGGATAATCCCATTAAAAAGGTAATTGTAGTGCCTAACAAGATTGTTAACGTGGTGATTTAAATTATTGTGCGAGCCCTTTATTTAACATATTTTATGAGAACCTTAACTCTCTTGCCCGCGTTAAATGCTCTATATTTGTAATTATGAAAAGACTAATTGAATTCATGAATAAAACGAGGCTATCGCTGTACATTTTGCTTGCCCTTACTACAGGGCTATTACTATGCGCTGTATTGCGCCAGCCTGGAGACGACAAAAGAAAAGTTACCCTTGAACTGATGATGTCGGGGTTGAAGAATATGCACTACAGTCCGCTCAATGTTGACGATTCTTTGTCTGAAAGGGTGTATAAGATGTTTTTGAAACGTTCTGACAGTAAGAATTTCTTCACCAAGGAAGATATGGCGAAGATTAGCCAGTATGAATATAAGGTTGGTGACCAAATTACTGCCGGTACTTTTGAATTTTACGACCTGGTGAATTCTACGTTTAATAAACGTATTGCTGAAGATTCTGAATATACGAAGGAAGTATTGTCGAAGCCATTTGATTTTACCAAAGATGAAAATATAGAACTCGACCCCGGTAAGCAGGATTATGCAAAAGATATGGATGCGCTGCGCGACAGGTGGAGGCGCGATTTGAAATACCAGGTTATGGTTAGGTTGTCGGAAACGATGCTTGAACAGGAAAAGAGACAGGAAAAGAAAGACACTACCCTTAAGAAAGTGAAGACGTTTGAAGAAATGGAGAAGGATGCCCGTGATAAAACGCTGAAGGCTAACCGGAACAGCTTTACAACCTTTGCCAAGCAAACAGACGAAACCCGGCTGAGTAATTTTTTTGAATGCATTGCTAATGCCTTCGACCCGCATACTGACTTTTTTGCACCCGAAGAGAGAAAGAATTTTGATATAGGTATTTCGGGCCAGCTTGAAGGTATAGGAGCCCAGCTACAGGATAAGAGCGGTAATATTACTATTGACAGGGTGATACCGGGTAGTCCGGCATGGAAAAGCGGTGAAATTAAAGATGGAGATGTTATTGTGAAGGTGGCGCAGGACACAGGTGAAGCTGTTGACATACAAGGTATGCTGCTTGAGAAAGCTATACAATTAATACGCGGCAAAAAAGGAACCGTGGTAAGGCTCTCTATCAGGAAGCCTGATGGTTCGGTGAAACAAGTTGTTCTTATACGCGATGTAATACACCTGGAAGAAAAATACGCCCATGACGCGGTTATTGATGAAGATGGCAAAAAGATGGGGTACATTCGACTGCCCGAATTTTATACTGACTTCGACCGTACAGGTTCAAGAACATGTGCCGCTGATGTAAAGCAATTGTTACAGGAACTTAACGCTGAGCATGTTCAGGGCATAATTATGGACCTGAGAGATAATGGTGGTGGTTCGTTGCCCGATGTGGTGAAAATGGTAGGCCTTTTTGTGGCTGCAGGCCCTATGGTGCAGGTTCGCGGACGTGACCAGCATCCGCAATTGATGTCGGACTTTGATACATCGGTTGTTTACAGGGGCCCGCTGATTGTATTGGTAAACGGCGCCAGCGCTTCGGCATCTGAAATATTTGCCGCTGCTATACAGGATTACAGGCGTGGTATAATTATGGGTTCGCAAACCTATGGTAAAGGTACAGTGCAGCAGGTATTCAACCTCGATGATTATGTAAATTCGCAATACAAAGACTTAACCCCGCTTGGTTCGGTTAAAATTACGACCAGCAAATTCTATCGTATTAGCGGCGGTACAACCCAAAGAGATGGAGTTACACCTGATATCCCTGTACCTGACCCATACCAATATGTGTATGAAAAGGAAAAGGATGAAGACTACCCGATTAATTCCGACAGGATAAACAAGGCCCCATACAATACGTGGAACAACCCGCCCGATATTCAGAAACTGCAGCAGGATTTCGAACAACGCACGGAAAACGACTCGGTATTTCAATTGATGAGGGAAGAAGCGGTACAATTTAAAAAGCAACGCGACAATACCCTTGTATCGCTGAACCTTGACGAATACCGTAAGCAACAGAAGGAACTTACCGATAAGGATAAGAAATACGATGCTATTAACAAGCCTATACCCGGTGCTGTGGTTTATGCCCCTGATGGAAAAACTTTAGCTCCCAAGTATAACGAAGGCAAGAGTAATACCCCTGCCATGGTTGCCGGAAATAATACGATAGGAATATACCCGATTGGGCAAGAGGCGCAGCAAATGAAAGCCGATACCAATGAAGTAAGCATAGAGAATGCAAGGCTCAGGTTACTCACAAAAGATGTTGGATTTTTCCAGGCATTACAAGTAATTAACGAAATGAGGTAAATTTGCCGCCGAATAATTAAACGGCTTATGACCAATATCCCTCTCAACGCCAGGTTACTTGCCAAACGCCTTTTACTGCTTATTATACCATACGAGCTGTGCCGTGTAATTTTTTACCTCTATGCCCATTTGCATTTCCCGGGAATGACATTTGGCCATTTACTTCATATAATGTTCGTTGGCCTGCGGTTCGATATTTCGGCCATTGTAATTACCAACCTGTTATATATAGTATTGTGCCTTATTCCTGTGGGAAGCGAGGAAAGTATTTACCGCAGGGGTGTTATTAAAAGTATTTACCTTATCTGCAACAGCCTGGCCATATTTATTCAGGTAGGCGATACTGTTTTCTTCCCCTATGTATATAAGCGCTCTACCGGCGATATCTTTAAGTTCCTGAGCCTGGGAAGCGATACGGCCGATATTATGCCCAGTGTACTTAAGAGTTACTGGTATATGCTAATAGTTTGGGTAGCGCTTATATTTCTGACTTATTTTCTATATACGCTTACTGAAACGAAGCCGCGCTCGCAGCATACCCCGAAATATGTTACCAAATCAATCATATCCTATGTTGTCATTATTGGTTTATTATTCCTGGGTTACAGGGGCGGGTTTCAGCGTGAACCCCTTTCTATGAAAGATGCCGGCGATTATGTACCGGTGTGTGACATTCCATTGGTAATTAACAGCCCGTTCAGTATTATAAAAACACTCGACGCCCCACAGCTTACCGAATACAATTTCTTTGCGCCCGATAAGCTTCAAACTATTTATTCACCTTACCGCAAGGCTTCAAAAGATACCTTGCGCAGGTATAACGTGGTAACCATTATACTGGAAAGCTTTTCGAAGGAATATATTGGCGCCCTGAATAACCGGCATAAAACATGCACCCCATTTCTCGATTCCCTAATTGGACAGTCGCTGGTATTCGATAACGCTTTTTCTGACGGTAAGAAATCAATAGAAGGTATACCGGCCGTAACCGCCAGCCTTCCATCATGGATGGACCATCCATTTATAACTTCCGATTTTACGGGCGATAATTTTACCTCACTCGCCGGCCTGCTCGATAATATTGGTTATACAACTGCATTCTTTCATGGTGGCAAAAACGGTACTATGGGTTTTGTTGACTTTTGTAAGAAAGCAGGCTTTAAATACTACTATGGCAAATCGCAATATAATAATGAGGCCGACTTTGATGGCCACTGGGGTATTTGGGATGAGCCCTATTTTCAATACTTCGCTAAAAACCTGGATACATTGCACAAGCCTTTCTATGCCGCCATTTTCTCACTTTCTTCTCACCATCCTTTTGGCATGCCCGATAAATACAAAGACAAGTTTCCCCTTCAAGGTGACGAAATGCCGATACTGAGATGCGTGCGTTACAGTGATATGGCGTTAAGGGAGTTCTTCAAAACAGCATCGAACATGAAGTGGTACGACAGTACTTTATTTGTGTTTGTTGCCGACCATGCAGGCCCCAGTGAAGATCCTTATTATTCGAACAGGCTGGGTATGTATGAAATACCAATCATATTTTATATGCCGCATTCCAACCTGAAAGGAGTGTCGCATACCGTAATGGAACAGATTGATATTTTGCCTACAATACTAAGTTATATACATTACCCCAATCCTTATTTCTGCTTTGGTAAAAACGCTTTCGATAGTACTGCCAATCACTTTGCGGTAAACTATATTAACGATGTTTTCCAGGTTGTAAAACCACCCTATTGCCTGCAAATGGAGGGAAGTAAAATATGCGCATTATATAATTTCAGGAAAGACAGTATGCTGAATAATAACCTGCTGGATAAGAACCCCGCTACCAGGGATTCATTATCGGCCATACTGGAAGCAGTAATGCAGACATACAGTAGCGATGTGATGCACAACCATCTTACAGGAACAAAAAAAGGAGAGTAAAACCCTCCTTCCCTTTTGCTGTTAAACTTCTTTAAAATTTACTGTCACTGTTTGATGTTTCCGAGTGATGCTTATGGTGCTTATCGTTCTTATCATCTTTATTTTTGTCTTTACTTCCATGCGCACCCTTCAGGCTGCTATCTTTCTGGTTGCCTCCGTTCCGGCTATGGCCGGTAATGTTGTTGTGCCCCGAAGTCTTATCATTTCCTTTGCCATGCCCTACCTTATGTGCCCCGAAGCCTTTGCTTTCTAAACCACCGCTACTGAATGCATCGGGGCGGCTGGTATTAAATGATTTACGGCTGCTAAAACCACCATTACCGTTATTGCTGGTGAAAGAGCGTTTGTGTGCATGGTGCTGATTCCCGCCTGTGCCCGTTCCTGTTTCGTCCTTACCGCTAGGTTTTTTACCCATCTGCTTATTGTCGTGGCTATGTTCGCTGCTACCGCTGTGCCCGCTGCCTGAGGACTCCTTGCTATTGCCGCTACCGGAACTATTATGGCTGCCATATGCGCTGTGCGACCCGTAAGAGCCATGGCTGTTATGGTCGCTACTGCGGCCTGTGCTGCTTCCGCCTGACCTGTTACTGCTACTGTAACTGTTATGATTGCTGAATGAATTATGGCTGCTGAAACTGTTGCCACTAAAGGCAGTATGGCCACTAAAGCCACTGTTGGGGGTACCGTTATAAAAATGAGTGTGCGCATGGCCGCCTTCCCTCTTATCCCTTCGTTGATCTATCTTATCACGTACACGGCTATGCCCCATAGGGTTATTATTATACATATTATTATTAAACTGGGCGGTTGCAAGCCGGGCCACTGAAAGAAGTACTATTATAAGTAATGCAGTCGCATTTCTCATGGTTCGGCTACTTAATTGGGAAAGTAAAGTTACTACATTCCGTTGAACCCCGCCGGAAGAATGGTGTTAATGGGTTCTGGAAGCAATAAAAAAGGAGGGCACGGCCCTCCTTTTCTTAAAATTATTCAGGCTTATTTCTTGCCGTCTTTTCCTCCATGGTCATGATCATGGTCGTGGTCATGATGATGGTGATGGTGTTTCTTTTTTTCTAAATCGCCGCCTTTATTAGCAGCAGGAGCCGTAGTAGGTGCGCTTGATTGTGCGTTGGCTGCATATGTGCCTGTAATGGCAACTAAAACCAACAGTGCAATTAACTTTTTCATGATTCTATGTATTTGATTGTTAGTGCAATATTACACCTTGAAAATGAAGGAAGTATGAAGATTAGCTTTTACGGACCACAGCCCCTGCTTTTTCTTCATAGGTCTTTATCAGTTTCTCCATCACCTTGTCTATTTCTTTATCAGTAAGGGTCTTATTTTCATCTTGCAATATGAATCGTAAGGCATACGACTTCTTACCCTTCTCCATTTTATCGCCCTGGTAAACGTCGAATACGGTTACATCTTTCAGCAGTTGTTTCTCCGTTTGGTAGGCCAGCTGCTGCAATTGTGCAAACTGTATATTGCTTTCAATAATCATTGCAATATCACGCGATACGGCCGGGAAGCGTACTATTTCTTTAATCTCATACTTTGATGAAATAAGGCTCAGCAGGTTTTTCCAGTTAAAGTCAGCATAGTATACATCGCCTTTAACATCGTGCGCTTTAAGAATAGTATGGTTCACTTTGCCAAATGATACAAGCGATTTTCCTTTATATGAAAGTTCAAGCCCTTCAGAAAAATGATTGTCTTGTATAACACTTTCTTCCCACTCTTTTTTGCCTGCCACTTTTTCCAGTAACTGGCCCACAAAGCCCTTCAGGTAATAAAAATCGACAGTTACGGGTTTGGCGTTCCACTGTTCGGTTGCTTTGCTGCCACACATCCATAACGACAAATGCTCTACTTCTTTAAATCCCTTTTCGCCCTTGGTATAAGTACGACCAAATTCAAATAGTTTTAAATCGCCCCGGCGGTTATTCTGGTTATGCATAATACAAACCAGTCCGTTGTTGAGCATAACGCTGCGTAACACATCAAGGTCGGTGCTTAGCGGGTTTGCCAGCTTCACTACCGATGAATCATTATCGAACTTTGAAGAAGTAAGCGAAGTATTCATTACCTCGGTAAAGCCATCGCCCGTTAGCATTACACTTAGCTCATCCCATATCTTATCGGCCCTTACGCCCTTGCTGTGTACCATTGGCAGCTTAATAGTAGTAGGGATAGGTATATTGTTATATCCATAAAACCTTGCTATTTCTTCCACAATATCGGCCGGGGTGGTAATATCCATACGGTAAGTAGGTAGCGATAGTTTCCAATCGCTTCCGTTGCCGGAAACAATAGCTAATCCAACCTCATGCAAAATATATTCCATTTCCTTGTCACTTATATCATGCCCTATAAGCTTGCGGCCAAAGTCAGTTGAGAAATCGAGGTGCCTTTCGCCTGCTTTTACGGGATACACATCCTGCTCGGCAGATACCGTTGCACCCTTGCAGACTTCCAGAATAAGGTCAACCGCGCGGCGCATAGCGTAAGGAGTGTTGCCTATATCAACCCCTCTTTCGAAACGGAAAGAAGCATCGGTATGCAGCTCATAACGGCGGGCTGTTTTGCGCACGTGTGATGGCTCGAAATAGGCGCTTTCAATAAATACGCCGGTGGTGCTATCTTTCACACCCGATTCAATTCCACCAAAGACACCTGCTATACACATGGCATCTTTTTCATTGCAGATTAAAAGGTCGTCGGTATGCAGTTTGCGTTCAGTACCATCAAGGGTAACTATGGTTTCACCTGCTTTGGCTTTTCGCACTATAACCTTGTTGCCTTTTATAGCCGAGGCATCAAAGGCATGCAGGGGCTGGCCCGTTTCATGCATTACAAAGTTGGTAATGTCTACTATGTTATTTATAGGGCGAAGGCCAATAGCCTGCAGGCTGTCTTTCAGCCATTGTGGCGATTCGTGCACCTTAATACTGCTAACCGTTACACCGCAATAGCGTTTGCAGGCCTCAGGGTTTTGTATGGTTACCTCTATATCGAATTTAGCCGAAGCGTTATAGCCGCCTGCTTTAGGAACAGTAAGTGAAAGTGGGGTAGCTGGCTTGTTGAGTATGTTAATGGCGGCAATCAAATCTCGCGCTACACCAATGTGCGAAATAGCGTCGGCACGGTTGGGCGTAAGGCCTATTTCAAAAACGGTGTCCCTGTATATCTTAAAATATTCCGAGGCGGGCATACCAATTTTGGTTTCTGCAGGAAGCACCATAATACCTTCGTGAGAAGAGCCCAGGCCAATCTCATCTTCGGCGCATATCATCCCTTCCGATGCTTCGCCCCGTATCTTGCTTTTCTTTATGGTGAATGGTTCTCCGGTAAAAGGGTAGAGGGTTGCGCCCTCGGTGGCCACAACCACTTTTTGGCCCGCAGCCACATTACTCGCGCCGCAAACTATATGCAATACAGTTGCTGTGCCCACATCAACTGTAGTAACCGATAGCCTGTCGGCATTGGGGTGTTTGGCACAGGTTTTCACCTCGCCGATTACCAGCCCTTCCAGCCCGCCTTTTATCGATTCATAGGCTTCTTCGTGTTCCACTTCCAGCCCTATTTCTGTCAGCAGCCTTGCTACTTCCATTGGGGGCAGCTCTATTGCGGCATATTTCTTTAACCAGTTGTACGATATTTTCATAACCTTTTCTTTTCCTTACAAATGTAATGGTTTTCATCTCCCTTTTGAGGGTCGGGGTGAGGTCGGTTTTGTCATTCTGAGTGTAACGAAGAATCTACTCTGGGTTAAAACAATAAAATATCAATGTAATAACAATGCATAAACAATGGATTTATCAATAAAAAGCCATTGATATTGAGTTTGCAAGTGGCTGAAAACCAATACTGATTTATTGATAATATCAATGAAAATCATTTTAAATTCTTCACCACTAAGACATAGAGTAGATTTTTTACCGCAGAATACGCTGGGCAAATTGCACGCTGAGTGCCGCAGAGATATTACTTACAACTTACTCCTTACTACTAAACTATTTCAAAGAACATTTACCGCTACATTCCTTCCCCTCTACTTGAACAAGGAGAGGGGTAAGGGGTGAGGTCTTAACACAAAGTTCAGCAGCCTTAATTAGTTTTAAAAGTGAAATCGTATTTTGTTTTCAACACCCCCTTTAATGTATAAGGCGTAATAGCAATTTTTTGTACTATCTTTGAACTAATGAAAAAGCCTCTCTTACTAATATTATTTACAGGTTTAATTTATTTGGCAAGCGCCCAGTGCACCACTTTACACAGTTTTAAGTTTACGGATGGCTCCCATCCGGAAGAAGATTTATTTTACGATGGAACCTATTTATATGGAACGACTAGTTATGGAGGTAAAGACACTTGCGGAGTAATATTCAGAATAAAGCCTGATGGAACAGGTGACACTGTTTTGCATACTTTCAAGAAGGCTGATGGTTCAAGCCCGGAATTCGGCCGACTCTATTATGATGGTACATATCTGTATGGAACTACAACAGGTGGTGGTTTACATAATCAAGGGAATGTATTTAGAATTAAACCTGATGGGACGTCCTATACTGACCTTTATGATTTTGCTGATGGCGGGCAATCAACAGGTTCTGTAATCTCTGACGGTACTTACCTATATGGCACTGAATTTATCGGGGGAACTTTATACGATGGCAGTGTATTTAGGATAAAGCCTGATGGAACAGGTGATACCACACTGCACAGTTTTAAAATTACAGATGGCCAAAATCCGTATGGTGCATTGTGTTACGATGGCAAATACCTTTACGGGACAACCTGGGAGGGCGGCACTCACAACTTCGGCGTTATATACAGACTTAAAACCGATGGAACAGGCGATACAGTAATTTATAATTTTCCTGATGGAGCCTATGGCCTAAATCCATTAGCAGGTGTTGTTACTGACGGAGCTTATCTTTATGGTACAACACCTAGTGGAGGGCTTACTGCTGATGGTGGAGGGGTTGTATTCCGGATAAAAAACGATGGTAGTGGCGATACTGTTCTTCATTCTTTTCTCGGCGATGCATTTTCAGATGCGTCTAATCCTTATCAAGGCCTTTTGTTAATCGGAGGATATCTTTATGGTACTACACAGGAAGGTGGTTCTGGTAATGGAACGGTTTTTTCAATTAGGATAGATGGAACCAATTATGATATACTCTATGATTTTAATGGTGAACCAGACGGTGTAAACCCTGAAGCAGGCCTTGAGTCAGACGGAATCTATTTATATGGAACAACTGTGGGAGGAGGTACTAATAATCAGGGAATTGTTTTCAAATGCCAAATGAATCCGACAGGTATTAAGAAAATAAGCCAAAATGAAAATGAAGTAAATGTCTACCCTAATCCAAGCGAGGGTGTATTTACTTTCCAAGCTAATAGCCAATGGCTAATAGCCAGTAGCAAAATTGAAGTTTACAATGTGTTAGGGAAAAAAACATATTTTTCAATAGTTAATGGCCAACAGCTAATGGCTAATAGCCAAATACGCATTGACCTTAGCAACCAGCCGTCGGGTATTTACTTTTACCGTATTACTTCTATGCAGGGTGACGCCATTGGTAGCGGGAAGCTTATAAAGCAATAGTATTCTTGGGAATAACACCCTAAAAAGCATAAAATAGGTACTAAAACCTTCCCCAACAGGTGCCATTCGGGGAAAAAAGGGGGTAAAATGTCGGTGTTTAGTGAAAAAGTGATATATTCGCCCTGTTTAAACATTAAATTTTATTTTTATTATGAACATTTTTGTATCAAACCTGAATTTTAAGGTTCGCAGTGAAGACTTGAAAAACTTATTTTCTCAGTACGGAGAAGTAGTTTCTTCAAAAGTTATTACAGACAAATTCTCCGGCAGGTCCAGAGGTTTTGGTTTCGTTGAAATGAAAAACGACGGCGATGGCCAGAAAGCTATCGACGAGCTTAACCAAAAGGATTACGAAGGCAGAAACATTTCTGTATCAGTAGCGAAGCCAAGAGCTGAAGGTGCTCCCAGGAACAACAACTACGGGAACAACAGGGACGAAGACTAGAAATAACTACTCTTCTTAGAAAGATACGAGGGGATGGCCAAAAGCCGTTCCCTCTTTTAGTTTAACAACCTTAGCTTTGCAGGCGGAAATTAATATTTCGCCCTTTCAGAGCTTTACTAATCACATTTTTTGCACGCAGGGCTTTACCCTGCGCTTGTTTATTAAACCCTTTCAGGGAATAAAAAAGCCCCGAAGGGGTGAAATAATATAGCATGGGGCGAAGCCCTATGCTAGTAAGCGATATTACAAATCTGAGCCCTGTAGGGGCGAAATAAACTAAACGGTTTTTAGTAAATAAATGGGCGTTGCCTTGAATTCTGACTTCAATACTTCAATGGCTTTGCGGGCACGTTTGCCGGTCTGGCAACGGACCACCAGCACAGAAGAAGGGTCTATTTCGGTGAAATGTTCTTTCAGTTCGTCAACGGGTATGTTTATACCGCCTGTATTGTTCGCCAAAAACTCTTCAGTTGAGCGAACATCTATCAACTGCACTTTCTTCTGCTCTTTCCAGGCATTATACACCGACATATTTATTTCGTGTTCCGAGCTATTGCAATAATATTCTTCAGTTCCCAATTCTGTAATATTCCGGTTGGCTTCGTTTACGGCAACATCAAAATAATTGGTTTGGTTCTTCAGTAAATCGATAGTAAGCAGCTTGCCAGATAATACGGTACCAATACCGGTAAGAATCTTAATGGCCTCTGTAGCCTGCATGGTGCCAATTATGCCGGGCAGCACGCCCACCACACCGGCTTCATTGCACGAAGGCATATCTCCGGGTGCAGGTGGCTCAGGAAAAAGGCAACGATATGTAGGGCCATTGTTGTAATTGAAAACGCTTACCTGCCCTTCGAAACCTGAAATGGCCCCGTAGACCAAAGGTTTTTTTAGCATGACGCAGGCATCGTTAAGCAAGTAACGGGTTTGAAAATTATCGCTCCCATCTACAACTACATCATAAGCTTTCATCATTTGCAACACATTGTCGCGGGTAACTCTCTCTTTGTAGATAGTTATGTTGCAATGAGGATTCATGGCAGTCAGCCTTTGTTTGGAAGCAATTACCTTATACTCTCCAACATCATCGGTAGTATAAAGTATTTGCCTTGGCAGGTTCGATAAAGCGACCTTATCGTCGTCGGCTATACCAATAGTGCCAATACCTGCAGATGCGAGATAGGTTAGGGCAGGGCAGCCAAGTCCGCCTGTACCGATAACCAATATGCTCGATTGCTTTAGCTTTTGTTGAGCATCGGCACCAAAACCTTGCAGTATTAACTGTCGGCTATATCTCTCTTTTTCTGAATCAGTTAACATGTGGTTCTGCCATTTCAGTAAAGGCTTTATCCCAATCTTTCCAAACGGGTTCGTAGCCCTGCTTTTTTATTACCTCTGCCATTTGTTGTGGAGTACGGGCATCGTCAATCTCAAATTGTTCCAATGTTTCAGGCGCTACCACATACCCTCCGGGGTTAGTCTTTGAACCCGCGCTGATAGACGTTATTCCCAGCTTTATCAGGTTATCGCGCAAATGTTGCGGCTCACGGGTTGAGAGCGATAGTTCCACTTCTTCATTTAATAACCTGTATGCACAAATCAGCTGTACCAATTCGGCATCGGTCATCTCCAATTTGGGTAATTGTCCGCCTGCATGTGGCCGTAACCTTGGGAATGAAATAGAGTACTTTGTCTTCCAATATTTCTTTTCTAAATAATCGAGGTGCAGTGCGGTAAAAAAAGAGTCGGCTCGCCAGTCTTCAAGGCCAATGAGAATACCTAACCCTATTTTATGAATGTCTGTTTGTCCAAGCCTGTCGGGTGTTTCAAGCCTGTAATCGAAATTCGATTTTTTTCCTTTTGGGTGATATGTTTTATAATCGCCCTTGCGGTAGGTCTCCTGGTAAACAAGCACAGTGTTTAATCCGTGCGATGCCAGTTCAGCGTATTCTTCTTTCTCCAGAGGCTGCACTTCAAGCGCTATATGTGAGAAGTAGGGACGTATAAGTTCAATAGCTTTTTTGAAGTAATCGGTGCCTACAGTTTTAGTAGCTTCTCCGCTTACCAGCAGAATATTGTCGTAACCCAATGCTTTAATATGGTTTATCTCGGTCAGTATTTCTTTTTCAGTAAGTGTTCTGCGCGGTATTTTATTGGTGAAACTGAAACCGCAATAAGTACATACATTCTGGCATTCGTTAGAGAGATACATGGGTATATACATCTGCATGGTTTTGCCGAAACGCTTTTGCGTAAGTGCATGGCTAAGTTGCGCCATTTGTTCTAAATAAGGCAATGCAGCAGGCGATATAAGTGCTTTAAAATCTTCCAGTGTGCGCTGCTTTGCCTTTAATGCCGACTCCACATCGCGGGCAGTCTTGGCATAAATGCTGCTCTTTACTTCGTCCCAGTTATATGTTTCAAAAACATTTAAAAAGCTCATACATTGGTTAAAAATGCAGTTAAGGGACTGCTTGCTTCGGCGTGAACCGGTTTTGCCAGTTTGGCTTCGTAGGCCATTCTTCCGGCTTCTACAGCCATTTTAAAAGCTTTGGCCATTGCCACAGGGTTTTCTGAAACTGCAATGGCTGTATTTACAAGTACCGCATCGGCACCAATTTCCATAGCTTTTGCTGCGTCCGATGGTGCGCCTATACCGGCATCTATCACCACGGGCACATTGCTCTGCTCAATAATTATTTGTAAAAAATCAATTGTCTTTAATCCTTTATTGCTACCAATGGGTGAGCCAAGAGGCATAACCGCTGCTGCGCCTGATTCTTCTAACCGTTTACACAAAACAGGGTCAGCGTGGATATATGGTAATACTATAAACCCTTTTTTTACTAACTCTTCGGTCGCTAAAAGTGTCTCGATAGCATCGGGCATTAAATACTTAGGGTCGGGGTGAATTTCTAATTTCAGCCAGTTTGTTTCTAATGCTTCACGCGCCAGTTCTGCAGCAAATACAGCTTCTTTGGCATTTCTTGCACCACTGGTGTTGGGCAATAAATTAAACTGCTTATGGTCGAGGTGATGCAAAATATCATCTTCCTTTGAATTAATATTTACACGCTTCAATGCGACTGTCACTAATTCGCTGCCGCTTTGCAAAAGGGCATCACGCATTAGTTTGCTGCTGCTGAATTTACCTGTCCCGGTAAACAGGCGAGAGGTGAATGTTTTATCGGCTATGGTTAACATATTCGGTTACGTTTAAAAGTGAATTTATATGCTGAACGGTTTGTAAAATATCTTTTGCGTTTACTATTGCCCCTGATATGGCTACTCCATAAATGCCTGCCTCCATAAGGGGTGGAATGTCATTGGCTTCAATGCCACCAATGGCAATTATCGGCGTGGTTATGCCTCTTTTTTCGCACTCCTGCATTATGGTTTTATATACTTCTATGCCAAGCACAGGGCTTAATTTCTTTTTAGTGGCAGTAAAACGGAAAGGGCCCAATCCTATATAATCGGCATTGTTTTTTGCATGATTAATAATGTCTTCCAAGGTATTTGCACTGGCGCCAATTATCATATTGCCAACAATTTTTCTTGCTTCGCTCACGGGCATATCTTCTTTACCCAGGTGGAGACCATAGGCGCCTATTTCTTTTGCAATAGCAGGGTAATCGTTAATAATCAGTTTAGCATTGTACTTATCGCAAATCTCTTTTGCCTTTTTTGCGATGCTCAAAACTTCTTCTTCAGGTTTATTTTTTATCCGCAATTGTACCCATTGCACACCCGCCTTGCAGGCAGCCTCTATCGTTTGCAAATGAGTATGCAGTTCAGTTTCCTGTGATATAAAATGCAACTTGGCAATCATCTTGTTACCTCCTGTTTAGTATGCCAGCCCAATAGTGAAGGATTTGATGCTAAGTAATGTTCAATATATTTTTTACCTTTTTCACTGGCTTCTTCCAATGTATACCCTTTTGCAAGATAGGCCGTTATAGCTGATGACAGCACACAACCTGAACCATGCTTGGGATAAACTATTTCATTGGTACTGGCAAATTCTGTTTTCTTTCCGTTATGGTACAAATAATCGGTGCCGGTTTTTGTTTTACTGTGTCCGCCTTTTAAAAATATAGCACATGTTGAAGAAATCTTTTTTGCTTCTTCTTCATTCGCAAATAACGATTCAAACTCTGGGAGGTTAGGGGTGATGAGAAATACATCACTCAATAAATTCTCTACACTTAAACTGTTTTTAAAGAAAGGGAACCCTGAAGATGATTTTAAAATAGGGTCCCAGATAATTTTTGCTTTTGGGTTGCGTTTCTTTATATGCTTCTTCACCGCATCAAATACTTCGCTGTTTTCTATTATGCCCACTTTGAAATAATCCACAGTGTATTTATCCAGAAGCACATCCAGTTGTGCCAGTATATCTTCTACCGGTAACCATTTCACCTGCTTTACTTCACTTTCATTTTGTACAGTGTTGGCCGTTACAACGCCCATGCCATAAACTTTCAATTGCTCGAATGTTTTTATGTCGGCAAAAATGCCCGCACCTGCTGAAGGGTCTACTCCCGCTAAAGAAATTACTATAGGGCCGTTGAATTTCATACTGCAGCAATTTGTTTTGTCATGGCACGTAACAACTCTTTAACCCTGCCAACAGCCTGATTAGGCTCCTCCCATACATAGCCAAGTGCCGCAACTCCGTAATAGCCGTATTGCAAGGCGAGCCCTGCATTTGAGGCTGTAACTCCGCCCAGGGCATAGACTTTTTTATTAGGTAAATCAGCAGGTACTTCGGTCAGGTTATCATTCTTCTTATACCCGCTTTTAGAAATGCTGTCGAACACGGGGCTCATAAAATAATAGTCGTAATCGTTTTTAATGGTACGAGCATCTTCCCATGAATGAACTGAACAGGATACGGCTCTGTTATTGCCGGAAGAAGACTCTCTGAAACGAAGATGAACACCGCCCAACCCGAATCTGTCCGCAATATCAGTATGATGATGCATCACAACATTCTTTCTTAATTCAACCGGTATCTGCGCAACCATAGGAGAAATAATCTGCCTGCTTGCGTTTGGTTTGCGTATGTGCAGCTTGTAAACACCTGCATTCAATACATTAATCCAAAGCGCAACTTCATCGGGTAGGATGTAGTCAGCAGTTATTACTATCAGCTTATTGTTTATCATTATGAGTAAATCTGGTAACCTGTTTCCTTAAACTTCTCCGACATTTCCCCCATGCCTTCTTCAATAACTTTTTCGTCTCCTGTCATTCCATGTTCGGCTGCATATTCACGCACATCCTGTGTTATTTTCATGCTACAGAAATGCGGTCCGCACATAGAACAGAAGTGAGCAATTTTAGCTCCTTCGGCAGGCAGTGTTTCGTCGTGGAATTCTTTTGCTGTTTCAGGGTCGAGTGATAGGTTAAACTGGTCCTCCCACCGGAATTCAAAGCGTGCCTTACTCAATGCATTGTCTCGGAACTGAGCACCGGGGTGCCCTTTGGCAAGGTCGGCCGCATGCGCAGCAATTTTATATGCAATAACTCCGTCTTTCACATCTTTCCTGTTAGGCAGGCCAAGATGTTCTTTTGGTGTAACATAGCAAAGCATAGCGGTACCGAACCAGCCTATCATAGCCGCGCCAATGGCGGAAGTAATATGGTCGTAACCGGGAGCGATGTCTGTAGTCAGCGGACCGAGTGTATAAAAAGGAGCATCGTGGCATTCTTTGAGTTGCCTGTCCATGTTTTCTTTTATCATCTGCATAGGTACGTGACCGGGGCCCTCTATCATGGTCTGTATATCATGCTTCCATGCAATTTTGGTAAGCTCGCCCAGTGTAGTCAGTTCTGCAAATTGTGCCCTGTCGTTTGCATCGGCAATAGAGCCGGGACGTAAACCATCACCTAATGAGAATGCCACATCGTATGCTTTCATTATCTCACATATATCTTCAAAATGGGTATAGAGGAAATTTTCTTTGTGATGTGCTAAGCACCATTTTGCCATAATAGAACCACCACGAGAAACAATACCTGTCATGCGAGAGGCTGTCATTGGTACATACCTAAGTAACACTCCTGCGTGTATGGTAAAGTAATCTACTCCCTGTTCAGCCTGTTCAATTAATGTATCCCTGAAAATCTCCCAGGTAAGGTCTTCGGCTTTGCCGTTTACTTTTTCAAGAGCCTGGTAAATTGGCACTGTTCCAATTGGCACAGGAGAGTTGCGAATAATCCATTCCCTTGTTTCATGAATGTTTTTCCCGGTCGATAAATCCATTACAGTATCACCGCCCCAACGTGTGGCCCACACCATTTTCTCTACCTCTTCTTCAATAGATGAAGCTACGGCAGAGTTCCCTATGTTGGCATTTATCTTTACCAAAAAATTACGACCGATAATCATAGGTTCGCTTTCAGGGTGGTTAATGTTCGAAGGAATAATAGCGCGTCCTGCCGCTACTTCATCGCGCACAAACTCTGGTGTAATAAATTTTAACGGAATGTTAGCGCCAAAGCTTTCTCCCTTATGTTGTTTCCATAAACCATTATGGGTAAGCAGTGCGTCGGTGCGCTGGTTTTCACGAATGGCAATGTATTCCATTTCGGGAGTAATAATGCCCTTACGCGCATAGTGCATCTGGCTTACGTTATGCCCTTTCTTTGCCTTCAGAGGCTGGTGCAGGCTCCGGAAACGTATTTCATCCAGTTTCTGGTTGCTTAACCTTTCTTTACTGTATATGGAATTTGTTTCGGTAAGTTGTTCCACATCACCCCGTTTTAATATCCATTCTTCGCGCAGCCTTTGAATACCTTTGTTAACGTCAATAGGAACATTAGGGTCGGTGTAGGGGCCGCTTGTGTCATAAACAGTAACCGGCTCATTCTTCTGTTTCGTGCCTTTGAATTTATCTTCGGTGTCGCTCACCTCAATTTGCCGCATAGCCACTTTTATGTCGTGCAGCTTGCCGGGCACATACACCTTCTTCGATTTTGGCAGTGGTGCCCTGCTTATATTTTCTGTTACGGGCGATTTTTCCTGTTTCATAGGTATAGGATATTTGGGTTTTAATCAGCCGCCCTGCGTGGCACGGATGACGGTTATTTTATCGTTAGGTTGTAATGTATAAGCGGGCCAGTTGTTGCGGGGTTTTACGCTGTTGTTTACAGCCACGGCAATTCCTTTGGCCTCTGACATGCCGCATTGTTCCAATAGCGACTGCAAAGCGCAGTTTTCAGAAACCGATACTGATTGATTATTTATGTGAACCTCCATAATTATTGTGTTTGCTTCAGGAGGTGCGCGGCGTGCTGCGCTCAACTTTTTCCTTTCCCGGTATTACCCGGGCAAGTTCTATGGGTATTATCTCAGCCTGTAACGGCACCCCTAAAGTTTACAAGGGCAAATCTATGAAAGTTTTAATGGAAAAAAGAAGAAAAAAGTGCGAATAATTTTACTGCTTAATAAACTTACCTGTGAAAGGTTGACCTGCAGGGGTTTGCATTTGCACAAAATATATACCTCCCGTTAGTTTTGAAATGTCTATTCTGCCTGTATTTGCTCCCTTGTATGAACTTACCATTACACCCGATGTTATTTGCCTGCCGACCGCATCGTATATATATATAATACTGTTGTTACCTTCCGCCTGTGCCAAGTAATTAATATTGATAAAAGAGCCGGCGGGATTAGGGAAGAGAGTAACACTCGTTGTGCTGTCAATTTCTATGGCAATGGTATTGGAATAGGTGTAGTGCCCGTCATAATCAGTTTGTTTTAGCCTGTAATATGAAGTGCCTTTAACGGGTGAAGGGTCTATAGCTGAATAATTCCTTGTTTGTGAACTGTTGCCTGCCCCCTTTACATTCAGTATTGGTGTATATGAATCTTCGTTATCGAGAATCCTTTCAACGGTAAACATGGCATTATTGGTTTCGGAGGCCGTGGACCATTTAAATTCTATCACATTATGCGAATAATCATAGTCGCCGGTGAAGGAAATAAGTTGTATAGGTAAAACAGTGGCCACGCTCAATCGAATGCTATCAATTGCTATAGATGGGTCGTTTCCTGCGCCATCGCCATTATTCTGCCAGTTAAAGCCTATCTGAACATTGGCATTATTATTGGCGCTGGCGGGCATGGCAATGCTATAATAAGTCCATTTACCCTGGCCGCCCCCGCAGGTGGCTGTTTTGGGTAGGTTAACTAATAGCGTCCATCCTGAACCAGTGTTATAATATACCGAACCATAATCGTGATTCGTTTGTCCGTTCATTATATAATTAAAGGATAGAGTAATGGTGCTTTCTCCTGTACAGTTTATAACCGGCGACTCAGCCATGGTATTGGTTACGACTTTTGCCGAATTGGAAGCATCATATGCCGCGCCACAATCTCCTTTAGGGCAAAAAAGGAAAGCAGCAGGCGAGCCCTTCACGCTCCCAATGTGCATTGAAGGGTCGGGACCGACAGCACCACAACCTCCACGGCCCAGACCTTCTTCCTGGTTGCTGAAATACCAAATGTTCGCTTTAGTACCATTTACACCTGTCGAGGCAATGGTCCATGCCCCGTTGGGGCCTATAGTGTAACTGGTACATAAACTTGAACAACTTATGCTCCAATCTTCGGTCCAGAACACTGTTTGTGCCATGCCGGAAGAAGCCCGTAGTATAAGAGTGATTGAAAGGATATAGAGTATTTTATTCCTTTTCATCCATTGCGACTAAATCAATTGTATCTAAGTTCGGCTTTTAAATTCACATTTAGTAGCATTAAGGCAACAAATTATAAATTATGTTGCCAGATTACTAATGTTTATCTCAATAAAGTTAAAGAAAAGCGGTAGGGGGTGAGACGATTTATTTTGAAATGCTGAACTTTTCTGACCAGACTTGTTTACCTGTTGGTGTTACCAATCTACATAAATATACACCTGAAGGTTGCCCGGTTATATCAATCATAGTTTGGGGTACCGAGAGTGTGGCAGTATATATTTTCTCCCCGAACACAGTATAAATTTCAAGTATGGCCTGTTTATTATTAAGTGAAGATTCAACTGTGAATTTTCCGGTGTTCGGATTGGGAAATAAATTAACTGAAATGGTATTGGCTATATTTTGAATTCCTGCAGTATTGGGAAGATATTTCAAAACCCTTCCGCTATCGCCAACGGCATAACCAATTTTATCAGGCTTTGTAAAACAGAGCGAGAATAAAGGGTTTGTACCAATAAAATCAAAAGACCAGTTTATGCCTCCGTCGGTTGAATGTATTATTTTACCAGGATACACAAGCCCCCAACCTTCCAATGTATCATTAAAGGCCAAATCAGTTATAGGACTTGTAGTTATACTCGTTGAATTTGTGTATACCCAGCTTAAGCCACCATTATTTGTATAAAGTATTTGCCCGCTATAGCCTCCTACCCATCCTCTGCGATAATTACAGAAATATATTGCATTCAGAGTAGTATCACTTGCGACAGGGCCAACACTCCAGTTGGCTCCGCTATCAGTAGTTTTACCTACCGAACCAATAAAGTGAAAGTTATCGAGTCCCGCAAAAAAGACAGTGTCTTTATTTATGGGAAATAGTTTGCCTCCACTGTAAATTCCTGTAAAATCGCATGCACTCCATGTTTTACCGGAATCAGTAGTTCTTTTGCAGCTACCATATTGGTCTATAGCATATGCGGTGCTTGAGCTTGCTAATTTTGCATTGAGTGAACCGTTTGGGTTGCCCAAATCTTTAAATACCCAATGGCTACCCCCATCGTTGGTCCATAAAATTGAACCTACTAGTTTGCTATAAGCTGAATCTGATGCAATATTCAAGCTACAGATAATCCCCTCATTAGCGTTTATAAAATTTATACTCTCAAAATTCATGGAAACATAGGAAGGTGCTCCCGGCGTAGGCTGATTTACCCAGGTAATACCTCCATCAGTAGTTTTAAAAACAGAATCTGCGGAAATAACCCAGCCCGTGTCCTGGTTTACGAACGAGCAATATCCAAGTGTTGTGCTGGTAGGTGAATTAACGCGTACCCATGACTGGCCATAGCCTTGGATAAAACAAATAAATAGGGTAATAGTTATAAGTGGGTTTAATTTTTTCATGGTGGTTAAATTGGTATTCAAATATAGTAAAATAAATGAAAATAATCAAGCTGAAGGGTAAGATGAGCTGCGCTCACCTCTGGTATGGAATTCAAATTCAAAAAGCCATTAAAAATTCTGTAGTTGCAGAAGCTTCCATAAACCACAAAAAAATATACTTTTGCAGGCCAATTGTTCGGGATGTAGCGCAGCCAGGTTAGCGCACACGCTTGGGGTGCGTGAGGTCGCGAGTTCGAATCTCGCCATCCCGACAAGCTAAAAGCCCTTGAAAAAGGGCTTTTTTGCTTTTCACCAGGGTTATAGTGAGAAACATAAAGTATTGTTAATACTTATTCGGCATTCTTCCTTAGATTTGCAGCCTTTTAGGACGATTACTGCTAACCCCTGGAGAATAAAATTGAAAAGCCGAGATTTTTTTTCGCAGTATATGCGCAAACTATTCACACTAATTCTCTTTGTAAGCCTCTCCGTTGCAGGCATTGCGCAACAATATAAACTTTCGGGGGTAGTTAAAGACGCGGGTACGGGCCAAACCCTTCCGGGCGCGAGCGTTTATATTGATGAATTGCAGCAGGGCGCGGCCACCGATGTTAACGGGGCGTACCATTTACTGGTTGCTGCGGGTACATATCACCTGCGTTTCACATTTCTGAGTTATAAAGATACCGTGCTTGTTGTAAAAGTTAAAAGCGACACTAAAGTCAATATAGGAATGTATTCTACGGTAATTAACGCCAATACAGTGAACGTAGTGGGCGAGAAAGCCAACAATAATGTAATCAGTTCGCAGATGGGTACCATTACCCTGCAGACAAAGGATATAAAGACTATTCCCATATTTTTTGGCGAGCAGGATATATTGAAAGTTATACAGTTGTTACCGGGTGTGCAGAGCGCGGGCGATGCTAATACAGGATTTTATGTGCGTGGAGGCGGGCCCGACGAAAATCTTATACTGATTGACGGCGCCACCGTTTACAATGCGGGGCACCTGCTGGGCTTTTTCTCCATATTCAATTCCGATGCGCTGGATAATGTATCGCTGATTAAAGGTAATATGCCTGCGAACTATGGGGGACGTATATCGTCGGTGCTTGATATTAATACCAAAGAGGGCGATATGACGGGTTACCATGCCAGCGGTGGCATTGGCTTAATTGCATCACATGTAACCATACAGGGGCCTATTAAAAAAGATACTTCAGGCTTTATATTCTCAGTCCGCCGCACCTATATCGATGCCTTTTTACGCCCACCCTTAATTCCCACTTCTTCTCCTTTTGCCGGAACAAGCTATTATTTCTATGATTTAAATGGGCGTGTTAATTACCGTTTTTCGGCAAAGAATCAGCTTTCCATAACAGGCTATTACGGGCAAGATGTATTTAACTTTAGCGATAATTCAGTACAGTTCAGTACTAAAGTGCCTTGGGGCAATGCCATAGCGTCACTTAACTGGAACCATATATTCAGCGATAAGTTATTGATGACTACTACGCTTAACTATACCGATTACAACTTTAAATTCTCAGGCGCGGAAAGCGGTTTCAATTTCTCCCTCTTTTCCGGTATACACGATTATCATGCCAAAATTAATTTCGATTGGCTACCCAATAAAAAGCACCATGTAAAGTTCGGTGTAGAGAATACGGTGCATGTCTTTATCCCAAGCGCCATATCGGCACAGGAGCCCAGTGTTAACTTCAGCACCAGCCAGGTAGTACACCTTTACAGTGATGAGGCCGCTGTTTTTGCAACCGATGAGTATGATATATCGGAAAGGTTTAAAGCGGAAGGCGGGCTGCGTTTTTCTGCCTTCGACCAGTTCGGGCCGTTTACCCGTTACGTGCAGGGCACTAATGGAGTGAATGCCGATACTATTAATTACAAAACGTTGCAAAGTGTGGCTTTTTATTCCGGCCTTGAACCACGCATTTCATTACGTTACCAGCTCGACATTAATTCCTCAATAAAGGCAGGCTACAGCCGCAATTACCAATATATACACCTTGCATCTATAAGCTCCATTTCATTGCCTACCGATATATGGGTACCTTGTACATCATTGATTCCTCCTGCTTACGGCGACCAATATGCAATTGGTTATTACCGCAATTTCAGAGATAATATGTTTGAAACCTCGGTTGAAACGTATTACAAACACATGACCAACCTTATTGAATATAAAGATGGCGTTACTCCTGAAGCCAGCGCCAGCGCCGACCCTGATGAAAATTTTACATTGGGAACAGGGCAAGCCTACGGTGTAGAATTCTTCCTGAAGAAGAGAGTAGGTAAGTTGAATGGGTGGATTGGCTATACCCTTTCATGGACCACGGAGAACTTTCCCGACCTGAACAATGGCCAGACATTTTATGCCAAGTACGACCGCCGCAACGATATTTCGGTAGTAGTAAATTATGAGATGAATAAGAAGTGGACCTTCTCAGGTGTGTTTGTATATGCTACCGGCGAAGCCCTCACCGTGCCCGATGCCTGGTATATTATAGAGGGGTCGCTTGTGGAGGAATATGGCGAAAGGAACGGTTACCGCCTTATACCTTACGACAGGCTCGATTTATCAGCTACTTATACGCCAGATAAACAAAAGCGGCAGGAGAATAAGGCTGCACGCCGCACAGCTAAAATGCAGATACTCCCTACATAGACCACCGGCCTGCATGGGAAAAAAGGATGCATACCAGCTGGTCGTTTTCGGCGTATAATGTGTACGACCGCTATAACCCATACTTCATTTATTTTTCAATCAGCGGCAACCTTTACCAGAACTCAGTAAGTATACAGGCCAAGCAGGTTTCACTCTTCCCCGTTTTGCCATCAATATCATGGAATTTCGATTTTTAAAAACATGAAAAAGATAATTATCAATATCGCTATTTTTGCAACAGTGCTGTTCACAGCCTGCTCGAAAGATGTTACCCTTAACCTACCCCCGGCTCCAAAGCAGGTTGTGGTAGAAGGGCATATTGAGCCGAACAATACTGCATATATTTATCTCTCGCACAACTTTGCCTTTTTCGGCACCACAACCATCAGCAGTATTTTAAGCCAGGATGTAATACATGGTGCACTGGTTACTGTAAGCGATGGTACTAATACCGATACCTTGAAAGAAACTATACCTACACTTGGC
>Ga0206835_1095_pt1 | contig 30957 bp, 29 predicted proteins | sample Alteio_BWOrgCont_31_FD_152853 | JGI IMG/M metagenome (GOLD analysis project Ga0206835, IMG submission 152853) | Enriched cells from forest soil in Barre Woods Harvard Forest LTER site, Petersham, Massachusetts, United States -... | ecosystem: Environmental > Terrestrial > Soil > Temperate forest >...
AGCATATGAACGAGCTTGCACATGATGCCGAGTCGCAAGATGCAGTCTTGTTTCCTTCGGTGGTAGATGCTGCTCCTCCAGTGCAGCTTGCTCCCAAGACAGGCCAACAGAGCTTTCATCTCAACCGTCCCGCGATGGAGGTATTGCGGCAAGTGCTGGCTGCATTTGAAATCACTCCCATGCTGGATAGCTCCGTGAAGAGCCAGATGGTTCGGTTCGACGCGGATGACGTCAATTTTGAGCAGGCAGCACAGATGCTCAAACTTTCGACCGGCACCTTCTTTGTTCCGCTCGACGAGAAGCGGGTGCTCATCGCGTCCGACACCAAAGAGAATCGCGCCAAGTTTCAGCGGCAGGTCATGGAGACCATCTTCCTGCCCGGTCTCACGAACACTGAGATGAGCGATATGGGCAACGTTGCCCGCAATGTCTTCGAGGCACAGCAGGCCTCTGTGCAGCCCGAGGCGCATATGCTCACTGTCCGTGCGCCTCAGGAACGCATTTCCGCGATGAACAGCACCTTTACTGATATGCTGGATGGCCGTAGCCAGATTCTTCTGAATTTGCGGCTCTTCGAGGTCGATCGCACGCGCACGACAAATATTGGCGCTGTGCTGCCGCAGCAGACGACAATTTTCAACGTCCCCACGGAAGTCAATCAGATCCTCCAGAATAATCAGAGTGCGGTACAACAGATCATTGCTGCGGGCCTGGCAAGTCCCGGCGATGATGTGGCCATCGTTGCAATTCTTATTGCTTCCGGAATGTTGACAGGCACGGTTTTCAACCAGCCATTCGCGCTTTTCGGCGGCGGAATCACACAGAGCGGCCTGACGCTCAATCAAGGCGCGACGGTCAATCTCAGCCTGAATACGTCTGATGCACGCATGCTCGATGAGGTACAGCTGCGCGTACAGGATCAGGAAGACGCAACATTTCGCAGTGGCTCCCGTTACCCCATCGTTACATCGCAATACTCCGGGTTGACCGGAACAGCTCTCACCATACCTGGTGTGTCGTCGGCTGGAATTTCCAGCGAGCTGCAGAGTCTCGGCATCAGCGCTTCAGCATTGCAAAGCGCTTCCAGTCAAATCATCCCGCAGGTGCAATATCAGGATTTAGGCCTGACATTGAAGGCGACGCCGCACGTCCAGCAGAACCATAATGTGTCACTCAAGATTGACATGAAGATCGATGCGTTAACCGGACAGACGGTCAACAGCAATCCCATTCTTAATAGCAGGCAATACCAGGGCTCTGTGACGCTATTGCCCGGCGAGAGCGCAATGGTGGTCAGCTATCTGACGAAGCAGCAGAGTGCGGCTGTGACCGGCATTCCAGGACTGAGCGAACTCCCTGGCTTTCAATCCACAACCAACAAACAAGGCGAACTTGATACCACTAACCTCGTGATCGTAATCACGCCGCATGTTGTCCACTTGAGCCACACAAAGCCTGCCAGCCGTCTCGTCATGCTACCGGTGCATCCGTAATTGTGGCCGCGGAAGGCTCTGCGACAGGCCCTTGAAAAATCGCGATAAGTCCGGCTGGCGTGTTCATCACAACGCCAGCCATCATTAAGTCAAATTCTACTTATCGTTCTCTATCTGAAAGGCAACGATCTTCTTCAGCGTTTCGTAAGGCAACGCCTCGACATTTAACGGAACACTGCGTCCGTTCACAAACAGTGTTGGCGTTTCACTCACATTGAGATCCTGCGAGAGCCTGATAGATGCCTGAACGTTGCTCTTGGCCTCAGGCGTCTGCGAGCAGGCTGCAACCTTCGCTGCGTCCAAGCCCGCTTTCGTGGCCGCATCGTTCAGCATGGCTTCGGAACCTTCAGGCGTCAGGCTTGCCTGGTTTGTGAATACGCTATCCGCAAACTTGAAAAAGGCATCATTCCCGCCTAGCTTTGCGGCGCACACGCCGTAGAGGGCAGCCTTTAGAGCTTCCGAGTGAATCGATGTGAGCGGAAGATTTTCAAATACAAAATGGGCATTTGGAAAGTCCTGCAGCAGCTTTTGAATAATAGGCTGCGCATTTTTGCAGTGCGGGCACTGGAAATCGGCAAATTCCACCAGCAGTAGCTCTTTTGTTGCCGCGCCGCGCGACGGCCCGGTTGCTTCTGTCTGCAGTGTTTTCCGCACGGAATCAAAAGGACGCGGACCGAATGGCATCACTTCCGTCGAAATCAGGTGCTGGCCGTCGGGGGTGGTAAAGAACTGCAGAGTTCCAATCTGCTGCGGATTATTTTTCTGGGCAGCCAGCACGGTGACTCTGCTCACGCTGGGAGCAGCCGTCTTTTGGATGGCCTGCACCTGCCAGACGCGATCTGAGTCGTACCCCCAAAGCTGATGTAGAAATGCGTCCACCGTTTCTTTGGTTGGGGTATTTGCCGTAAAGTTTCCCGGATCTACGGGAGGAAACTGGGGTATCCCGGGCACAGGCGCTGGCGCCGGAGCCGGAGCCTGTGCCTGTGCAGCGGTGGCGCTGGGCGCGGACGGAACTTCCTCCGTCTGCTGGGCATGTAGTAGCGGCGCGACAATGCCGGTAAGCGTGATCGCAAAAAGAGTGTTGCGAAGAGAAGCACGAAATTGCATCGAATTCCTTTCTGCCGAAGCAGGGGTTTCAAAGAGTCTATACCTGAACTTTTACTGCGATGGGAAAGCGGCGACCGGGGCCGAAGGCTTTGACCGTCACCTTCAGGACCGGCGCCGCCTGCTGGCGCTTATATTCGCTGCGTTCCACCAGTTTGACGACCTTGCGCACCAATTGGAGATCAACATGCTGTTTCTTCGCAATCTCTTCTGGTGTTTCATAGCGCTCTACATATGCCTCAAGAATTGGATCGAGTACGTCATAGGGCGGCAGCGAGTCAGTGTCCATCTGCCCCGGACGCAGTTCTGCGGATGGAGGTTTTTCAATTGTGGCCACAGGAATACGCTCACAGTCGCGATTCACAAAGCGGCTCAGCGCATAGACGCGCGTCTTCACCAGATCGCCAATCACCGCGAGCGCGCCCACCATATCGCCATAAAGCGTACAGTAGCCAACAGACATCTCCGACTTATTTCCTGTGGTTAGCACCAACGCATTAAATTTGTTCGACAAAGCCATCAACAAATTGCCGCGTGTGCGCGATTGAATATTTTCTTCGGTGATATCCGGCTTGCGTCCGGTAAAAAGTGGTTCGAGCGCTTTGTTATATTCCGCAAAGAGGCTATTAATCGGAATCATTTCAAAACGTATGCCAAGATTCTCGGCCAGCTGGCGGCTGTCCTCGATCGATCCTGCTGACGAGTACGGACTGGGCATACCAACACCAAGCACATTCTCTTTGCCAAGCGCATCGACAGCAATCGTCGCCACCAGAGCCGAATCGATACCGCCGCTCAAACCGATGATCGCCTGCGAGAATCCGCACTTGCGTACATAATCCCGCGTACCCATTACAAGCGCGTTGTACACAGCTTCGTCTACATTTTCCGTCTGCCAGTGAAGATCGCCAGTGCGCGCTCCGAGATCGGCAAAAATCAAATCTTCTTCAAACGATTTCGCCTGCGCAATGATGGTCCCGTCTGCAGCGATGACAAGGCTCGATCCATCAAAGAGCAGGCTGTCATTCCCGCCCACCTGGTTCACCATCACTACCGGAGCGCAATGGTGCCTCGCAATCGCCGCCAGCATCTCACGCCGCGTTTTACGCTTTCCGCGCCAATAAGGCGAAGCTGCAATGTTGAGGATGATCTCGCCGCCCTCGCGCATCAGCTCTTCCACCGGATCGACGCTGTGCAGCCGCTTCTGCCAGAAATTCTTATCGTTCCATGTGTCTTCGCAAATGGTGAGCGCAACTCGCTTGCCGCTCAAGTGGCACAGATGCTGCTTCTCTGCGGGAGCGAAGTATCGTTGATCGTCGAATACGTCGTAGAACGGAAGCAGCATCTTCGATTGCACGAAAGCTACTTCCCCATCGCGGATCAGCGCCGCCGAGTTCATCACGCGTTTGCCCGTCCCGGCCTGCGCGGGCGTGACGTACCCCACAATGCTTGCGATAGGCAGATCAGCTGTCGCCTGGGCAATCTCCGCAATCGCCTCTTCCGAGCGTTTCACAAACGATGGTTTATCGAGAAAGTCTGCCGGCGGGTAGCCGCAGACCGCAAGTTCGGGAAAGAGAACAAGATCTGCTCCACCCTCGGCTGCCCGTCGCGAAAAATCGAGGATCTTTTCTACGTTGCCGGTGAAATCGCCGATGGTGGGATTGATCTGAGCAAGCGCAATCTTCACACTCTCAGTTTAGCAATGTTACGGATGAACTTTCTTCCAGATAAGCTGAACAGCTACTGTTCCGCCGCCGGAAGAAATGGGCGGCGTGCGCAGGGTCAGCATATCGCCCTTGCGCTCGTGGTATCGCAGCTGCGCCGTTCCCAGCCAGTTTGGGAACAAGCTTACCTCCACATGATGCGTAACTGTATCGCCTTCCACGGTATAAGGCCCGGCATAGGCAATATAATCCCGTTTGCGGCGCGGTTGACTGTCTGCCTGCTCGACCTTGTGCCTGCGGTTCGCCGGACTGAGATTGCCGCTCATGTAGCCTTCAGCGGAATAGAGCAGATATCCGACGACATGATCGCCCCATGGCTTTTCAACCGTTCCATCTTCATGCAGGAAGGAATAATCGACGAGTTTCCATGTTCCGATGAAATCGCCTGCCGTTGTGTGTGTGGCACCGGTTTTTATCTCTTTTGTCGCAGACATAGTTACACTTCCGGAATCACGAGTGCGTCGAGTTCCAGAAACTGACGCACAACCTCATCTTCGCACTGCTCCATTTCCTGCATCGTACCGAAAAAATGCGCCTTTGCCTGATGCAGAAAAAGCACACGATCAGCCAGTTTTTTCGCAAAGCGCATATCGTGTGTCACCACAATACTGGTGAGATGCAGCTGGTGCTTCAACTTCTGTATAAGATCGCCAAGCAGCCGCGCTATCAGCGGATCGACCATCGTTGTCGGCTCATCGTACAGTATGGCCTCGGGCTGTGCAGAAAGCGCGCGGGCAATGGCGACGCTCCGCTTCATACCGGTCGAAAGATCCGAAGGCAGCAGATCCTTCATCCCCGCCACCCCAACCATTTCGAGCAAACCGTTCACAATCTGTTGAATCTGGTCTTCCATCAGTTCGCCGCGCTCACGCAAAGGAAAAGCAACGTTCTCCCCGACGCTGAGCGAATCAAACAGAGCGCCATTTTGAAATACCATGGTGACTTTGCGGCGAAGAACCTGCATCTTCTCCTCGGTATACCCGCAAATGTTTTCCCCGGCTACTAGAATCTGCCCGGAATCTGGCTTGAGGAAACCCATAATCTGCTGCAACGAGACAGATTTGCCGACCCCGCTTCGCCCAAGGATGCACAGAGTTTCGCCGGGCAGCACAAAAAAACTTACATCGTCGAGCACCACCAGGTCGCCAAACGATTTCGATACTTTTTCGAAGGCGATATATGGTTCAGGCACTGCTACTGTGCCCTTCTCTTCAATAACGACTACCGGGACGCTGCTCAAGCCCTGTGTCTCCTCTCCATCAGCTTATCAGCGCCATGTCTGTGCGCGTGTTCATGTTCTGGAATCAGCGATAGACAGTCAGTTCCCCAGCTCTTCAAAGAAGGTAATGATCGATTCGATCCCGCGATAAAAATTCGCCAGATGAAATTTCTCATTCGGCGCATGAAGATTGTCATCCGGCAGACCGAAGCCCATCATGACAGTCGGAATTTTCAGGTGCCGCTCGAAGTCCCCCACGATGGGAATCGACCCGCCCGACCGGATGAAGACCGTGTCCTTGTTCCAGACCTTCTTCAGGGCCTTGGTCGCAGCCTTGATGTAAGGATTGTCCGTGCCGATCACAATAGCGTCGCCGGAGTGAATCAACCGCACATCCAGCTCAACGCCTGCCGGCTTCAACGATTCCACAAAGCTCTTGTATTGCGCGAATGCCTCCTGCGGCGTCATCTCAGGCACCAGTCGCATCGATACCTTGGCCACCGCCTTTGCCGGAATAACGGTCTTTGCCCCCGCTCCAATAAAACCGCCGGGCATGCCGTGGACATCGAGCGTAGGCCGCGCCCATGTTCGCTCAATGACCGAATACCCAGCCTCGCCTGTCAGTTGCGATGAGCCAACCTCTGTCTGGCGATAGTGTTCTTCGTCGAATGGCAGGCTCTTCCACGCCTTCAGCTCATCTGCGCTCGGAGCTTCTACTTTGTCGTAGAAGCCAGGAATCAGAATCCGGCCGTCTTTATCTTTGAGCTGCGCGATGATCTGCGCCAGCGCCACAAATGGGTTGGGCGCCGCACCGCCATACATGCCCGAGTGAAGATCGGCCTTCGCTCCGCGCGCCTCAATCTCGGTGTAGATCATGCCGCGCAGTCCGACGCATAGGGTCGGAAGCTCCGGTGCAAACAACTCCGTATCGGAAACAAGCGCGAAATCAGCCTTCAGCTGCTCCGGATGCTCGCGCACGAATTTCGCGATCGACTCGCCGCCAACTTCTTCTTCCCCTTCGAGAATCACGCGGATGTTCAGCGGTAGCGTGCCGCCGTTTGCGACGAAGAGCGACTCCAGCGCCTTGACGTGCATGTACATCTGGCCCTTGTCATCGACCGCGCCGCGCGCGTAAAGATTGCCATTGCGTTCCGTTGGCTCAAACGGCGGAGAGAGCCACTCATCCAGCGGGTCCGGCGGCTGCACGTCATAGTGGCCATAGCAGAGGCAGGTTGGCTTACCTGCGGCGTGCAGCCAGTCGGCGTAAACAAGGGGGTGACCGGTTCCCTCGATGAGACGGACATTCTCCATGCCGATACGCTTCAATTCAACCACCAGCGTCTCGGCAGCCCGGCGCACGTCTCCCTTGTGCTCGGGCAGCGTGGAAACGGACGGAATGCGCAGCAGAGCCTTCAACTCATCCAGAAAGCGCGGATACTGATCGCGCGCAAATTCAACAGCAGTCGGCATCGTTTCTCCTTAATCACAAACATCCTAGTGTATTCCACCGGGATTAGGCGCCGCCCCTTCAGATTGAATCCTTGCCCCATGCTGCAGCATCTGTCACCCACGGGTGCAATATGGAACAACGTTTTGCCTTTCTCGCAAACCCCTATCCGGGTGAATCAGAGAATACAACCGGAACCCCATCAACTGACGACGCTGCCCTTCTCGACTCATATTCGACGGCAGTGATGCGGGCTGTCGAGCGCGTGAGCCCTTCCGTTGTCAAGATCGATGTGAAAGCCTCCTCGCGGCGCGGAGGTTCTGGTTCCGGTTTTATCTTCACGCCGGATGGTCTGGTCCTCACCAACAGTCACGTTGTGCGAGGAGGTTCACGTTTTGAGCTGACCTTCAACGACGGCCAGCAGACACTGGCAACATTGATCGGCGAAGATGCCGACACGGACACGGCCGTTCTGCGGACAGATGCGGCTATGATTCAACCCGCCGTGCTTGGCACCTCACGCAATCTGCGTGTCGGACAGCTGGCCATTGCTGTTGGCAATCCCTTTGGATTTCAATTCACCGTCACGGCAGGCGTCATCAGCGCACTTGGACGCAGCATGCGTTCCACCACCGGCCGCATGATCGAAGAGGTCATCCAGACCGACGCTGCGCTGAATCCGGGCAACTCCGGAGGTCCACTCGTCAATTCGCGTGGAGAAGTCATCGGCATCAACACGGCAACCATCGTCTCCGCGCAAGGCCTGTGTTTCGCCATTGGAATCGACACGGCAAAGTTTGTCGCATCGCAGCTTCTGCAGCATGGACGCGTGCGCCGGTCGTGGATCGGCATTGCCGGGCAAAATGTCCCGCTGCCCCGCCGCTTGGCCTATGAATATCAACTCAGGGAAGCAACAGGCATCCTCGTCGTCTCTGTACAGGAGGCAAGCCCGGCAAGCCGCGCTGTGTTGCGCGAGGGCGATATTATCATTGGCCTCGACGGCCACCCCGTCGCAGGCATTGATGAACTACACCGCCTGCTTACTCCGGACCGGGCCGGTCAGCACCTGCATCTGGAAATTCTAAGAGGAGTGCAGCAGCTCCAGCTCAGTATTACGCCAGAGCCGAAGCCGGAAGAATGATTGCACCGGAACCCGACTATGCAATCACCTTAGTGGACTGTTTTGCCCGGGCAGCCCGCACACGCCACACGATCAAAATCACCAGCAAAAGCAGCAGATGCGCAACGATGGCGCCTGAAAAGTCGATCAACACATCGGAAAAGGCGCTTGTACGTCCGGGCAGAAACGACTGATGCCACTCATCCCAGGATGCTAGCGCCAGCGTTGAAACAAGCGCCAACGGAGCCACTATAGCGAATAGCCATCCACGGCTCTTTGCTTTCCCTGAAAACGTAGCGCGCCAGCCCTCAAAGAATCCCAGACTGACCAGCCCATAGCCCACAAAGTGGCCCGTCTTGCGAATCCAATGGTGGATGACCGCCCAGCGCTCAGGGGCTATCGGGCCAAACAGCTTCGTCCAGATCGGCAACAGCCAGCGGCTGGTATTTGCCGCGGACATGGTTCCCGTTGACTCAATGAGGATCACCGCAATGCCGATCATCGCAGGAATCCAGTGCAGAAAAAGATACAGACGTCGTCTGGGCATTTTGTTTGTCAATACCGCGCTAAGGTGGGGTCAACCTGCGTCGACCAAGCGTCTATGCCGCCGCGCAGGGACTGCGTCTTCTCAAAGCCCTGATTTCGCAGCCACACAGCTACATTCATCGAACGCACTCCATGATGACAGATGGTAATGATATGTGCGTCTGGATCAAGCTCCTGATGGACGCGTCCGGGCACATCGCCCATCGGCATCAGGAGACTGTCCTCAATGCGCGCTACCGCGTGCTCCTGAGGCTCACGTACATCCAGTAATACAATGTGCTCCCGCTCCGGTCCTGAAATGATCGCTGCCAGTTCGGCGGGAGTAATCTCAAAATCAAGCATGTAGCCAGAATACATGTGTTCGCAAGGGACGGACGCCCGAAACTGACCTTGTTTCAAGGTGAGAGCATTGCAGGCTCAGATCGCGTTATGGATGCGGCGTGGAACCCGAAGCCACATACTGCTGAGGAGAGCTTCCGCCTGAACTCTGTGGAGCAGGCGCAGGCGTTTTGTTTTGCTGGCTCGTATCGGCAGGCTGCTGGCCCGAATTGGATGGAGTGGAATCAGAGCCTTTCGGGAACTGCACCGGCTGCATGGAAGGGTGATCTTTGTCGTCGTCCGTAGGCAGCTTCTCACCCGGCAGCCGCAACGATGGCGGAGCTTGCGGCGCCGACTGTTTCGCCTCCGCAGCCGGATCTTCGTCCCCTAGCTTGACGATATGCACATTCGGATTTGGAACGGTGGCCCAGTAGTCGCCCATTTCGTTGTCGGCGTGTATCACGGGACTCTTCCCCACCTCGGCGACTTCCACACGTATCACGCGGTTTCCATTGATGCGGACGAACTGGACCGGATTCGGTGCCTCACCATAGATCCATTCCTCAAAAGGCATTTGCCCTTCGCGCTCGCGGACCTTCTGCAGCGGCTGCCCAACCGAGTAGACCACCATCTCGGTGCTCATGCCCACCAGTACCTGGTGATCCAGAATGGCCTTCTTCAACGCCGGTGGCAATGTGTCCGTATAAGCCACAACCGGAGATTTCACGCCGAAACCCAGCAGCGGAGCCAGCAGTGCCTCGACTAGCTGACTTGTAACCTCAGGGACTGCATGCGGAAAAATCAGCGTGAGACGAGAACCGACCGGCTCCTGCCCATCCTGCGTCACAGGTCTTGTATTATTCGGATCCATCCCAATGGAAATATGCCGCAGCCATCTGTGTTTTTGATCAGGACCGCCGTTCAGCAGGAAAACAATTCTGTCTCCTGTGATCCTCACGTCTGAAATCACGCAGCGGTCGCCAGGCTTGGCGGATGTGCCATGCTCATTCAATTCATTGACATAATCAGCCCCGCTGGGCTCCATGTCCCCATTGGCATGCAGGGTCAACCCCCGGCTTGCGCGCGGCAAGGGGCGCATGGCAAAACCCTGCTCCGCCATCAGAGAGCGAATGAGTTCCTGCCGGCCGCCCGCACTCAGCGGTGTCGTGGGAAGGTCAATATGAGTTGGGTGAAAGTCAAGATAGTGGCCGTCAATATGCGCAGGATCGACGGTCAACACCTGCGCCATCGCCGCGCTGGCGGGAAAAAGCAGCAGCAGCATAGCTCCGCCTGCCACAACTCGCAACAGGCGCCGATTGGACGTGCCGAATGTTGCGAACCCCTGCATCATGGGCCCCCATAATCTTTCGGACTACAAGCATGGCTCTATTTGTCGCCATTTGCAAGCCCTTGACGATGAGACGTGCACAGATTGTTTTGAAATGGGAAAAACGACTTTAACGGCAGAGCGCCTACGCCGCCCTAACCCAGCCCGTGTGGAGGCGCATTTGCTTCTCCAGAAATGCCGGTGGCTGGTTCTGTATTTTCCGGGCCAGCCGTCCTGGAAATCGAGCCATTGGAAGATCCGCTAACTGGCGCAATCTGCACCAGTTTTGGCTCGCTGGAAGCCGCTCCCGCTGCCGGCCCCATTGCTGCCTCATGCTGCTGGCGGGCGATAGCGTCTACATCCACAGGAATACCGCCCGGCACAATGACCGGCTGCGCATACTTGTGGGCGTAGTCGCGTGTGATTTTGACCAGCACAATCATCAGAACCGGCAACGCAATCACGGCAACGGCGCTTCCTTCCAGGCCGTAACTGCCGCCTGTCAGCCAGATCGGCCCGATTGCATGCGTTGTGATCACCGGATTGAAGGCATTCATTCCACTCACCGGAAGCCCAAACAGAAGCCCCATGCTCGCATTCCATGCAAAATGGAAGCCCCAGGCCAGCCAAAGCGCCCGCGTGCGCAGGTAAGCAATCGAAAGCAGCCATCCGGCAAGAATCGTAACTAAAGTGCTGGCAGCGCTGGCATTAGTGTTCAACAGGTGTATCACTGCAAACAATACGGACATGACGAGAATGGCCATGGTTGGGCCTACCGCATCGATGAGCCGCTGGAAAGGATATCCGCGAAAGGCTACTTCCTCCGCCAGCGCGGCGACCGCCAATGTCAGCAGGTTCACAAACAACAGAAAGAATTGGTGGCCATTCGTCCAGAATGTAATGACCAGTCCACCGAGCAGTGCTGTGGGCAGAACGCAGGCAACAACGCCGCCCCAGCCAAGCGCAGCTCCCAGCGCAAATTCGCGCTTCCAGCCCTCGCGTCTCACCAATCCCATGGATTTCAGCGGTTCGCGCTGGCTTTGCCCCGCATAGCCCATTGCAGCATAGCCAACTAACAGCAGGAACAGCAGGATCAGGCTGTCGACCAGTAAAAACCAGTCGCCGGAACTGAGCCCGTTGGCCGCCCGCAGTGCTACCTGTTGCGAAAAGGCAAAGTAGATCGCCGCAACGATGAACCAGTTGAATGCACGGAACCGCCCCGCAGATTTCATTCAGTAGCTCCGGCAATAATCAATTGGAAGTGGCAACTTATGGAACCACCCATTCTGTCGTTTTTAACGTTTACGTTGTATAGAATTGTGCGATGCTCCGGAATTTCTCATAGCGGCGGGCCAGCATCTCTTCCGTCGACCATGCCCTGACTTCATTGAAGTGCCATTGCAGCTTTTCATCCAGAAGCTGTGCCGCCAGGTCTGCATTCGCCTGCGCTCCGCCCTGGGGCTCCCCAACTATGTCATCGACGCAGCCGAGTGACTTCACATCCTGCGCCGTTACTTTCAGAGCTTCAGCCGCCTGTGCGCGTTTACTGGCATCGCGCCACATGATCGAGGCGCAGCCTTCGGGCGAAATCACAGAGTAAACCGCATTTTCCAGGATCAGCACCCGGTCCGCCACGGCAAGCGCTAAAGCGCCACCCGAGCCGCCTTCGCCCGTGATCGTAGCGAGAATCGGCACGCGCAGACGCGACATCTCGAACAGGTTCCGCGCAATAGCCTCGGCCTGTCCGCGCTCTTCCGCGCCAATGCCGGGGTTGGCTCCTGTCAGGTCAATAAATGTAAAGACCGGACGGCCCCATTTCTCGGCAATCTTCATCGCGCGCAGGGCCTTACGGTAGCCCTCCGGATCGGGCGATCCAAATTTGCGCTGGATACGCTCCTTCACCGTGCGGCCTTTGAGGTTGCCGATCACCATCACCTCTTCGCCGTGAAACCGGGCCATCCCGCATGCCATCGCTGCATCGTCGCCAAAGGCACGATCGCCGTGAATCTCGCTGAAGTCAGTGAATATGCTTTCGATAAAGTCCATCGGATACGGACGCTGCGGATGCCGTGCCAGCTCCGTTTTCACCCACGCTGCAGGCGAGGCCTCAGCCACCGCCTGAATCTGCTCAACACTGCCTGCCTGGTCAGTCATAGACGCTGCAAGTCTTACTTTTTGATTGTATGGGTGGAATGGATAGGATACAAACCCAAGAGCATTAAGCCCAAATCTCGAGGATATTTGGTGAAGAATTCTTACTGTTTGGTGCAACGGGAAATGTTGCGATTATAACCAGTCGCCTGAGACTGACATTCCCGCGATGAAAAGCGCACCCCATGTGATCAATTCGGCCAACACCATCAGACTCGTTGCGTACCACCGAAATCCCTTCATGCTCCAAACCCAAAATGCGCAGGATGCGAGAGATCCATATGCGACCGCATCTAAGCACATCGTTGCGAAACGATTAGAATCGCCGGCAATGGTGGGATTGGGATTGGGCCACAAGACTCCCACAACAATAGCCGCCACGAAGAAGAGCACGTGAGTAAGAACAAGCCAGTGATAGGGCTTCCAGAGATGTGTTTGAAGCGGTCGCTGCTTAAATCCCGCCCAGACCAAACTGATGGCGGCGAGAGGGAACGCGAAGCAGACTGGAGGGATAATTATGAACTCCAGAGCCCATTTGGAATAACGTAAGGCTGTATAGGCATGTTCCACAAGGGAATCAGCTTACTACGCTGGCGGCAACACTAAGTGCACTTTTTAGTAATTTGCTAGGGCGAAGTCAGCCGAAGAGTCATTAATCCAACGCTTGCACCATCCCGCGTCCAAGCAACTCCTCAGCACGATCCACAAACGCACGATCCGCCCCAACAGTAACCCCCACAGGCTCCATCATCACGCAGAACTCGCCGCTCCGCTCCAGATTCAGCATCAGCTTCCCCGGTCCCGGTGAAGCCGCAATCATCTGCCGCAATTCAACCAGAGTAGCGTCGCTCGCCCGCTCCAGCAGCACCCGAATCCGGATATGCTGCGGTAGCCGTACTTTCACATCCTCAAGCGCCTGAATCGATGAGATCGCCAGCTTCGGCGCCGCATCTTCTTCAGCGCGGAGCTGCCCGCGGATCACCACCGGCACTTCGATCTTGAGCAGCTCCTTCAATTTCTCGTAATCCTTGGGGAAGCAGATCAGATCGATCTTGCCAGTCGCGTCTTCAAGCGAGGCCTGCGCATAAAGCTCACCCGACCGCTTCGATTTCGCAACCTTCAATCCGACAATCACGCCAGCAATCGCAGTGTCCGGTTCCATGGCCTGCCCGCGCCGCCCATTGCTGGGCGCAGGCTTCGTCTCGAGCGCAGTAGCCGTGTCAATCACGCCGGGAAGATTGCGCAGCTTCTCCGCATACTTGTCCAGAGGATGACCGGAGACGAAGAAGCCGAGCACTTCCTTCTCCGACTGCAGACGCTGGTATTCGTCCCAATCCGGAATATTCGGCAGTTCGTCGGCCTTCGCTGCCGTCGCGGGATGATCGTCGAAGATTCCGAAGAGTCCGTGCTGTCCTGCCGCCATGTCGCGCTGCGTCTTCTGTGCCCGTTCGATTGCCCTGTCCGCCGCCGCAATCAATGGCGCACGGCGGCCAAATGAATCGAGCGCACCGGCTTTGATCAGCGACTCGATCACGCGCTTGTTCATCAGCCGCAGATCGACCTTCTCGCAGAACTCCCAGAAAGAAGCAAAGGTTTTCTTCTGCTCCGCTAATTCCTTCCGGGCTGCCAGAATTGAATCGATTGCATTGCGTCCAACGTTCTTGATCGCTGTCAATCCGAAGCGAATAGCGTTGCCATGCGGCGTAAAATCGGCGTCGCTGAAAAGCACATCCGGCGGCTCTACGCGAATCTCCATTTCGCGGCATTCCTTGATGTACTTGACTACGTTCTCCGGCTTCGAAATTTCCGAGGTCAGCAGCGCCGCCATAAACTCAACAGGATAATGCGTCTTTAAATACGCCGTGTGATAGGCGAGCAGCGCATACGCCGCTGAGTGCGACTTGTTGAAGCCGTATCCTGCGAACTGTTCCATCAGGTCGAAGATCTTCGTGATCTTGTCCTTGGGAAACTTCTTCTCCACCGCGCCCGACACAAAGCGGTCGCGCTGCTTGGCCATCTCCGCAGGATCTTTCTTGCCCATCGCGCGTCGAAGCAAGTCGGCTTCGCCCAGCGAGTAGCCTGCAAGCACGTTAGCAATCTGCATCACCTGTTCTTGGTAAACGATGACGCCCAGCGTCTCTTTCAGAATGGTTTCAAGCGGCGGCAATTCGTACTCGACCTTGCGACGACCCCACTTGCGCTCAATAAAGTCGTCGATCATGCCGCCCTGGATCGGACCCGGCCGATAGAGCGCATTTAAAGCCGTAAGGTCTTCGACGGATGTTGGCTTATACCGCCGCAGCACATCGCGCATGCCGCCTGACTCAAACTGAAAAACACCGGAAGTGAGGGCGCGATGGAATACCTGTTCATAGGTCGTCTGATCGTCCAGCGGAATCGTCGCCATGTCCAGGCTCTCATCCCGGTTGCGCTTAATCAGCTTGAGACAATCGTCGATGACAGTCAGCGTCGTCAGGCCCAGGAAATCCATCTTGAGCAGACCCATCTTTTCGATGGCCTTCATGTCATACGCGGTTACAATTTCGTCGTTCTTGCTGCGCGCCACTGGGACCAGGTCCGTCAACGGACGAGGAGCAATCACCACGCCAGCCGCGTGCACGCCCGCTCCCCGCACCAATCCTTCAAGCTTTTTCGCAGTGTCGATCAGCTCGCGCACCTGCGCATTCGAGTCGTAGGCTTCCTGCAGCGGCGGCGAATCTGTCAGCGCCTGTTCAATGGTGACGCCAATCGTCGTTGGCACCAGCTTGGCAATGCGGTCGACATCTCCATAGGGCATATCGAGGGCGCGGCCTACGTCTTTGATCGCAGCTTTCGCAGCCATCGTGTTGAAGGTGATGATCTGCGCCACCTGTTCGCGTCCATACTTGCGCGTGACGTACTCAATCACCTCGCCGCGGCGGTTCATATCGAAGTCGATGTCGATATCCGGCATCGAGACGCGCTCCGGATTCAGGAAGCGCTCGAAGAGCAGCGCATTCTGCAAAGGATCGATATCCGTAATCTCCATCACATAGCTCACCAGCGAACCGGCCGCCGAACCACGCCCCGGCCCGACGGGAATCCCATGCTCGCGTGCATACTTGATGAAATCCCACACAATCAGGAAGTAGCCGGGAAACTTCATCTGCTTGATGATCGATATCTCGCGCTCAAGACGAGCTTCGTATTCGGAAATGGGCTGCCGGATTAGCCCGCGGTCCTGCAAGTGCCGGATCGAAGTATCGAGCCGTCTCCTGAAACCTTCGCGGCATATCTGCTCGAAGTAGCTGTCGATCGTGTGGCCCGCCGGTACAGAAAACTCCGGAAACGGATTGTCGACTTTGCTCAGCTTGAGCGAACACCGCTCCGCAAACTCCATCGTGCGGCTCACTACCTGCGGAGCATGCGAGAACAGTTTGTCCATCTCCGCTGCGGTCTTCACATAAAACTGGTCAGAATCGAACTTGAAGCGCTTCGGATCATGAATCGAGCCTGCCGTTTGTACGCACAGCAGTACTTCATGCGCATGGGAATCGTCTTCGCAGAGATAGTGACTGTCATTGGTTGCCACGAGCGGAATATCGAGCTCTTTTTCCAGCCGGAAAAGATCGGCATGAATCTTCTTTTCGAGTTCAAGTCCCTGATCCTGAATTTCGAGAAAGAAATTCCCTTTCCCAAAGATGTCCTGATACTGCGCTGCCGTCGTCTTTGCGGCTTCGTACTTCCCTGCCATCAGGTTTTCGCAGAGCTCGCCCGCCAGACAGCCGGAAAAACCGACCAGTCCTGCGGAATGCTCTGCCAGATACTTTTTGCTGATGCGCGGCTTTCGATAAAAACCATGCAGAGACGCCTCGGACGTAATTCGCACGAGATTGCGGTAGCCTTCCTCGTTCTCGGCCAGAACCAGCAGATGGTTGTAATCATCGCCTTGCGGATCGGCGCGGTGATCGTCCTTCTTGCAGATATAAAGCTCGCAGCCCAGAATTGGCTTCACACCACGCTTCTTCGCCGCGTCAAAAAAATGCACCGCCCCGTAAATATTTCCGTGGTCGGTAATGGCAACCGCGCTCTGACCAATGTCGGCCACACGGTTCACCAGCTTGTCCACGTCGCAGGCTCCGTCCAGGAGCGAATAATCGGTATGCAGATGCAGATGGGTAAATTCAGCCATGAGATATGACTATTTTAGTTCCGCTGCGCCGCACGCTTCAGGCGAAGCAAAAGCGCAAAACTCGAATGATATGAGGAAAAGCAGTGCCGAAATTGGTGCGGGTCAGCGCGCCAAGTACTTCCGCCACTCCTCCGATTCAGCTATCTGTTTGATGAAGGCATTCCGTTCGCGCAAAAAGCTACCTAAATATCGTTTCAGCACCAGAACTTCAATCATCCGTCCAAGAAGCGGGATTGGAGCAGTAAATTCCAGCCGGTCTTCCATCACCGTGCCGTTCGCGTCAGCATAAAAACTGTGCCGGTGCCGAAAGCTGCGAAACACGCCAGACACCATGACATCCTCGAAGAATGTGGGAGCCTCATAGGCCGTAATTTCGCTTGTATGGCTCAGCATGATGCCAAAATGCCTGCCGCGCCATGTAACGCGCTCGCCAAGTCCAATCAGCCCGGAGGTTACACCTGCAACTGCACGCTCCTTCGTTTGTGCGGTGCTGTCCTGATGAAGATCGATGTTCAGCGATAAATAAAAGCACCGCTCGATAGGAGCATGTATCCAGGTACTCTCTTCAATGGAAACCATACTCGTTTTGAATTTGCCCTTTCATTACTTGTAGAAAGTAATGTTATTGGCCGCTGCAAACGCCGTCGCTTTCTTCGAGATCAGGCTCATTTTTCCGCCCTGGTTGCCAGAGCATCGTGGACATTGCGGGCGCAACTCCTGCCGAGGCGGCTTGCGACCGGCAAGCCCCAAAAACTCCATAACTTTGCCCATATACGATGTGCAGAACTCTTGCGGCCACGTATGGTCCGCGTGGTATGCCAGTACTGCATAGTCATGAGTCGGATCGCTGTGGCATCCAATTCTTTCGCCGATCGCCTGAATTCTTTGCCCCTCCACCGCTGTCACAATTCGTCCACTGGCAGGAATGCATGTTTGCCCTTTCTGCGCCCGGGTCACCCCCGAAGTCAGGTTTAAGACATAGAGCAATTCATTGCGGTCCGCTTCCAGCCATCTCACGATCTCGCCTTCTGTCATCGTGTTCAGCTTTCGCACCAGTGCGGATTGCTGTGACGAGCAAGCGTGGCATTGCGGGAAAAGCACCTGCTTGCCGCTGGTAAATGCATCATCTCCAGAGAGCTTGCCTAATGCAGCTCGCGCATGCTTTTTCAGTTCGGTTGGAGGAAAGTGATCGCCAATCCATGGCTGGTCGGCATCGATTTCGACGTGCGTATTGCACGTGTGGCATCCGTGCACCACGCCAATCTCATTGACATCCGCCTTCATCTTCGGCGTTAAAGAAAAGTTGTTGAACTCAACGACGACGCCAGTACCACCCCACGCGGGATGGCTCTGATTCGAATTGATTTCGTCTTCCAGCAGCTTCTTCAACTCATGCGCAAGCGGATTGGGGGCAGCGAGAGTGGCCATTTGCTTTCCTTTGTTCAACTGAGATAGACAGCAACTGCAAATGAAAAAGCTGAAGTGAACGAAACAAACGTTCCCTTCAGCTTGATGAGTGCGTCGCTACGTCTATCTGTTAAACACGGCCTCAGTCGTAATATTCCAACCCAAGGTGCGTAATCAAATCTTCACCCATGATGTGCCGCAGGGTATTCTTCAGCTTCATCGACTGGATGAACAAATCGTGCTCCGGATACAGCCCCTCCGCCGTCATCGGCGACTTGAAGTAGAAACTCAGCCACTCCTGGATGCCGAGGTGCTTCAACTCCGGAGTGCGCTGTGCCAGATCGAGGAAGAGCACCAGATCGAGCGCAATCGGCGCGGCCAGAATCGAATCGCGGCAGAGGAAATCGACCTTGATCTGCATCGGATAGCCCAGCCATCCGAAAATATCGATGTTATCCCAACCCTCTTTATTATCACCACGCGGCGGATAATAGTTAATGCGAACCTTGTGGTAAATGTCCTTATATAGATCAGGATAAAGCTCTGGCTGCAGAATAAAGTCCAGCACCCCCAGCTTCGACTCTTCCTTCGTCTTGAAAGACTCCGGATCGTCCAGCACCTCGCCATCGCGGTTGCCGAGAATATTCGTCGAGTACCACCCCGAAATCCCCAGCATGCGCGCCTTGAAGGCAGGAGCAAGCACGGTCTTGATAAAGGTCTGCCCGGTCTTGAAGTCCTTGCCGCAGATTGGTGCGCCCGTCAGCTTCGAAAGCTGCTGCATGCATGGCAGGTCGACCGTCAGATTCGGCGCGCCGTTGGCAAACGGAATGCCTTCCTTGAGAGCGGCATAGGCATAAATCTGCGAGGGCGCGATGTTTGGATCATTATCGACCAGTCCTTTTTCGAACGACTCAATCGTCGCATGCACCGCCGAAGGCTCAAGAAAAATCTCTGTCGATCCGGCCCAGAGCACCACCACGCGATCCACCGTAGCCTTAAACGCCTGAATATCCGACCGCACCTGCTGCGCCAGATCACACTTGCTCTTGCCCTGCTTCACATGGGTGCCGTTCAGGCGCTTCACATAGTGCTGATCAAAGACCGCAGGCATCGGCTTGATGGTTTCAAGAAACGGCTTGATGCTCTCCAGATGATCTCGGTCCAGAACCTGCGCCGTCTTCGCCGCCTCGTACATGTTCTCCGGGAAAATATCCCATCCGGTAAAGACCACGTCGTTCAGATCGGCAATGGGAGCAAAATCCTTGATCAGCGGCGTGCGGCCGTCGGTTCGCTTGCCCAGGCGGATGGTCCCCATCTGCGTCAACGATCCAATGGGCTTCGCCAGCCCTTTGCGCACTGCCTCGACCCCGGCAATCAGAGTCGTTGCCACCGACCCCATGCCGACCGTCATTACTCCCAGTTTTCCTTTGGCTGGCTGAACTTTTGATCCTGCGGTTGCTGCCGACTCTGCAGCGGCGTTCTGGCCGCTGTCTTTAGACGTAGACATTCCTGCTTAACCCGTCCTTCTATCAGATGAAAAATGTTGGCTGTATCAAACTACCTAGTCTCTGCCCTCGGCGCATGCTTTGGCAAATTGGACAACCTCAATGGTAGTTTGCATGGTGCGAATGGAAGCGCCATGAAGCAGATGGTAAAACGGTGTCCGTAGCGGACGATTTCCCTTGGCGACAACCACGATTGCGACCAGCGCCCTGCGTCATGCCTCTTCCAGTCGCACGCGATTCTTCCAGTGCGTCCATACAAACCAAATCACGCCAGCCAGAATGATCGCCTCCATGGCAATGTGATAGCGATGATAGACCGCCTTAAAGCGCGGATCAGTCTCCCAAGCCTGACCTAGCCGCATGCCGACATACGCCAGCGCAAAACACCACGGCCATGAACCGATAAAGGTGTAGATGTGGAACCGCAGCTGCGGCATTTTTGCGATCCCGGCGGGCAGCGCAATAAATGTACGAACGATTGGCAGCAAGCGCCCGACGAAGACCGTAATCCCGCCATAGCGGTTGAAGAAGTGCTCTGCCCGGTCCAGGTCGTGATGGTTCAGCAGCACAAAGCGGCCATATCTTTCGATGAAAGGCCTTCCGCCCAGTGCACCAATCCAATACGCCACCAGAGATCCCAGATTGCAACCAATCGCTCCAGCCGTCGCCACCCAGATCAGGCTGAGCTGACCTCTGTACACCAGGTAGCCGGAAAACGGCATGATGATCTCCGACGGCAGGGGAATGCACGCCGACTCAATGGCCATCAACAGGACAATTCCGGCATAGCCGGAGGCGGAAATCGTAGCAATGATGAAGGAGGCAAGAACGGCCAGGATTTTTTCGGTCATTCACGTTGAGTATACCTGCCCGCATCTAATTCTCCATGAAACTCCGCCCTAGCCAATGTCGGCCGGAAGCCGGCAAAGTGTTTCCCGTCATTGATCGCAACCGCTGCGATGGCAAACAGGACTGCGTTGCTGTCTGCCCTTTTGACGTCTTCGCCATGCAACGCATCACCGCGTTTGACATCGTAGCCATGCCCGTCCAGCCGCGCAAAGCACACAAACTTATCGGAAAATGGCAGGCCTTCACCGTGCAACCGGAAGCCTGCCACGATTGCAATCTATGCGTCGTCGCCTGCCCTGAAGATGCGCTCAGGCTCGTTCGAAGCATCGCGGAAAAAGTCGGAGGTTAACGCGGTAAACTGTTCTGCCGAGTAGAAATCAGCCGATCCGCCGATCATCCCGGCGCAGTGCGTACCAGAGCCCGCTTCCGACAAAGAGCACGGCCAGTCCCACACCTTCAATCGTGGCATTGAGCGACTTGGCATCCAGCCCTGGCAAGATCATCCCACCGTGTCCAGCCAGCGAGTGCAGCCCCCAAACGACAAGAACCGCGGCATAGATCACACCCGCAATTTGCAGAACACGCAGAAAACGCGTGGCCCGCGCCAGCGCCGCCATCCGCCGGTGCCGCTCGGCTGCCGCCCACACCAGCGCAGACGGTGGCGGAGTATGCCGCGCAGCCAGATCGCTCGCATCCTGACGCAACGCCTTCGCCACCAACTCGACCTCACGGCAAGCCGCACAGCTTTTCCGGTGATTGATCAAGGTCTCAGACCACGCGCCCGTTTGCAGTGCCCGAATCGTCTCGTTTTCGTATCCGCATCGCATCGCATTCATCTCGTTTCCATGGTACCGGGCTTCAGGAGCCCGGCAGCATGCCGGCGTGCGCGAAAAAGCAGCAGCCGGATGCTCAGTGCACTCAAGCCCGTAGCCTCGGCAATCTCGGCGTGGCTCATGCCTTCTACGTAGGCCAGCCATAAAAGCTGGCGCGCGCGTGGCTTGAGCGCCTGCATCACCCGGCGAACATCCATCGTCGCCGCCGGATCTTCCCCTGCACAGGCAACATCAACAATCAGTTCTCCCTGCTCGTCGCCGTCGAAAGCACTCTCGCCGTGCCGCCAGCGGTCGCGCAGCAGGTTGGTGGCAATGCGGAAGAGGTAGCTGCGCGTCTCTGCCTCATTCATCGCCGGTTCGCTACCTCCCGCCTTGCGCCCGAGAAACCGGCAATAGGTCTCCTGAAGCAAATCGTCGGCAATGTCGCGCCGGCCGGAGACTCGCAGCAAATACGCCCAAAGCGGGCGAGCCGTAGCATCATAGATCAACTGAAACGCGGCTTCGTCGTGCGCCGACGCCTCCCGGCCCGTGCTTGCCGCATAGTTCGTAATGGATTCCGCCAATGTCATCCGTAAAGACTTCTACTCGCTAGGCACGCGGACCGCGGTCAAACAACCCGAACGACCGCGAAAGGAAGAACGACGCCGCAGCCGCTACGCCGAAGCCCACTCCAAGCGCAATCGCTAGCGTTCCGAAGATGGTGAAAGCCTCATCGGAAAATGGAAGCTTCGACCGCAGCACCAGCAGCGCCACCCCAAAAGCAGTGATGATGATGGCCGCCTGCGTGCTGCTGAGGATACGTTCATACGGCGTCACTCGTTCCGTGCTCAACCCTTCCACAAACTGCTTACCGGCCGGCGTCTCCACATAGGCCAGCAGGCTCTGGCTCGTGTCCAGCCTCTGCAGCAGCCGCGACTGAACGTCGGCCTGAAACTTGGCGATCTTGTAGCGGCGAATCGAGGAAAAAAGAACCCAAACGATCCACCCAATCATGAAAAATAGGCTGGCTGGTATAAGAATGTTCTGCAACATGTGCAATCTCCCGTACGTATTTGCTGCGTACACCCGGTAAAACGCGGCAAAGGTCGGAATGGTTAACAGTGCGCAGAGAAAAATTACCGGCAGGGATGCACGCCAATCCCCTGCACCTGTTCTGGCGCGAAGTGCACCCATCTGGACAGCCGCCCCGAGCGAAGCCGAAAAGGCAAATCCCCTGCTAGCATTGGAAGAGAGATCAGGAGTTCATCATGGCCGACACGATTACCGTTCCCGCCGGACACACCAGTCCCACACCAGCCCCGGCAAAATCTGAAGAGAAGAAGATCCAGCGCCAGATGATCGGCTTCAACTTCTTCAAAGTTATGCCTGAATGGCGTCGACTCCCCGCGGCAGAGCGTGCCGAGCACAAACGCCAGTTCGCCGAAGTCATCAAGCGCTGGAACAAGCCCGGCGAGATGCTGAATCTCAGCTACTCGACCGTTGGCCTTCGCGGCGATGTGGACATGGTCCTCTGGCGCATCTGCTACTCGGTCGACGATCTCAACCAGATGATGTCGGACCTGATGGCGACGCCGCTCGGCAGCTACCTCACCACGCCGCATAGCTTCCTGTCCATGACCAAGCGTTCACAATACCTCATCGGACACGAGCACGAGGGACAGGCCGACTCGCGCGGCTTCCTGCGTCCTGGTGGCCAGAAGTACATCTTCATCTACCCCTTCTGGAAAACCCGCGCCTGGTACCTGCTCCCCATGGAAGAGCGCCAGCGCCTCATGAACGAGCACATCCGCGTCGGCCATCTCTACCCGCGCGTCAAGCTCAACACAACCTACTCCTTCGGCATCGACGACCAGGAATTCGTAGTAGCCTTCGAATCCAACTTCCCCGAAGACTTCCTGGACTTAGTCCAGCAACTCCGCGAAACCGAAGCCAGCGCCTATACGCTCAGAGACACACCCATCTTCACCTGCATCCGTATGACCCCAGAAGAGATGTTGGACCGACTGGGATAAACGCGCCGATAAGACACAGGAGTTGTCATCCTGAGCGCAGAGAAGGATCTGCTTTTCTCATCGATCAGCACGAACAGGGGTGCCTCTTCCTGACGCAGTCAGGGTGGGAAAACACGAATCTCAGCCATCTGAGGATGAATCAGCAGCACATCTTACCGAATGACCTGAGCTGGTCCATACCTGGGTTGTTCGGGAATACGAATATCCCAGGCCGCGTATTCGCTCCATCGTTGTTTTGCTTGTTGAGCTGAGAGCCGTGCCACGATTTCCCCATCGGGTACGCTCACCTCATACCCGAGAATCTGACACATGATGCCGCCGTAGGAACTACTGCAGGGCACTTCGGCAAAAACGTAAATCGCAGCCGAATCGCCCCGCCAGCCAAGGCCAGACATATTGTATTCGGGATGCATGGTAATTCTCCTGCAGGTCTGTTCGTCCCGGTTATAGGCTTTGCAGGGTGGAAATTGTTCGACCATATCCCTTTGAGCGGCACTTGTAATCATCACCTTGCGCATCGCTGCCGAAGGCTCTATCTGATAGACCGCAACGAAAAAGCCAGCATACGAACTTGTGCCTCCATTGACAAAAAACGCAGAGGAGTTTGGAGCCCAAAGCAACTCGTGCGCGCCCTCATCTAATGGAGAATCATAACGACGCTTGTCTGGAGTGATCAGACGGAGTGCATAGGTCGGATCATCTTCTCCGTGTTTAGTGCATATGACCTGCAGCATGTACTGGCGGTCGGGAGATGCAATCGTTTTGGCTTGCGACGAACAGCTCAGATCCAGCGCTATCGACTGTTTTGCCCAGATTGGCGGCTCTAATGTGCTGAGAGCAGACTGCGAGTTACCTGCAATCGCTGCTAGCGGAATAACAAGGCAGAGCAAAAAGCCAATCATCGTCATCGTGCGATCTTTTTCCGCAATCTCTTACTGTCAGATTTACGATACCACTCACATCTATCCTTTAGAGATATGCTGGATTCGTCTGACTTCACCAATCTGTTCTCAACAAAATTCCCTATGACGACAAGAAGAGACTTCTTCCGCCTGGCCGTTGAAACCACAGCCTTGGCCATGCTCCCCGCCAGCCACATCGCGAGCGCCGAACAGACCCAACAGCCGCGCAGTATCCACCGCGAAAAGCCCCTTCTCGACCTACAGCAGCAATTCGTGGACCTGCGCTTCGGCATGTTCCTGCACTTCAACATGGCCACCTTCCAGGACCGCGAATGGGGCGATCCCACCTCATCGCCCGACCTCTTCAACCCCACGGCGCTCGACACCGATCAGTGGGCCGCCGCCGCGCGCTCCGCAAAGATGACCTGGGGCTGCCTCACCACGCGACATCACGACGGCTTCTGCATCTGGCCCACAAAGACCAAAGCCGCAAGCGTCCGCCAGACATCGCACCAGACCGACGTTGTCCGCGCCTATGTCGACTCCTTCCGCAAGGCGGGCCTGCGCGTCGGCCTCTATTATTCGATCCTCTCGTTGCGCGACGATATCCGCCACTTCAACGTCACTCCGCAAAAAGTACAGCTCATCAAAGACCAGCTCACCGAGCTCTTCACCAACTACGGCGAGGTCGACATCCTCATCACCGACGGCTGGGACGCGCCCTGGAGCCGCATCACGTATGAGGAAGTGCCTTTCCGCGAGATCTACGAGCACATCAAGAGCCTGCAGCCCAACTGCCTCATCTGCGACTTGAATGCCAGTCAGTACCCCGCCGGCGGCCTCTACTATTCCGACGTGAAGGCCTTCGAGCAGAACGCCGGGCAGAAAGTTCCACAACAAAGCGACGTGCCGGCACTCTCCTGCGTGACCATCACCGAAGGCTGGTTCTGGAAGCAGAAGGACATAGACGGCCCGCTCAAGCCCACCGCCACAGTTGTCGACGAGTGGCTCGTGCCACTCAACCGCCGCCACTGCAACCTCATCCTCAACGCGCCGCCAACGCGCGAAGGACGTCTCGCACCCAACGTTGTCAGCCGCCTCGAAGAAATCGGCAAAGCATGGCAAAACCACGGCCCGTCCCACAAACTCAGCGAGCACGTCGTCATCACCACGCGCAATCTGGCAACCGGCAAGCCGAGCCACGCCAGTTCCTACCCAGACACCGTAGGCCCCGACGAAGCCAACGACGGCAACTTCGCCTCCATCTGGTATCCAGACGAAGGCCAGACTTCAGGCTGGGTAGAAATCGATCTCACGAAAGATGAGCGCTTTAACGTCGTAGCTCTAGTCGAACCCGTCGGACGATGGGACAACTACCAGCAAAGCCGCATCAAGAGTTACCGGTTCCAGCGCTGGGACGGCGCAAACTGGGTCACCATCGCCGAAGGCGGCGTGCCCGCACCGACAACCATCCAACGCATCACTCCGGTATCAGCCCGCAAAGTCCGCCTCGCATTCGAGTGCAGCGCAGACTCCCCGCACATCGCGGAAATCGGCATCTACAACGAGCCATACTAAACCACCTTCACGTGTTGGAGCGCCCCGAAACCCAACGCAAAACCCGGCTCAAATCATCCGGATCGATGAATAAAACATAGGCTGCCAACACATCCCACTGGAACATCGGGAGGTTGAATGCGTATTCCAGAAACAGGTGAAAGCACAATCCCAACAGCAGCAACGGGTATCGAAAGCGCCTGAACCAGATCAAAATGCCGAGTGAAAATTCCAGAGCGAGGGTCAGCCTGCTCCCGATTTTCAGTATGACGACACTCTTAATCCAGGCCGGCAATGGGAACCGCTGAATGTCGCGGAGATGGAAGACATAATAAAGTGCAGTTCCATCGAGCCACGCCGCTCCCTTCAGCTTCCACAAGAACGAAGTGAAGTAAAGCAATGCAAGCTCAAACTGGATCATCCGCTGCGCCCACGGCGCTCGTAGTGGCGCTGCCTCCGTCTTTCCTCTACGGAGACGAATCCAGTGATCCACTGAAAGCAATGCTCCGGCCGGAGCAAACATAAGAAAGAACCCGGCAACACGCAGAAATTTGTCACCGCCGTGAGTCATGAAAAGCGCTCTCTGCTGAAGTGAATTGACGCAGAGGAATACGGCTACGCTGCTCACCCGGGTCCACAACCCAATCGTCAGCAGCACTGCAAACAACAGCGCGATCCAGAAAAAGTAAGAGATCCAGCGATCGCTTTGCGGCAACAGCCCAAACAGATTCAGCCGGAGGCCTGGCTCCACGCGATGCATCGTTGACTCTGAAACCCACGAGTGCGTGCCGAACCACTCCAGCCAATCCGAATGCAACAGGATGATCGTTACCGCAACGCAAATGCCATAGAGAATGCGAAACACGGCAATGCAAATCGGAGATTCCGGCGTAAAGAAGAAGCAATCCCACCATCTGGCTATCTTTTCGAGAATCATTGAAGGTCCGCCGGCTCGATGTAATCTTCGTAAAGCACCTCCGGCTTCGGCTCCAGCTGATTTCCATCGTCTGACCACGGCGTCATCTGGGTCTCATACTTCAGCAGAATTACCTTTTCTGGCGGGTCGTTAGGATCGTTATAGAAACGTGCGATGTGGATCACTACATCTGCCAGCAACAGCGGATTCTGATCCTCCGTTAAGTTCTCTGCCAATTTTCGATATCGCTCCTTGCGATATCGCTCTCCGAAGCTAAGCTGATCCATCCGAGGATAGCTCCAGATGTAGATATGGTGATGTGTCGTAATGACGATAGCTTTGAGGTAGCGGTTTTTCAGGATTGGCTTGGGCGCAAACATGTCCCATCGCTGAAAAAGGCCTGTCCATCGCATATAAGGCGCAATCATCTCTCTGCCTTGCACGATGGAAGGCAGATCATAAGGAATAGCCCAAAGAGTGATACCTATCAGATGAAACAGGATGAAAGCGCTTATCAGCTTTCGACGGAAGCCTGACCGGGCAGAAACAGCAATGCCGCCGCCACTGTTTAGTCTGGGCACACTTTCTTTCTTCTGCTGGTCTTTATTCAGCACGTTCTCTTTCTATCAAGTCAATCGAGATACCGCCATATGCCGGACGCTCGATCTGCTCGCTTCGCTCACCTGAAAACGCAACGTTATGAAAATCCCCAGCTGCCGCACAGTATTGTCCAATAGTCGCATGGCCTCGCCTTCTTGGCATTCCCGATACATTTTGCGGTAAAACAATCTAGACCCTATGCCTGCGAAGAAAGCAACCCCCAAAACACCCGCGAAAAAGTCCAACATGAACGCCGCCCTTGCCAAACCAGCCAAGTCGCCTGCCAAACCCAAAGACACCTTCACCCCCAAGCGCGACCTCGCCCCCGAGCGGGTAACCGAAATCCTCAAGCGTCTCGCCGCCACCTACCCGAACGCCGAATGTGCCTTGCACCACCGCAATGCATGGGAACTGCTCGTCGCGACCATTCTCTCAGCGCAATGCACCGACGTGCGCGTCAACATGGTCACACCTGAGCTCTTCCGCCAGTTCCCCACTCCAAAGGCCATGTCTGAAGCCTCACAGCCGGCGCTCGAAGAGCTGATCCGCTCCACCGGCTTCTACCGCAACAAGGCAAAATCCATCCTGGGCGCAGCCAAAAGGATCGCCACCGAATTCTGCGGCAAAGTCCCGCGGACGCTGGCCGAGCTGACCACCGTCCCCGGAGCCGCCCGCAAAACCGCCAACGTGGTTTTAGGCGTAGCCTACGGCCTCGCCGAAGGCGTCGTCGTCGATACGCATGTCCTGCGTATCTCCCACCGCCTGCACCTCACGCAGGCCACCGAGCCGAAACAAGTCGAGCAGGACCTGATGAAGATCATCCCCAAAGACCACTGGATCGCCTACTCGCACGAAATCATCCACCATGGCCGCCAGATCTGCATCGCCCGCAAACCGAAGTGCGCCGACTGCACCCTCGAAACCGTTTGCACCTCAGGCGACAAGACATGGTCTAGCGGCAAGACGTGGCCCAACGATTAAGAATTTCGGGATGGAAAGCCCACTTGTCCGATCTGCGGACAAGTGGGCTTGCAACGACTGTCTTGGCATCGCCCGCAAAGTCGAATCAGCACTGATACTTAGCCTCACCGGTGCGTCCCTCGTCCGCGACGGCGTCAGCGCGAACGGGTGTTGGCCAGAGCCCGAAGGATGGTGCGGGTGTTCTTGTTCATGACCTGACGAAGATACATCGTGAGAGCGAACATCAGGACCAGGAAGAAAAGGTCGACGCGCAGGATTGAATGAAGGAGTCCGCCCAGCGTCTCTGGCGGGAACATGTGCATGTGCATCCAGACAAAGACGACGATGGCGAGAATGACGAGCACGCCGACGATAATGCGCGAAAAGCGTTCGGACCTGTCCGCGTCTGCGAGAGCTTGCTGGACGAAGGCGATTTCCGCGTTGGTATTTTCGGAGTTGGGTTGCTGATGTTCGGGACTCATGCTGGTTTCCTTTCGGTGGTGAGGTGTTTGCGAAGGGTAGTGACTCCGTAATTAAGGCGTGACTTGGCGGTACCGATCGGAATATCCAGGATGACGGCACTTTCTTCGAGGGAGAGGCCGTGCTGGTAGTGGAGCAGGAGGACCGCTCGGCTGGCTGGTGAAACGTAGCTGAGAAGATTCAAGAAGACCTCGTCGGGCAGCTCGCCGAGACTCGGATCCTGTGCGGTGAGCTGTTCGGGTGGCACGTCGTCGAGGGGCTGCCAGCGGCGAGCGCGCTTGAGATGGGAAAAAGCAACGCGCGAGGCGATGCGGAAGCTCCACGGACGAAAGACGGCGGGTTCACGCAGGAACCGGAGCTTGCGAAATATCTGAATTGAGGTCTCTTGCAGAATATCGTCGGCGAGGGTAATGCCGGCCAGACGGATGATGTAGCGGCGCAGCGGCCCGTAGATGTCATGGAGAAGCTGTTCCAAAGCGGCCCGATCGCCGCTTTGGGCGAGAAGGACAAGCAGGGTCTGGTCGGATCTCGGGGACTCCTTTATGTGAGTTGCGTTGTCCATACTTTGAGAGAGCCGTCGGGGTGAATGAAAGTTCGGTTCCGGCGAATAAATAATTATGACCACGTGAGACGCAGCAGATTCTTCTCGATACTGGATTCAAACTAACCCACTACTAAACTCCACCCGTACAATAAACTCGAATGAAGCGCCTTGCCCTCACTCTCCCGCTGATCCTTTCTGCCGCTCTCTCCGTTGCCCAGCAACCTGAGAACGCGACCTCCACCACCCTCACCGTCAGCTCTACGCTCGTGCAGGTGCCTGTGCAGGTCAAAACAAAATCGGGCAAGAACGTCTACGAACTCACCCCTGACAACTTCCTCGTCACCGACAACGGCATTCCCCAGACCATCACCCTCGACGACGACACCGGCTCCCAGCCGCTCGCCCTCGCCGTCGTCGTCCAGACCGGAGGAGCCGGCGCAGCGCACATCGCGGACTATCAAGGTCTGGGCGCCATTCTCGACGCCATCCTCGGCAACGTCGATCATCTCGTTTCCGTCGTCGCCTTCGACAGCGGGCCGCATCTCCTGCAGCCCTTCACTCCCGATACGGCGTTAGCCACCAGACAGCTCAACAATCTCCAGCCCGGAAACAACGGCGCAGCCATCCTCGACGGAGTTGCCTTCGCTGTCGCGCAGCTGCGGCAGCAGCCGGCAAATTACCGCCACGCCATTCTTCTCTTCAGCGAAACTCTCGATCAGGACAGCAACACCACTCTCGAAGAAGCGCTGCGTCTCATCAGCAACACCAACACCACCATGTACAGCTTCGCCTTCTCGAGCACGCACTCCGCTGTCCGGCATGAACAGTCTAAGTTCAATCAAGGCGAACCCGGCCCAACGCACGGCTGCTTCAGTCGCGACGGAGCCGACGCCGAATACGAGGGGCACTACAGCAAGCAGGTGCTCGACTGCATCAGTCAGCTGGCTCCGCCTGTGCGCCTCGCCACCATGGCCTTCGTCGCCGCCCGCAATGGACTCCGCACCAACACCGCCGAATCTATCGCGCAGCTCACCGGAGGCGAATTCGCCCACTTCAGCAACGCCAAAGAGCTGCAAAAGAGCCTCGTCGCCGTCTCTAACGACGTGCCGAATTTCTACCTGCTCAGCTTCCACCCGCAACCGCCCACTCCGGGCATGCACACTCTTCGCGTGGAGCTCAAAGATGACCCGCACTTTGAGCTAAAGGCCCGCAGCGCCTACTGGATCGACGAGGCTAAGTAACAGCAGGGCGGAGATTTTTCACATAAGCCCCGCAGAAAGCCGGGTGCCCATCCTTCGCGCGCTCATGCGCGAAGGGTGGGAAAGCAAGAATTTCCTAAGATAGCAAGTTGCCGAAAACCCGACTTTGCGGGAAGAACACTCTGGATACGGATACCAGGTGATACGCTACGCTCAATGACACCTGATCAAAGGAAATTCCTTCAAGGGCGCTTTCGCAAGGCAGTTATCGAGCAACCGGAACTGAAGAATCTGAAATCGCTACTGCTGAGCTTTGGCGGAGATTTCATCGTTGCTCCTCCGTCACAAGATCGTCACGTTCCAACGCTGCTGAAGTCGGGATTTCTGATGAGTGGATCGGTTCTTATGAAGCCAATGAGGGACAACATGTGCCATCAAAACATCGCTGCGGTTTGGAGAAAGGGCCGCAGGGGTCTCGTTGGTGTCGCAACAGGATACGCACTGAGCAACGACGGGCTTTGGCGTCAACACACTTGGGGCTTTATGCGGGATGGTGTCCTAGAGAGTACGGAA
>Ga0206835_1097_pt1 | contig 30706 bp, 27 predicted proteins | sample Alteio_BWOrgCont_31_FD_152853 | JGI IMG/M metagenome (GOLD analysis project Ga0206835, IMG submission 152853) | Enriched cells from forest soil in Barre Woods Harvard Forest LTER site, Petersham, Massachusetts, United States -... | ecosystem: Environmental > Terrestrial > Soil > Temperate forest >...
ATGGTAGAAAAGTCGTAGCCTATTGTGGTGCCACCGTTTGTAGGGTTTGGATAAGCAAATAAGCTAGAGGTTGGAACGGAGGGGATATTATTTACCGCTAATTCGCAACCTGTAAGGGCTTTAAAAGCGTCAACTTTTCCATAGCCCCATTGGTAATTGGGTGTTACTCCTGTAAATGTATCCTGGTCGGAGCAATAGGTAATGGCTTCTTTAACCTGCAGGTTTGTAGATGTCGGGAACCTTTGCAAGTAAAGCGCTGCAACGCCTGCCACCGCGGGAGATGCTGTAGATGTTCCTCCATCATAATAATGCCAACCACCATAGTCAGTATGTGTGGGAGTAGTGGTAATTAAATAATTCTGGAACACGGTTGGAATTACCGACATGCAGAAGTCACCCGGCGCAGTAATATCGGGCTTCATGCGGCCATCTCTTGTCGGGCCCACGCCTGAGTAATAAGAAAGGCTACCTTCTATAACTGTTGAATCGTATAGAGCCGTAAGGGTTGAATCGTAATTACGGAACGTATTACGGTTATGGAAAACGCCTACAGTTATTACATTATTAGAGCACTGGTAACTGCTGCACAAGGTGGAAAGTGTATCGGGCATTTTATAGTTTTTAATTGCGGGAAACACTGATACATTTGGTAGGCCGGTATCAACAATAGGTGTTGGGTCGGGGTACCAGCAATCTACTCTTCCGTTCCCTGTTGTGGTAAATCTCCAGTAGTAGGATGTTGAATCAGGTTTTATCTGCACTGATACAGAATAAGCTTTGCCCTGGGTATACGTATATGTTTCAACAATACCTATACGGTTTCCGTGGCTATTCTTTAAGGTGTCGTATATTATTTTGCCCAGGTTAGCTGAAATGGCAGAGAAGGCAGTTTGTGAAATGAAGGTAAAGGGCTTAATATTATCAACTCCTACAGAGAATTGCAGGTTTTTTGCTGTTGCCGTATCGGCCCAGGCATCGAAATAAACCGTGCCGCCGTTAGCGGGGGTATAGGCAAACCATGAAAAACTTGTATCTCCCGCAGTTTGTGTATACCCTACGTGATAGGGTATGTTGCTGGCATTGCCTGCCGAGGCCACAAATACCCTTCCTGCTTTGGCTGTTATCATACTGTCAATCATCAATGCCTGCAAATCCTGCCCATCGTGCGAACCATCGTAATCGCCGAGGCTGGCGTTAATTACACAGGGTTCTCCTAAACTATCTGCTTTTGTATACAGGTAGTTTACGGCGTCGGTCATTTCGTTATTTGTCTGTACGGTAAAGTTGTATGCCACCATCATAATATCGGCTTGGGGAGCTACACCAATACAAGTGCCGTTTGCCAGTCCGTCAGATGTTGCTACACCCGATACATGGCTTCCGTGACCGCTTTCCAATCCGGCGGCTGAGTCCATAGTTTTAAGCGTGGCGGGATTACCTTTGGCAAGGGCAGTATCAATCATAGCTTTTGACCATGATACACCATAACCATAAGGAGTGGGTGTAAGAGGGCCTATGGGCTGATTCATATCCCATAAATATTGTACACGGCTTTTGTGGGCGCTGTCCTGTAAATCGGGGTGGGTAAAATCTATACCGGTATCAATCATGCCAATAACTATGCCTTTGCCTTTATAGGGCTGGGTAAGCGGAGCCTGTCCCATTTGGCATTCCACTACATGGGCCTTGGTTCTCATAGTATCGTTGCAGGGGTGCATGTGCGGGGGTTTGCCTTCCATGCGCACCACATCGCGGCTGTAATAAAAAGCAGGTAAGGAACTTACAGGTATTTTAATGGCTGCAATATTGCCATAGGAGTATTTAAATACACCATTATTGGCTTGCACCAGTTGCTTAATGGCTTTCACATTGCCTTTAACCAGTACTTCAATCATTTCAGAGCCATCAGTAAGCTTTTGGGCAAATGCCTGCTGCTTTTCAGCCAGGTAGAAGTCGAACTTGGTTTGGGCTATGGCAACCGTAGTAAACAAAAAGGCCGCGGCCAGGATAAGTAACTTTTTCATTTGCATATAGTTATAGATTATGCTGAATAACAAGTAAAGTTAGTAAAAAATGAGATACCGGAAATACTCTATAAAATCTCTATAAAGACAAGGCCTGAAGCGATTCTGAGGCATTTTTCAGCTTAATTCCTATCTTTTTCAAATCTTCAGTAGTATCAACATATTTTAATTGCTTTAACCCTAATAGGTTTTCACGCGATACAGGTAATTTAATACCTATACTTTCAGAGATTGAAAGCATAAAATAGAAAAGCCCGTAAGGGACAGAAACGAACTTTGGCTTAATATTCAGGGCAGAGCAGAGTAAGGTATAGAACTCTTTATATATGGTTTTTTCTTCGGATGCTATGGTGAAAATACCGGCCAGGTTTTTGTCTATACAAGTAGAAATACATTCTGCTAAATCATTTATAAATACGGTCTGCATAGGTTGATTGCCACCTGAAATAAGCGGGATGGTTTGCTTTGTTTTCAGATATTCTCTCATCTGTCCGAAAAGCCCTCCATTACCAAGCACCAACCCGGGGCGGATAATCAGGTCGGTTTGTTTGTTGAATAACTTTTCGCATGCCCATTTTTGTTTACCGTAAACAGAAAGTGCATTTTCTATAGATGAAATACTTGAAATAAAAATGTTCTTCTTAACTCCGCATTTACGGCTCACCTCAAGTAATTGTTTTGTGCCGGTTACATTTAATTCGAAATCGCCTTTTGCATAGGCGCAATGAATAAAGTAATCTACATCTTGAAGGACTTTTTCATCGGGCGCAGACAGAAGGTTGTGCAAGTGATATTCCACTCCTGTTAAAGAGTGTTGAGGCATATTATGTACCAATGCCCGTACTTTCCAACCCTTTTGGTTAAAAAAGTTAACCAGGTAAGAGCCTATAAATCCGTTAGCGCCTGTTATTAAAACCGTTGGCATATCAGATGGCGTTAAGTGCGGTTAAATGCGCATAAGCCATTATAGACAAAGTTATGCCTTTTGCCGGTAAATACCTGAACCCGCAACCATCAGCTATGAACACATTTTTTGATCCATAAAGTTTACCATTTGGATTAATATGGTAAGGCTTTTCATCTTCACTGAAAGGCAGGCAGCCTGAGTAGTGTATGCTTGAACCAAAGCCGGGGTCAATTTTTTTCAGAGTTAAGCAGCCCAGTTTTCTCATAGCAGCAGAATATTGTTTTTCCCTTTCGGCAATCTTTTGCTGTTCTTCAGCAGTTAATTTAAATTCTGCTTTAAGAATGTCGCCTGTTATGGTGCTATTGTCTTTCACCACCTCAATATATTTCTTGTCGGTCATTGAATCTGGGTGATGGACGCCCAACACAGAAATAGCGGGTAACAGGTACTGCATAATTTTCCTGCCATCGCGGAAATTAAGCGGCACTTCTTTTATGGTGCGGAAAAGCATTAACGAGCGGTAGCTATATAGTGATGCCGCGGCCACATCGAAGTTGTTGTGAGCGGGGTCATGAAATAAGGAAAGCTGTGCGAATGCTGTGCGTGGCTCATTATTAGGCTTGCCTAACATTGATGGTTGGAGTAGGGTAAAATATTTATAGGGATCGCATAATAGAGGCAGCCGCTTAGTTCCATCACCCAAAGAGCGCAACACAATGCGTGTAGTACTTAATGTACTGGCGCATAGTAATAGTTTTTTACATTTTATGGTTTTCTTTTCTCTGCTTGTGGTATCGTGATAAGTAACAACTACTGATTCCCCTTCATTTGAAAAGTTAAGTACAACAGCATTTGGCTGGTATTGAAAGTTTGCCTTCTTCTTAAGCTGGTTGACGGTCAACCAAGGTCTATACGCAGATCCTTTGTCAGTGTAAAAATCAAGTTCGTTGTAATTGACTGCTTCTCTATCTTCTTTCTTCTCTGTAAGCAATGCCAGGGCAGGTTTGCCTATATAAAATCCCTTTGCATTTAATGAGGCTTTCCTGCTATTATACTTTTCATAAATGGCCTTGCTATTACTATCTAACTCCGCAGGTTTTTGAATATTCCCAAGCTCTCCTGATGTATAAGGTGTGGTATCATCTTTCTCAGCGCTAATGCCAATGCGGTCGCTTATAACCTGGTAAGCTTCTTTCATTTTGTCGACAGGCAACCCTGCAGCTTCCAGTTCTTTATCAGAAAATACACAGCATCCAACTCCCCATGCATTGCCAAGTCCGCCATAGCTGAGGCTTTCCATTGGGAAGAATGTTTCAGATAATACCGGAAGGAATTTATCAGCATTATGCATTACATATTTACGGGCAGGGGTAAGCTGAGCCCCTGTGGTAGTTTTGCCGGTGTTTATGCCTTCAAAATCTTCTCCAATCCAGTATTTATATTGCTCACTGTCGCTGCGGCGTATATCTGCAAAGGCTTTGTCTGGTATATTGGTTTTAGTGCTGTTTTGTTCCCCGGCATCGAGCATAAGTACTTTAACACCTTTTTCAATCAACGTTTGCGCTGCCATGGCGCCCGTGCAACCCGAACCCACTACTATGAAATCGTGCTCCTGCATTATATCCATGCCAGTAATATAAAGCCGGTTAAGGCATTCCACGCTGCACGAATGCCTGTGCCTATAATTGAAATGAAATATGAGCCTTTGTGTTCCTTAGGCAGAAAGTAATCGGCATAAGCGGGATTACTTTCCAATATTGCGAACATTATATATATCTTCTTGCGAATTCCGCTTTCAGGATTGCGTAATGCAAGTGCCCCGTCAACCGTACCAATTAATGAAGGATTGCGAACTATAAAATCAAGCCTTTTGCTTTCCTTTTCGGTAAGTGGAATGGTGAGTTTATTATTGGCTTTTACATATAAATCTACTGACAGCGAATCAGCTTCTTTACCTATTAAATACTTAGTAAAGACTTGTGCCTCTTTGGTTAATTGTGTATTGCCTGCAGATTGCATAATATGTAAAAGTAAAGATAAATGGAAAACTACATTGAAAGTGAGGAAGTGGGTGTAGCCTCTGTTTTAACCTATCGGCCCCAAACCCCTAAATGGGCTTTAACTTCGAAATTCGGTGTTCAATGTGCGTTATTCGATATTCAAAAGCCCTTTAGGGGTTTGGGGCAAATTAAAAATGTAGTGGAAGTAATAAGAAATAAAAATCAGACTTTAATACCTATTGCAGTAACATCATCTATCTGCACGGTGTTACCTTTCCAGGCTTCAAAGGTTTCGTCTAACACCTTTTCCTGTTCTTTCATTTTTTTATCCTGTACTGTTAACAATAAATCTTTCACCTGATTTTTTGAGAATTTTTTGCCCTTCTCACCTCCGAACTGGTCGGCATAGCCATCGCTCAACAGGTAAATAGAATCGCCTTTTTGAAGGTCTATTTTATGGTTAGTGAAATGTTTCTGCTTCGAGCCAATGTCAATACCTATAGGTAATTTATCAGCTTCGGTTATATTCATCTCTCCATTCCTAATTAAATATAACGGAATATGCGCCCCGGCGTATTCTATAAATGTATTGTTGTCCCTGAAAATTATCAATGCAATATCCATGCCGTCTTTATTTGAAGCATAGGTAGTAGTCTGATTAAGCAACCGTATTACCATGCTTCTTAGCTGGTCGAGAATCATAGCGGGTGTCACCTCCACATTATTACTGATAATTTCGTTAAGGAAGGCGCTGCCAAGCATACTCATAAATCCACCGGGTACCCCATGTCCGGTGCAGTCGGCAAGGGCCAGAATTACCCCATTTTCTGTTTCCCTGTAAAAATAAAAATCGCCGCTCACTATATCCTTAGGTTTAGAAAGGATGAAGAAGTCTTTTATTTTCTTCGCAATTTCTTTTTTCGGGGCAAGTATAGCCTGCTGTATAGTGCTGGCATATAAAATGCTATCCTTTATATCCTGGTTTTTCTGTTTTATTATTTCTTCGTCGAGTTTCCGCTGTGTAATATCGCTGCATACCCCCGAATTCCTTACAAGTTTGTTTTGTCCGTCAAATATGGGCGATGATTTTTCCGATATCCATTTTATCTTGCCGTCAACAATTACTCGGTATTCAATATCATAGGGTATGCCGGAATCTACCTGTATGTTAGCGGCAATAACGGCATCAAGGTCGTCTTTATGTACAATGGCCTTTGTGTTTTTTCCTGTATAGAAGTAGTCGGGCTCTAAGCCAAACAGTGTGCGGCAGTTGGGACTTATGTGCTCGTATTTCTTTTCTACAATATTGTAGAGATAAAAAACATCGTTTATGGTTTCGGTAATAAGTTTGAATTTGTCCTCGGCTGTTTTCCTTACCGTAATATCTCTGCACACGCCGGCATGCATAATCATTTCGCCTTTGTCGTTGAATGTAGGGGAAGATTTTTCAGCTACCCATTTTATTTTTCCGTCTACAACCAGGCGGTACTCTATTTCATAAGGCTTACCCGATATAACTTCTTCATCAGCCTTGTAAATAATCGGAAGGTCGCTTTCCAGCACAAAAGTATTCATACTATTGCCGCTGAGAAACCATTGCTGGCCTTTGCCAACCAAATCAGTGCAGTTAGGGCTTATATATTCGTATTTTTTATCGCGTATGTTAAACAGGTAAAAAACGTCGTTGATGGTTTCAGTTATAATTTTGAATTTACGCTCACTTACGGCAAGCACTTCGTAAGCGGTTTCAATTTTCTTGTTTTTGAGTTGCAGCTCCCGGTTCGATTTTTTTCTCAGTAAATTGGCCCTGTATACAACTATGGCAAGAACAAGTAATAACAGAAACCCTATAATAAGCGCGTCAAGTATGGCGGACTGCTTAGAGGCTTCAGCCTTTTCTTTTTTCAGTTCAGAATCTTTTAACGCGGTTTTTTGCTTTTCAAGCTCTTTTTCAAGATTATGCTTGAGGCCTGAAAGATTATAATCGTGCTTTGTACGTATAGCTTTAACGGAATCGTTAAGCATAATTGTCAGTTGGTAAAAGTCATTCGATTTTTTATAATCGCCAAGTTTGCTGTAATCGTATGAAATGCCCTTTGTTATATCAAATAACATTTCCAGATTGTTTTTAAGTTTTTTTGCATTGTCGTAAGCCCGTAAATGGTATTCCAGCCCTTTTTTGAAATCGTGCATGTGCAGGCTGTAATCATTCCCTAAAACATTACATAAAAAGGCAATATTCTCTATGCTGCCTGCCTTCTCAGCATATTCCAACCCTTTTTGCCTTAGTTCCCTTGCCTTATCAAGTTCTCCAACCAGGTCGTACACCCGCGATGTTTCATTTAGTGAAGCCGCAAGCTCATCATAGGCCCCGTTATGTTCACGTATTTCAAGGCTTTTGAGGTAGTAGTTCAGCGCCTTACGGTTGCTTTCAGAATTGCCCTCGAATATGGTTTCATAAATATTCCCTAATGCACTATATACATAGGAGGCTGAAAGCGAATCTCCTGTTTCCAGTGCCAGTTTAAGGCTTTTATTATAATACTCCTCAGCGTATGAGGGGTCATCGGGCCTGTATATATATCCTATATACCTGTAGGCACCTATAAGCACCCTTTTGGCATTTATTTCTTCACCAATTTTTACCGATTTGATAAGGAAGCCGAGAGCAGCCTCGGGGTCGCCGGCGAAGTAAGAAGAGCGCCCTATTTCAAGTAAAGCCTGGGCTTCTCCTTTTTTGTACTTGCTTCTTCCGGCAATTTCCAGCTCTGTATAGGCATAGGTAACAGAATCGGTGGCCTGGTATAACTGGTGCAGGGTTTCTACCCTTGAGCTATCTGTTGCAGCAGCTTTTAGGGCAGCCCTCAGTGAATCGGCTTTGGTGGGCGCAGCAAGCAAGCTTGTGCCTAAAGATACAAGCAGCAACAGGGGCATAAAATATATGTAAATCCTGCGTGAATGAATCATCTAGTTAATTATGGCAGTCAAGTAGTTTTACCCGAAATACGCTTACTGAACACTTAATCTGTTTAGGTTACCTCACATATCCTGAAAGTAAAGATAGTGAAAAGCATGAAATAGCCAAATTTACTACCGGAACTATCAATTCTATTTTGCCCCAAACCCCTAAAGAGGCTTTGAACTGCGACCTCACCCTTGTCCTCTCCTGTAAGGAGAGGGATTAAAGCTCCTTTAGGGGTTTGGGGTATGCACGTATAATAGAAATGGAATAGGTGCCAGTATTTGAAAATGAATGGTATTTTTGCGCCTGTTATAATTCTTAACTCATAATTCTTAACTCTTAAATTTCCTTGAAGCCTTCAATTCCTAAGGGTACACGCGATTTTTCACCGCAAGAGATGGTGAAACGCAATTATATTTTCGATACCATACGGCAGGTGTTTCGCAACTATGGTTATTTGCCAATAGAAACACCCAGCATGGAGAACCTGGATACCTTAATGGGTAAGTATGGGGAAGAGGGCGATAAGCTGATTTTTAAGATACTGAATAGTGGCGATTTTTTAGATGGCGTAAAGGATAAGGATATAAAGGATATGGGTGCCAAGGAGCTAACGAAGTATATTTCGGAAAAAGCCCTGCGCTACGACCTTACCGTACCTTTTGCCCGATATGTAGTACAGCACCAAAACGACATTACTTTCCCGTTTAAACGTTACCAGATACAACCCGTTTGGCGAGCTGACAGGCCCCAAAAAGGCCGCTATCGCGAGTTTTACCAATGCGATGCCGATGTGATTGGCAGTAACTCGCTTTTAAATGAAGTAGAGCTGATACAGATGATTGATGAGGTATTTACTAAGCTTGGAGTGCCGGTTATTATAAAACTTAATAACAGGAAGATATTACAGGGGATTGCTGGAGCAATCGGTGCGCCTGATAAGATGATAGATATTGCCATTGCGATTGATAAATTAGATAAGATTGCTGAAGACGGAGTAAAAAAGGAGCTCACTATAAATGGCTTTACTGAGAAACAGATAGAGGAATTATTGGCTTTGTTAATTTATAAAGAGGAATTACAAGGTTCTGGAGGGAAAATAATTATGAACCATATGGTTAATTTGGAGCCTTTGAATAATCTTAGAGTAATGCTAAAGAAGAAATATGGTTTAGCTAAGCAACCTGAAGTTTTAGAAAAGGGAATTGAAGAATTGGAGGAAATAATTGATATGTTTAAAGAGAGGCTGAACATTGATGCAGTACTTAAAGCAGATATTTCCCTTGCCCGTGGTCTCAATTACTACACAGGTGCAATTATTGAGGTTGGAGTAGATTGGTCTAAATGTGATTCGAGATTTGGAAGCAGCATTTGCGGTGGTGGCAGGTATGATGATTTAACAGGAATATTTGGCTTGCCTAATATCTCTGGGGTAGGTATTTCGTTTGGTGCCGATAGGATTTATGATGTGATGGAGGAGATTGGTAAATTTCCTGAAGGAGTTACCAGTTCTACTAAGGTGATGTTTGTGAATTTTGGAGAGAGTGAAGCACAATATTGCCTGCCATTGGTTGCAAACCTGCGTAAGCAAGGCATCAGCGCTGAGCTATATCCTGATGATGCAAAGTTTAAAAAGCAGATGAGTTATGCCGATGATAAGAAGATAGCCTATGTGGCTTTTGTAGGTGCAGATGAAATAGCTAAACAAGTAGTGAAGCTTAAAAATATGACATCAGGTGAAGAAAAAGTAGTTCCTGTAACTGAGATTGTTAATAGTTTAAAATAGTATTGTCTTTCATATAAATGTTTTTTAACCTTAGTAGAAAAATGGAAGTGACTATTTGACCTTATTACCTTATATTCAAATGAAATGAAGATAGAATATAATAATTTATATGCTCATTTTATATTTACCACATTACATCGGGTACCCCTTATAGGTAAAGTGCACCGAGAGCGAATTGAAAAATATATAACGGGTGTAGTAAATAATAATAATTCTCAATTATATTCAATATTTGCCAACCCTGATCATGTTCATTTCCTTGTGTCCCGTTCTCCGGCATTATCTGAGCAGGAATTGGCATCTATTGTGGCGGAAAGCTCTCAACGGTTTATAAATCAAAATAAATTAAGTAATGGACCATTTGAATGGCAACAGTCTGCTTCTGCTTTTTCTGTATCAAAGGCCGATGTAGATAAAGTATGTAAGTATATTCTTAATCAGGAGGAACATCATCGTAAGGTGAGTTTTGCAGAAGAATATGATAAGTTTATTAAGTATTATCAGAAAACAATTAAAATACCTGGTACTGACAATATTTTTCAGAAATAAGGTAATAAGGGATGTTGGTCGGATGAAGCTGGTTTCTACTAAGGTTTGTTGATATGAATAGTTAAAAAAATATTTAATTGTGTAAAAAATAAAACTGTATGAACCTTTTTGCGATAAATAAGAAGATAGATATTTCTACTATTAAAAGCCTTTTGGCTGATAAAGCCCGCATTGCACTTTCAGAGGAAGCAGAAAAGCGGATTGATAAAGCCAGGAAGTATTTAGATAAAAAACTTGCCACTTCATCAACCCCAGTGTATGGTATTAATACGGGCTTTGGGGCGTTGCGTAATGTAAAGATTGATGTAAAGGATTACAGCCAATTGCAAACTAACCTGTTGCGTTCGCATGCTTGTGGTTCGGGCAATGAAGTGCCGGCTGAGATTGTGAAAATAATGTTGCTGTTGAAAATACAGTCGTTAAGTTATGGTCATTCAGGAGTAGATGTTTCTACAGTTGAAAGATTAATTGATTTTTATAATAACAATATACTACCTGTAGTCTATGAACAGGGCTCGTTGGGCGCTTCAGGCGACCTTGCACCGTTGGCACATTTAAGTTTGCCATTGATAGGCGAGGGGGAAGTCTACCATAAAGGAAAGAAGAAGAGTGCAGCCCAATTACATAAAGAATTAAAGTGGAAGCCACTTGAATTGAAACCAAAAGAAGGGCTTGCACTGCTTAATGGTACTCAGTTTATGAGTGCTTATGGCGTTTGGCTAATCTTACAAGCAGAGCATTTATCGTTAATGGCAGAATCTATTGCCGCGCTATCATTAGATGCTTTTGATTGCCGCACCGAGCCATTTAATAAGCTGGTGCAGGATGTTCGCCCGCATAAAGGGCAAGCCGATTGCGCTGCCAATATTTTATACCTGCTGAAGGGAAGTAAAATTGAAGCGCGCAAAAAATCTGATGTACAGGACCCATATTCATTCCGTTGCATACCGCAGGTGCATGGAGCAATACGCGATGTGGTGGAACATGTACAAAGTGTTTTTCTTACAGAAATAAATTCTGTTACCGATAATCCGTTAATCTTCCCCGATGAGGATGAGATTATATCCGGTGGCAACTTTCACGGCCACCCATTGGCAATGGCTTTAGATTATTTAGGTATTGCTATGGCAGATTTGGGTAATATATCGGAAAGGCGCACATATAAACTTATTTCAGGCGAAAGAGGATTACCAGCCTTTCTTGCTAAGGATGCGGGTTTAAACTCAGGGCTTATGATAGTGCAATATAATGCTGCATCAATAGTAAGCCAGAATAAACAATACGCTACGCCTGCTTCGGTTGACAGTATTGTATCTTCAAATGGGCAGGAAGATTATGTTAGCATGGGTGCCAATGCAGCTACCAAATGCTATAAAATTATTCAAAATATTAAAACCGTGCTGGGCATTGAACTGATAGCCGCTGCACAGGCTATTACTTTCCGCAGGCCCGATAAAACCTCACCGGTATTAGAAAAGATGCTTACCGGTTTTCAGAAGCATGTTCCTTTTATTGATAAGGACAGGTTTATGCACGAGGCTATTATAAAGAGTGTTGAGTTTATAGAAAGCCAGGCGTAAGGATTACTGTAAGAATCAGTGGTTGATGCCTGGTTATTTATTTTGATAAAATAGCAAGAAGTCTTCGTGTCAGGTACTTGTTGAAGAAAGGCACATACCTGAAGAAGTTTAATTTTAATAATATAAGCGGTTTTATTTCTACTACATTAAAATCAATATCCCTTACCATTTTTTTGAATTCCCTAATGGTTATCCTGTTCAGTTCATTAAAGTGTTCAACTACGGTAAGGCTACCTAATGTTTTCTCTCCCGGCGCAATTTTATTAACTACATTAATAAGCGTTTTTGAAGAGAAAATTACCTGGCACCAGGGTATGAAAATATAGTCGTACAGATGGCTTGCGTCATAGCTTGTCCAGGGTGGAAACTCAATACATATTTTCCCTCCCGGCTTAATAACTCTTTTACATTCTTTCAGCGCATCAAATAAAATGGGACGGGCTATATGTTCTACTACATCATTAAGGAAAATAACATCAAACGTATCCGATTCAAAAGGAAGCTTTAGAAGATTCCCTTCAATATAGGTAATGTTCTTCGCATTTTTCTTTTCAGCAAATTCCTTTGCGTGCTTTATTCTTACCGGGTCAAGGTCAAGCCCTGTAATTGATTTACAGCCCTGTTCGGAGTAAAAAACAGTTTTTCCACCAAATGAACAACCGGCATCGAGCACTACTTTATCTTTTAAGCTTATGTAAGGTGTAAACTCTTTAAAGCCCCGTCCGGCCCATATATACTGGCCTTCTGAATAGTCCATTGTGGTGCCTCGTCCTTCTCTTTTTCTTTTCGGGAACAGGTTATTCAAAAACAGGCAGATACTTTCACTTAATCGCATAAAGGCAGGCATGAATTAATTTAGGTGGGCAAAGATAGGAAAACAGTACATAAACAGTATGAGAACGTTAAAAGAGAACTAACGTATTCCGTTGATAGTTTTTTCTGCAGGCGGTAAAGCAGACAATCCCTGTTTTGCCTGTGCGTAATCGGGTTTTAATTGCAGGGCAGCGCTCCAGCAATAACGGGCGGAATCCCAGTATTTAACTGTGTAATATGCCCCGCCAAGGTTATACCAGAGGTCGGGGTCGTTGTTATCTCCCTGCAGGCCTTTTTTCATATCAACAATGGCATCGAAATATTTTCCGTTTTTACCTTCTTCCACAGCCTTATTCAGAAATGACTGTCCTAGCAGTTTGTAATATTCAGGCAGACTAGGATGGTCGGGATACAACCTTCGGGCATGGTCCCAGTACATTTTTGCCGAATCGAGCTTGTCGAGTTTCCAGTAAGCTATACCGAGGTTAAGGTAACTGGTGGTATAGGTGGGATGCATGGTTATGGCTTTATCAAGATAATGAATAGACGTAGCAATAAGAATTTTCTGGCTGTCTGAATTATGTGTTTTTTCGGCCATGTCTAGAAAACGCGCACCCGCGTTACCATTTACCATAATGCTGTTCGGCACTACAGTAACATCGTGGGTAAACAGGGTTATATCATTTTTCCATTGAGCATTACGCGGAATTATTTCGTAGCCGCAAAGGGTAACAAGCCCGGCAAGGCAAAGGGTAACTACGTATTTCTTTTGCGGAATAGGAAGCTTAACGATGTAATATGCAATTACAGCTACAAAACCAAGCGAAGAATGGAAGGCAAGACGTTCGCCCATGGTGGCACCAATGTCGATAAGGAAGTTTGATACCATTGCAAGGTTTGCCAGGTAAAAGAATACCGGTATAGCAAGCATGTTTCTTTTAATGGCTAGTTTGAACCCCCATACTATAAGGGCGCCGTATATCAATACACTTGCTATTACAGAAAGATCGGTAATGTTGCTGTATGGAAGCTGGTTATAGGAATAATCAGCTGCCAGTGGAAAGGGCTTAAATAACATAAACAGGTAGCGCCCCATTACTGATATTTCCGATGCCACCTTTTGCGAATGGCTCGCCAGCATATAGGGGTTGTTCAGTATTTCATCGCTGGGCACATTGTGCGGTATGCCGACCGACTTGATACGCATAATCATATAAAGTACAAAAACACCGAGGTATGGTGCGGTAGCTATAAGTGTTTGCTCGGCAGGCTTTTTAGTAAGCACATGAAACAAAAGAGGAATAAGAACGATTAATGTAATGGCATATTCCTTGGCAAGCAGTGCGAAGAAAAAGAATAGTAAGCCAAGGACAAGGTCACGGTTATTTTTCACTTTGTTATCAGCATTTTCATACCGTAAAGCGAAAATAAATGTGAGCATAATGAAAGTGAGAGATAGTATTTCATCAAGGCTCTTTACATTGGCAACAACCTCGGTATGTAAGGGGTGAATAGCAAACAATACGGCTGCCAGGAAGGCCATGTCGGCCCCACCGGCTATCTTTTTAAACAGGAAGAAATGCAGGAAATAGAAAACAGTCAGGATGCAGATAATATAAAAGAACACACTGAAAAAGTGCATCATGTGCCACAGCGCCATGGGATTGTTTTTCAGGGCTGCGGGGCCTGCTGTTTTGTAAAAAAGGCTTGTTTCAACGGCGAAAACTACAATAGATAGAGGCCTGTAACGGCCACCGGCCAGCATCTGGTTGGCATTCATCAGCTTATAGTAACTGTAATAGGCATCATGGCTCATAATGTCTTTTATGCCATGGAATCCTTTTTTAACGAAAGCGTTCTGGTCTATTACAATACCATCGTCAAGGGCAAACTCATTTTGGGTGGAATTTATGTAAAGGGCAAAACCAATAATAGCTATAACTAAACACTTAATCTTAAATGAAAAGTCAAAGATTGGTGGAGTAAGTGTTTTATCGGCCATTACAGGTAAATAAGTTTGAATTGCAACCTGCGTACAAAACTACGATAGTTTTTTCGTATAGCCTTATCCAGCATTCTCACATCTTTATACTGCTGGAACATTTCAATAAGTATCATATCGAAGGCTGAACTTTCTACAAAGTTAATTTCGGTTTCAAAACCGCAAACGCAAAGAGCTCCTGTATGATCAAGGAATTTTTTGATTTTTTTTTCTTCGGTATTAAGTGTTTTGCAGCTTCCGAAATGAATGATTTTGTCACGGCAGCTATCCGATAGCATGTCACCCAGTTCGCCGAGGGTTACAAAGTCTTTACCAACTTGTATACTTTCGGGTTGGCCATGAAATGCGAAGTAGCCAATTGAGTAGGGAGCGTACTTTTTTAGTTTCCAGAGAGAAAGGTAATATTCAAGATTATCTCTTGTACCACATTGTTTATATATATACTTTACTCCAAGGTTCTGTTGTAAAAAAGTAAGGGCTGCACGTATACTCGAGTTATCCCGCATATCTTTCTGCCAATCTCCTTCAAGACAAAACACATTCTTCTTATAATTCTGAGCTAACGTCATAGGCCTTTTTTTTCGTAGGGGGGCAAAAATAAGCCTAAAAAAGGGCTCGTTGTATGAGTATAACCCTATATTTGACTAAAAATTAACATTTTTTCGCATAATAGGATATGAAGGACCTTGGAGGGAGGTTGGACATTATTTACAAGGAAATAGAAAAAATTCTATCTTTGCGTAGCGATTTAGAAGGTACAATTAATAAGTTAAAATCTGAAAATCAGGAGCTTGTATCTAAAATGCAAGGTTTTGAGGCTCAGTTAAAAAAAGCAAGGGAAGCCGGTGAAAGGGCTGAACTTGAGAAACAACAACATAAATTACAAAATAACAAGGAAATAAATAATAAAATAGACGAACTCTTAGGTGAAGTAGAGCGATGTATTACATTGCTGAAAAAGTAAAATAGCAGGGTAAAAAGTGAAGACAACCACTATAAATATTAATATCTCAGGCAGAGATTATCCGGTAAACGTAACACCGGATTCGGAGGCTGGCATGAAAAAGGCCGCCGCCCTTATTAACGAGCATGTTAAAACATACTCTGCCAGCTACGCTATAAAAGACCCGCGCGACTTGCTAGCCATGTGCGCACTACAGCTTGCTTTTCAGCAGATAGAAAAAGGAAATGCCGAACAGGAAAAAGACAATATAGAGAACAAGGTGAAAGCCATTGAAAGCGTGTTGCATTTAGTAAGGTAGTACAGCCTCTTCAAATAAGGGTTCATTAAAACCAATAAGCAATGAACCTGGATATAATTAACATTATTGTAATTGCCGCCGCCGCAATAGTCGGAATAGGGCTTGGCATATTAGTAACAGCCACCATTATTCGAAAAAACATTCAGAAGAAGGGTAATGATGTGTTGAAAGATGCTGAAAGGCAGGCTAATACCATTAAAGACAAAAAGATGCTGGAGGCTAAGGAACATTTCCTGCAATTGAAGGCTGAGCATGAAAAGAATATTAACGAGAAGAATAAGAATATTAATAACCTGGAGAGTAAAACCAGGCAAAAGGAGCAATCGGCTTCTCAGAAACTGGAGCAGCTTCAGCGCAGGGAAAAGGAAGTAGACAGTCTGAAGCTTAGCCTGAACGAACAGATTAAGTTGGCTACCCAAAAGAATGAAGAATTGGGTAAAATGCACCAGAGGCAGGTGGCCCAGCTTGAAGTATTATCAAGTATGTCGGCTGAAGATGCTAAAACCCAATTGGTTGAATCACTGAAATCAGATGCTAAAACACAGGCTGCTGTTTATGTTAAGGAAATAGTAGACGAGGCTAAGCTAACAGCTAATAAAGAAGCCAAGAAGATAATTATACAATCTATTCAAAGGGTTGGTGTAGAACAGGCAGTAGAAAATGCTGTGGCTGTGTTTAATATTGAAAACGATGAAATGAAGGGCCGTATCATTGGCCGTGAAGGTCGTAACATACGTGCGCTTGAAGCTGCTACAGGTGTTGAGGTTATTGTGGACGATACTCCGGAAGCTATTATTATTTCATGTTTCGACCCTGTAAGAAGGGAAATAGCACGTATGGCTTTGCACCAATTGGTTACCGACGGACGTATTCACCCTGCGCGTATTGAGGAAGTGGTTGAAAAATGCCGCAAGCAGATAGAAGATGAAATTGCTGAAGTAGGTAAACGTACTGTAATTGATCTTGGTTTAAACAACCTGCACCCTGACCTGATAAGGTTAGTGGGTAAAATGAGATACCGTTCTTCATACGGACAAAACCTGTTACAGCACTCAAAAGAGGTAGCTAACCTTGCCGCTACCATGGCATCGGAACTTGGATTGAACCCTAAACTGGCTAAACGTGCCGGCTTATTACACGATATTGGAAAAGTGCCTGATGAAGAACCTGAATTGCCACACGCGCTTTTGGGTATGAAACTGGCCGAGAAATACAAAGAGAAACCTGAAATATGTAATGCTATTGGCGCCCACCACGACGAAATTGAAATGACCAGCCTTCTTTCGCCTATCATTCAGGTGTGCGATGCCATATCGGGCGCACGCCCCGGTGCAAGGCGAGAAATGGCTGAACAATACATTAAGCGTTTACGCGACCTGGAGGCATTGGCAATGTCATATAAGGGCGTTGAGAAAACATACGCAATACAGGCAGGCCGTGAATTAAGGGTTATTGTAGGCAGCGAGAAAGTTACGGATAAAGAAGCTGAAGTGCTTTCATTTGAAATAGCACAGAAGATTCAGAATGAGATGACCTATCCCGGACAAGTTAAGGTAACCGTTATCCGTGAGTTGAGGGCCGTGAGTGTGGCCAAGTAAAATTGGTCGCTGTCATCGTATTTCGGTATATTTACACTCGATTTATTTTTGTGCATACGTATGCCGGGAATCCTAATTTTATCTGACATAAACTCAGCGCATACGCGTAAATGGGCTTTGTCGTTGGCAGATAAGGGGTACAGGGTAGGCATATTCAGCCTGAATAAAAACACTTCCGACTGGTTTAAGGGCAATCATAACATTGAGTTTCTTTCAGAAGGAGCCTTATTCAACGTTGCAGTTAAGAAGGAAGCAGGCAAGGCAGCATACCTAAAAGCATTACCTGCGCTTAAACTGGCTATTACTGTTTTTAAGCCCGATATAGTGCATGCCCATTATGCTACCAGCTATGGCTTGCTCGGGGCGCTTTCAAGGTTTCATCCTTATGTTATTTCAGTTTGGGGTAGCGACGTATATGACTTCCCCCGAAAATCCATTCTTCATAAGAACCTACTTAAACGTAATTTGAAAAAGGCCAATTGTATTATGTCTACCAGCCATTCTATGGCGAAAGAGACAGCTAAATACACCAATAAGAAAATAGAAATTACTCCTTTTGGCATAGACCTGGATGAGTTTAAACCGCAAAAAGTAAAATCGGTTTTTAACGAAAGTGATATAGTTGTCGGCACTGTAAAAGCGTTAGAACCCAAGTATGGTGTTAATTATTTGATAGAGGCATTTGATGTATTGCAAAAACGCCATAGTAAGTTACCACTGAAGTTGTTGATTGTGGGCGGGGGTTCACAGCTAGCTGAACTGACAAGGCTCTGCGAGGAAAAAGGAATTACAGATAAAGTGAAGTTTGCAGGCCGCGTTCCTCATGACCAAGTACCTATCTATCACAATATGCTCGATGTATATGTGGCTCTTTCGGTTGATGATAGCGAAAGCTTCGGGGTTGCTGTTATTGAGGCAATGGCTTGTGGCAAGCCAGTTGTGGTTTCTGATGTGAGTGGATTTGTAGAAGTAGTTGAAAGCAATGTGAGTGGTATAATTGTCCCACGCCGCAATGCAGAAGAAGCTGCAAAGGCGATTGGAAAACTAATTACTGATAAAGAATTAGCCGCATCAATTGGAAATGCCGGAAGAAAGAGAGTAGAGGAGCTATATGATTGGTCTGCTAACCTGAAGCAGATTATGGGCATATATGATGGTTTGTTAAAGGGAGTGAAGAAATGAGACTGATTATACTTACACAATATTTCCCTCCCGAAGTGGGCGCCCCGCAAAACCGCCTGTATGAAATGGCTGTGCGCTTGCAAAAAAAAGGAGTGGAGATAGAAGTACTTACCGCTATGCCCAACTATCCGAAGATGGAAGTGCATTCTGAGTATAAGGGCAAGTGGTATGCAAAGGAAAGTATGAACGGCATGACTGTGCATCGTTCATGGATATATGTAAGTAAGAACACCGGGATACTTTCAAGGCTCCTCAACTACTTTTCATTTGTGTTTACAAGCATGTGGATTGGTACTTTCAAATTGAGCAAAGCCGATTACCTGCTTTGTGAGTCTCCACCATTGTTTTTAGGCATTTCTGCATTGTGGTTGAAAATGTTCAAGCGTTCTAAGTTAATATTTAACGTGGCTGACCTATGGCCCGAAATGGCTGAACAACTTGGATTGATTAAGAGCCGCTTCCTGCTTGGAATAAGTAAATGGTTGGAGGAATATCTTTACAAGAGGTCTGCGCTTATTACCTGCACCACAAAAGGCTTTATTAAAGATATACAAGCACGGTTCCCCGATAAAAACTATTACTGGCTGCCTAACGGAGTTGATATTGGTTTTTATGATGAGCAAAATATTGCAGCAGGTTGGAGGGAACAAGCAGGTTTCAGTAAAGATGATTTTATTATTCTGTATGCGGGCATTATTGGCCATGCACAGGGTTTGCAGACAATTCTACAGGCGGCAGATAAAGCAAGAAGCCAAAACATAAAATGGGTATTGTTGGGCAGCGGGCCTGTTAAAGAAGAGCTATTGGCTATGAAACAACAATTAAAGCTCGATAACGTTTTCTTTTTCGATCCGGTGCCTAAATCAGCTATGCCAGGAATATGGAAATCGGTTGATGTATCATTGGTGCCGCTAAAAAAACTAGATGTGTTTAAAGGAACCATACCTTCGAAGGTGTTTGAATCAATGGCGATGAAGAAGCCAATATTACTTGGAGTAGAAGGTGAAGCGAAAGAGCTATTTATTGATGAAGGCAAGGCTGGATTAGCTTTTACACCTGAAGATGCGAATGACCTGGCAGAAAAGGCGACATATTTATATAACCATAGGGAAGAAGCAAAACAGTTTGGCGAAAACGGGCGTAATTATGTGGCCACTAAGTTTAATCGCGATACTATTGCCGAGGATTTTTACCAAACACTTGTTAAAAACAGTGTCAATTGAAAAAAGTATCTGAAATAAAATATTGGCTGCTTTGCCTTGTTGCATTTACTATTGGGGCATATATATTTATTAATGGTATGACTTATGCTATTGTGCTTTATGCCATTGCTTGGGTTATTGAAGGTGATTTTAAACGCAAGATAAGGGCTTTTGCAGCTAATAAATTTGCTTTACTATTTTCTGGTTTTTATCTCCTATATGTTGTTGGGCTAGCGTATAGCAATATAGATAAAGGGCTGTTTAACCTGCAGATAAAGTTCGGGATGCTGGTATTGCCATTTTTGCTCGTATCGGAAGGGCATATAGAAGTAAAGAAGCAAAAACAACTGATGTATGCCTTTATTGCAGGCTGCGTGGTGAATGGTCTTACATGCCTTATCTGGGCTATATGGAAATATAATACCCAGGGTGTGTATGAGTTTGAGTACATGGCTTTTTCATTTGTACATCCCAGCTACTTTTCAATGTATATAGATTTGGCTCTATTGTTTATATATTACTTGTTTACCAATCCTGGCGCGGGATTAACGAAAGCGGGCAAAATAGGTTTAGTGGTTTCGATTTTCTTCCTTGAATTCATTTTAGTGTTGCTGCAATCGAAAATGGGTATGATTGTTTCGGCAGTGGTGCTTATTACATTGCTGATTAAGTATGCTCAAAAGCAAGGGTATGCCAAACCATTATATATTCTTGTTGGGTTGGTGGCAGTTTATTTCCTGACGTATCATTTTGTAATTGACGGCAGTTCAAGGGCTATTAATTCTGCGAATAATGTTGTACAGGCTAAAACCATTGACCCTTCTACCGTTGAATCGAATGGGGCAAGAACATTGGCATGGAAAGGGGCATTGCAGGTTATAAAAGGTTCACCTATTATTGGTGTAGGTACAGGCAATGCCGATACAGCCCTTGTAACGCAATACCTGAAGGATGGGTATACAGGAATAGCAAGGGAGCATTTGAATGCGCATAACCAGTATTTACAGACTACAGTAATGTTGGGTATAATAGGGTTTTTGGCTTTGCTGGCTTGTTTAGGGTTGGCATTTGTAAAGTGTATAAAAGAACGCAGGTTTATATACGGTGCCTTCATTTTTATTATTGCCATAAACTTTCTTGCAGAGGCTATGCTTGAGTCACAGGCAGGTACGGTATTTTATGGGTTCTTCAATTCATTGCTTATGTTTAATTTCGTAATATGATTAGTTTCTCTCCTCCGCGTGTCGATGATAAAATAATTGAGGCCGTAACAGAAGTGTTGCGCTCGGGCTGGATTACAACCGGGCCAAAGACCAAACTGTTTGAAAAGAAGATTGCAGAATACTGCAATGCACCTGCTGTCCTTTGCCTGAACTCCGCAACAGCCGGGCTTGAACTTGCATTGCGCTGGTATGGAGTAGGGCCTGGAGATGAAGTTATTTTGCCTGCATATACATACGCGGCAACAGCCAATGTGGTTATGCACTGCGGTGCAACCCCTGTGCTGGCCGATGTAAATAAAGATGATTTCAATATATCGGTTGCTGAAATAGAAAAGAAGATTACTACAAAGACTAAAGTTATAATGCCCGTTGATTTTGGTGGGCTGCCCTGCGATTATGTTGCTATTATGAATCTTGCAGAAGCGAGCAGAGGCAAATTCGCCCCTAAGGGAGATAACCAGATGAAATTGGGCAGGGTTTTAGTATTAGCAGATGCGGCTCACTCTTTCGGTGCAACTTATAATGGTAAAAAGACAGGTACCGCTGCCGATATTTCAGCCTTTTCATTTCACGCTGTTAAAAACCTGACCACCGCCGAAGGCGGGGCAATGGTGTTGAATCTGCCGCCCCCTTTTGATAATAATGAGATTTATAAATCGCTTTGCGTTACTTCATTACACGGACAAAATAAAGATGCTTTAGCCAAAACACAAAAAGGAAACTGGAGATACGATATAATTGAACCGGGTTATAAATGTAACATGACCGATATTATGGCTGCCATTGGCCTGGTGGAACTTGAGCGCTATGATACTGATACCTTGCAAAGAAGAAAGGCCATTGTGAACGCTTACTTCAAGGGTTTATATGCCTTTAAATGGGCTGAGGTGCCAATGTTTAAGGACGCGAATAGGGAAACATCATATCATTTATTCCCATTACGGATTAAGGGAGTTGATGAGGCTAAACGCGACGAGATTATTCAGAAGATTTTTAACCGCGATGTATCAGTAAACGTGCACTTTATTCCATTGCCTATGATGAGTTTCTATAAAGGGCGTGGTTATAAAATGAGCGATTACCCTATTGCATACGATAATTATGCGCACGAAATATCATTGCCTGTATTTTATGACCTCACTGACGAACAGGTGCAAACGGTGATAGACGCAGTTGTGAAATCGGTGGAAGAAGTAATTGGATGATAAAACGCCTGTTCGACATACTTGCTTCTCTATTTGGTATTGTAATTCTATCTCCTTTTCTTTTAATTATCGCTTTACTGGTTGTTGTTGATTCCAAAGGTGGGGCGTTTTACAGGCAGGTTAGGGTAGGTAAGGGAATGAAGCAGTTTAGGCTGCTCAAGTTCCGAACTATGTATTCAGACTCCGATAAAAAGGGGTTGCTTACTGTTGGCATGAAAGACAGCCGCGTTACTCGCATTGGGTATTTTCTGCGTAAGTATAAACTTGATGAACTGCCGCAACTTTTCAATGTGTTGGCGGGCAACATGAGTATTGTGGGCCCAAGGCCTGAAGTACCTAAGTATGTTGCAATGTATAATGACGAACAAAAGAAAGTATTGACTGTAACGCCCGGGATAACCGATTACGCCTCCATTGTATATGCCAGTGAGAATGATTTACTAGCCAGGGCTGACAACCCTGAAGAAATTTACATAAATAAAGTAATGCCTGCCAAACTGAAGCTTAACATGAAGTATATTGATGAGATGAGCTTTAAGACTGACCTGTGGATTATCTTCAGGACATTGGGGAAGATATTCTAATGCGAGGTTGAGTCTTTGTAGGTGTTCGGGAATGGGTATGCAGGCTCGCCCATTAAAAACACTTCTTTATGGGGCTCCATTTCCACTTTCATATAATTAGCCTGCTTTTTGGGTGCCAGGTTAATTACTCGTGATTTATGCTCGTATATGTCAAAATTCAAAGCTATAGTCGTACCCTGCAAGCTATCGGGTATTACAATTACAAATCTTCCATTAGAATCAGTCCTTACAGCTTGGGCATCTGTTATAAATACTGCAACACCTTCAATAGGTTCCTTGGTTTTTGAGTCAATAACTTTACCTCTAATCTGTGTCGGTCTATTTTGTTTATGATTTTGTGTGCCCGATGTATTTTGATTTACATTATTTGCAGTTGGGACAGGCACCTGGACAGGGGGCACAGATTGAATAGTTTGCCCGTTGGCCGTTGCAGTTAACCCTGCCGCAAGGGCAGTACCAAATAACGCTTTATGAAAAATTGAGTTGTTGTTTTCTACCGGAATGGGTATGGCACGGTTTATCTGGTATTGGCTGAACCTGCCGCAGAGTTTACCTTTTGCTTTCTTCCAGAATTCAACAAGTTCACGGTCGGTAAACCTGGAAAAATCAATAATTGTCTTACTGCAACTGTCGCAATGGCGGCCATTGCCATCAGGTGTCATTTTGTCCCAGTCCTCACCACAAGGTTTCGGGATTATTATGTTTAATGCTTTTCTTTTTCCCATGTTTTAAAATTTACCCCTTACCCTTCTGATTCTTTTATTGTTGCGCTTCAATGCGACTTTCAAATTTGCCTGACTGTTAACAGTTGTATTAACTTTATGTTCTTTATAAAGATACCCCACAAAATTCAGTTGTAATTTCTTTCCTTGGGAATTGGGCGGAAGGTTAATAGAAAAAAAACCGCTATCATTAGGAACTGCGGATGTTTGATATTCCTTGTCATTGATGTGGATGTATATATTAACTCCGCTTATAGGTTCATTGGTTTTTGAATCGTACACAAAGCCCCTTAACGTTTGAGTTGAGTCATTTACGGCCTGTTTGTTCTCTCCTGAAGAAGGAATATTTGGAATTGTAACCTGCACAGGTGGCACCGATTGCTGGGTTGCTTGCCCTTCGGAAGTGCTTGCAATTCCCGCTAATAAAGCCGTGCCAAACAAAGCCTTATGCAGAAATGAGTTGCTGTTTTCTACCGGTAATACAAGTGGCCGGTCAAGCTGATGATAAGAGAAAGTACCGCAACCGTGGGGAGTTTTCTGCAAAAAGGCTATGAGTTCTTTGTCGGTATAATTTGAGAAATCAACAACAACTGTATCGCATTTGCTGCAATGTCTGCCGTCGCCTATTGTTTTACCTAATTTTTCCCGGCAAGGCTTAGCAATTGAAATGTTGTATGATTTGCGTTTAGCCACTTAAGTGGAATTTAATTAAGCTAATGTAAGAAATGCTGAGGAGAAAAACAAGTATGGCAATGGAGCTATTTACTCATTACCATCTTTCCCATCTTCATTATTTCCCGTTTGAATTTCAGTTTAGCATTTAATTGAACTTCTTTACCGGTTTTAACAGCTTCCTGCCTTGCCGCATGTTCCCAACAGCTAAACTCTATGGTTACATCTTTATTCATTAATGAATCGGGCACAAAAAGGGTGTAAGCACCGCTGCTGTCTGTTTCTGCAGAATAGGTTCCATCATCCAGGTAAACGGAAGCGTATTGAAGGGGCTTATTTGTTTCCTCATCTCTCACAATGCCTTTTATCCAGTGTTTTGAAGAATCGATTACCGGTGCAGGTTCATCTTGTTCATGAATCGGATTGATAGTTTTTAAGGTATCCGCGTCAGAATAAACTAACGGTAGTTCTCCTATATACTGTTTTACCTGGTCAACCATTTCCTGTGGCAGTAATGTAATAGGAGGCGTAATAGGTACACTTACAGGTGGAGCGGGTACGGGTACTTGCATTGATGGCATTGAGTGTATCTCCGTCTGCCCCTTGGCTGTTGCTGTTAAACCTGCGGCAATTGCAGTTCCGAATAATGCTTTATGAAAAAATGAATTGTTGCTCTGAACAGGAATGGGCATGGCGCGGTTTACCTGGTATTCGCTTATCCTTCCGCAAATAGTGCCCTTTACTTTTTTAAGAAATTCAACCAGTTCTTTATCGGTAAATTTAGAAAAATCGACTACCGTTTTATTGCAACTGCTGCAATGTCTGCCATTGCCGTTGGCAGTCATTTTATTCCAATTCTCAGTACAGGGCTCCGGAATTGTAACCGTTAGATTGGCAGGTTTCTTCATGCTATGGAGATATTAAATCAAATGAACAAAAACAACATGAAGGAAAGATGAAGTGCTAAAAACTTGGGCAGCCAATCGTTCTGAAAGTTCTCCGTTTTCTGAATAAGCGATGCTTAGGCCTTAACTCTATTACCATTTCGCCTTGTTGGGTACTTAAATCAACTTGCTGCTTAATGTTATGATAGTAAATAAGGTTTGTAAAGAAGGTAATTGTACCCCCAGTATAGTTTTCAGGTATTTGTAGGGTAAATGTACCGTCAGTATCTGTCTGTTCGTAAATGGAGTCTATTTCTTTTGTTCGTATATCTGCATAATCAATAGGCTCTTTTGTTTTGGCATCAATTAGTTTACCGTGAATAGTAAAGTTGTGAGAAGAAGGGTGCACGTTAGTGGGTGTAACGGGAATAGGTACTTGCATTGCAGGTACCGACTGATTATTTACCTGTGCATTAACAGATGCGCTTAATCCGGCAACCAATGCAGTGCCCAGAAGGGCTTTATGCATAAATGAATTGTTCTCTGTTGGAATAACAATAGTACGGTTTAGCTGTTCATTATTGAACATTCCGCATAGCCCATGTTTTGCTTTCGCAAAATATTCTATAAGCTGCCTGTCGGAATAAGTGGTAAAGTCGGTAAGCGTTTTGTCACAACCGGCGCAATGCCTGCCCATATTATTGGGATTCATATCTTCCCATTTACGCGGGCAAGGCTCTGGCACAGTCAGGTTAAGTATCTTTTTCTTTTTCATGGCTTCAAATTAAAACTTGTCCCTGAATTTAACCCTGCCTCTTACATGGCGCCTTCTGAAAAGATGATGTTTCCTTTTAAGGCTTATGACCATATCCTGCGGGTAATTACCCGGTTCCAGAACAAATTCATAATCTTTATAGCTATAATGATTATTACATAATACTGTTAATGACTTACCTTTTAGACTATCAGGCACATATAAAGAAAACTTCCCTGCAGTATCAGTTTCTGCTGATGAATCTGAATTAGCGAGTGTTACCGTTAAATAACTTATTGGCTCCTTAGTTTTATGGCTAACCACTGTTCCTTTAATTGTTACTCCATTATGGTCTTTATCCTTATGATTAGCGGGGGCAGGAGGATTGGGTATGGGCAATTGCCCCATCGGGATGGGCTGGTTTAATGTCTGCCCATGGCTATTGCTTGCAATACCTGCCAGTAGCGCAGTGCCGAATAATGCCTTCTGGAGAAATGAGGAATTGTTTTCTGATGGAATGGTTAATACCCGGTTTAATTGTCCTGCTTCAAAGTTACCACATGCAACAGGCTTTTTTCTAAGATATTCGATTAATTCTCTATCTGTAAATTTCGAAAAGTCAATTACAGTTTCGTTACAACTGCTGCAATGGCGGCCACTGCCATCAGGAGTCATTTTACTCCACTTTTCATGGCAGGGTTTGGGTATGCTTATTTCAATTTTCTTCTTCCTGGCCATTATTCTAAAAATATGCACCCACGGTTCTTGTGCGCCAGTGATGCTTTTGCTTCAACGCTAAAACCATATCAGTAGGGTGTTTTCCTGCTTTTACAGTTTCTTTTCTTTTATGATACCAGGAATCATTAGTTTCAATAGTTACAGTTTCTTTTCTCAGATTTTCAGGTATATAAAAGGTGAAGTTTCCTGCCGAATCTGTTTCTGTAGTAGTAGTGTAATTTGCCGCTTTCATGGTTAAAGAAACATAGCCTAATGGTCTTTTTGTTTTTTTGAGTTTACTACAGTGCCTTTTACTACATGGGAAGTGTCTTGAATTGAATTTTTGTTTGCTGTTTCAGAATAAATCGTTGGTACAGGCACCTGTATAAATGGCAATGATTCTTTATTTGCTTGCGCCTCGGAATGCGAGGCAATACCTGCAAACAGGGCAGTGCCTAATAAAGCTTTTGAGAAAAAGGAATTGTTGTTTTCAGTAGGTATAATAAGCGTTCTATTAAGTTGGCGATTATCAAAACTACCGCACCCACGGGGGTGTTTCAATATATACTCTACCAATTCTTTATCCGTGAAATTTGAAAAATCGACCACCGTTTTGTTGCAACTGCTACAATAGCGGCCACTGCCATCAGGAGTCATTTTACTCCATTTTTCATGGCAGGGCTTTGGTACAGTAATATTGATAGATTTTCTTTTTGCCATTAATGAGGTTTTAATGCTTCGTAATTCTCATACTCAGCAGGAAGGCCATATCTCATTCGGGCTTCTGAATACGCAATATTATCTAATAGCATATTATCATATGGCTTAAAGTCAAGGGGGATAACTACCCATGCGCCACAAGCTCTATATCCATGACCACCATCCTCCGGATAAATCACTTGAATCATATGCCAGCCTCGCAAAACAATATTGTCGTTATTTTCAGAGGGTAGAATAATTTCATTGAAATTAATAGCTGTAACAGGTATGATACCCCCATCCACTATATATTGAGTGGGCCAGCATGAGCGGGTATTTATATCATGCCCAAGGTTAAAAGCTTGGTTCGTTTCAATTTGATTTATTGAAATCGGGTTTGCTTCAATGAGGCTCTGCGCGCGCAATGTTGCAGGCAATAAAGAAACAGCAAATAGAAAGTACCTGAATGTAATTCGCCTCCTCATGCGAGTGGAGTTTAGTTGAGCGAATATAGAAAACTAAAAGGAGAAAAACAAGCCCTTTAATACTGGTAGTTGGTCAGTTTAAAATATTGCCCCGTAGGGGCATAATATTAATAGCTTATTAAGATGTTAATGTTTGTAGCCTCGTGGAGGCGACATGTTATTTGTCTTGTGTTAATTCAATATCGCTCCTACGGAGCTTTTTTGTCTTGAATTTTATTTTTCTATTAACATAACGTCCCTATGGGACTATCTGAAAAAAACAAACTAAAGACCTTTAGGGCTTACCCGACTACTGGCGGGGGTTTGGGCAAGCTCAAAGAAAACCAGATGCTGCTAAATGCTCAACATATTAACACCTCCTGTTTTGGCAGATGCGCAGCATAGCTCAAGCAGCGTAATTTCGGGCAGCATGCCCACACGGCCCGGGAAACCAATATGGCCCAGTCCGCGGTTAACATAAAGGTTTTGCTTGTGGTGTGTATATAAACCATGCCATTTCTCATAGCGCCACTGCACAGGGCTCCATTGCCAATCGCCTATGCGAATACCAAACTGCATGCCATGTGTGTGCCCTGAAAGAGTAAGGTTAATGTTGGTCTTGTCAACTATCTCTTCATCCCAATGTGAAGGGTCGTGCGACAATAAAAGTTTAAAGGGAATATCCTCAGTGCCTTTTACAGCATCGGGCAGGTAACCATATTGGGCAAATGGGGGAGTGCCCCAGTTTTCTACGCCTATAATGGCAATCTGCTGGCCGTTTTTTGTAATAATGCGGTTTTCGTTAAGCAGCAAATCAAATCCTGCTTTGCGGATAAAATCACAAAGTGCTTCAAGGTTTTTTTTGTTTTTCTTCTTTGCTTTCCCACTTTACATAATCGCCGTAGTCGTGGTTGCCCAGTATGGCAAACTTACCCAATGGGGCCTGCAACTTTTGAAAAATTGATTCAAACCCATTGGTCTCATCAGCAATGTGGTTAACCATATCGCCGGTAAATACTATAATATCAGGCTTCAGGCTATTTACAATCTCGACAGCTTTGGCAATCTGGTCTTTATGTTTAAAAAAACTGCCTATATGTATATCTGATACCTGTACCACTTTCAGTTTATTGAATTCCTTAGGCAAGGCGTCGAAGTGAATGCTTTCTTCAATCACCTTGAAATCGAAGCGCCCGACCATTATTCCCCTTAACACAATAATGAAAAGGGTAAAAGACAATATACTGCCAATAACTAAAATAAAATCGAGATTAAGGCGTAAGCGTGTGCCGTGAATAAGGAATTTGTTTAACAGCACATACCCGCCTTGTATAAGGCAGAAAAGGATTACAAAAACAGTAAAAAGCAATTTAGGTAGCATATCGGCCATTACAATACCAATGCCCTGAGAACTGTAATAGGTGCGCTTTACGTTAAACAATTTTGAGAATGAGCCCATAACCAGCAGTAGCATTATGGCAATAAATGTCACTTCTATGGCATAAAACAGGTTAAAAAACTGCAGGAGGTGCATGTGCCCTTCCTCTTTCAGCATATGATTCCAGCCATAAAAGGCTGCCCCTTCAATAAGGGTTATGAACAATGGGATGATTAGAAATGAAAGAGGAGACCGCCTGTGCATTTAAAAAATCGTTAAATTTGGCAAACTTTAAAATTAAGAAAATAAAGCCTATGAGAACTTATAGTATAGTCGTTTGCCTTGGCCTTTTACTCTTTTTCGGATGTAATAATGGTGATAAGCAGAAGATAAAGGATCTCAGCGCAGAAGATTCTACACTTAATTTGAAGACAAAAGCGCAGGATTCCAGCATAATGGCTTATGTACGTTCCTTTAACGATATACAGGATAACCTCGATTCAATAAAGAAAAGGGCTAAAATACTCAGTTCCAGTTCAGGGGAAACTGTTGACCAGAAGGACCAGATTATGTCTGATATGCGTGCTATAGGCGACCTGATGATGAAGAATAAGAGGGAAATAGCCGCATTGGAAAGGAAACTGAAAAAGGCAAATGGCAATAACGCTGAGTTGCAAAAGATGATTGAGCACCTAACACAGGAAGTAAATGAGAAAGATGCTGAAATAGCCGCATTACAAAGCCAGCTGGCTGAATCAAACTCTCAGCTGAAAGATGTTATTCAGAAGTTTAATGACAGTATGAAGGTTATAAGCAACCAGAAAGAGGTAATAACCGACGTTACCACCCAAATGAATACAGTGTATTACGCAATAGGTACGGCTAAGGAACTGAAGCAGAAAGGTGTTATTAAGAAACAGGGAAGTATTGCAGGTATTGGTGGAGCTGAAGAATTGAAGAAAGACTTTAACCAGTCGTACTTTACCAAGGCCGATGCCAGCACCCTGAATACATTACAGCTTTACAGCAAATTTGTACAGATTGTTACTACGCACCCTACCAGTTCATATAAAATTGCAGGCAGCGACAAAGCCGATTCTCTTGTAATTACTGATTCCAAGGCCTTCTGGGGCCAATCGAAATATCTTGTAATTATTGTAAAACAACACTGAGCTTAGATTAAAGCCGGCGTATGGTAAAAAAACATGTGTATCCTATAGTACTGACGATAGCCGCCACGGCCGCGCTATATACTTTTCTGGGCAGTACCAATGGCCAGAGGCGTGTTGAAAATGTATCAGTAACAACAACTCCGGCACCTGCTGTGAAGAAGCCCGTAAGTGTAGTTAAGCCTAATACAGATGATTCGCATGCCCTGAGCGGTGTTGAGCAATATGAGTCACATAAAATAGACTCGTTCTTTATTGCATTGAATAAGCATGCGCGCTTTAATGGTAATGTGCTTGTGGCCCACAACGGCAAGATATTGTATCAAAGTTCTTTCGGAGTATCAGATTTTAAAACAAAGGAACCGCTT
>Ga0206835_1099_pt1 | contig 30523 bp, 29 predicted proteins | sample Alteio_BWOrgCont_31_FD_152853 | JGI IMG/M metagenome (GOLD analysis project Ga0206835, IMG submission 152853) | Enriched cells from forest soil in Barre Woods Harvard Forest LTER site, Petersham, Massachusetts, United States -... | ecosystem: Environmental > Terrestrial > Soil > Temperate forest >...
TTGCGCGCCTAAATTTTCGATTTGTTTTTTAATGATCGTTTTTCGGGTATTAAAATTAGCGATGACAAAACCTTGTTCTTTTAGAATATTTTCATAATTTTCAGGCTTATCAATATTAATAGCCGTATTATTTAAAAAACGATGACCGTAGGTATTGCGACCAATGGTTTGGTCAAATATTTTGCCTTCTAGAACTTTATCCCCTAATAATACTAATGCCCAATGAACTGGACGAACGAATTTGAAAGTATTGCTTCCCCAAGACATGGGCTTTTTAATGGGTAAACTTGTGATCGCTTGTTCGATTAACTCTAATAGAATTGAACTTGTCGCACGTGCATGTTGCGCTTCTTTATAAATATAATATTCGCCTTTATCGTTTTTGATTTTTTCAAGATCATTGACGCTAACTTTGAATTTATCCGCAAAACCTTGTACGGCTGCACTTGCAGCATTGACGGGCGGGCCGCGATGTTCTACGGTTTTACCTGGGATTTGCTCGGTAATGTGCGGAATAAGTAATGCGATACGACGCGGCGTTGCAAAGATTTTAGGTGCTTGATGAGCAATATTTGTTTTTTCAAATAAAGCTAATATATTTACTGCAAATGCTTCGCTCAGTATTGATACAGCTTGCGTCGGTAATTCTTCAGTACCGATTTCAATTAATAAATCACTCATGAGACTTCCTGTTCTGCATACGCCTTTGCAATCGCGCAAGCTAATTTACGCACACGTAAAATATAACGCTGACGTTCACTCACGGAAATTGCGCGGCGCGCATCGAGTAAATTAAATGTGTGAGAAGCTTTTAATACTTGTTCATATGCAGGCAATAATAAATTTTCATTTAATAAACTATCTGCGCTTTTTTCATATTGTTCAAATTGCGTGAATAATAAACTGGTATCAGCTTTTTCAAAATTATAAGTCGATTGTTGTTTTTCATTTTCTAAAAATATATCACCATAAGTCACAGGACCATTTGGTGTTTGTGCCCATACAACATCGAACATACTGTCTTTGTTCTGCAGATACATGGCCAAGCGTTCTAAACCATAAGTTAATTCGCCAGTAATGGGATGACAAGGCACACCCCCGACTTGTTGAAAATAAGTAAATTGCGACACTTCCATGCCATTTTGCCATACTTCCCAACCAAGTCCCCAAGCACCTAAAGAAGGCGATTCCCAATTATCTTCGACAAAGCGAATATCTTGAGTTTTAACATCTATCCCTAAGGCGATGAGCGAATTTAAATATAATTCTTGGATATTTAAGGGAGAAGGTTTTAAGATCACCTGAAATTGATAATAATGCTGGGTACGATTAGGATTTTCCCCATAACGACCATCGGTAGGGCGCCGACAACCTTGGACATAAGCACAAGACCAAGGTTTAGGCCCTATAGCTTTTAAAAAAGACGCCGGATGAAAAGTCCCCGCCCCCATTTCCAAATCCAAAGGCTGTAAAATCACACAACCTTGCTCGGCCCAAAATTGTTGCAAGGCAAAGATTAAATCTTGAAATGTTTGTGGTGATTGATTGCGCATGCAATATCATGGCACAAAAACCCAGTAATACGCAATAAAATTAGGGCTTACACAAAGAAGCAATAGTTTTGCTACTCCTTTTGTGAAGAACTTTTACAAATAGTTTTACTTTTTGAGTAGTCTGTTCTCCATTAGTCAATCCTATTGCGATCGATACCCGCATTTAGTTTTGTAATGGCTTTAAATACGATATAATGGCCCCATGAATATTTATATCAATGGCGAAATCCAAGCCTTAACTTCAAACCTATCTATACAAGACTTAGTTAATAAGCTTGATCTTGGCAATAAGCGTTATGCCCTAGAACTCAATCAAGCCATCTTGCCGCGCAGTTTATATAACGAAACCACATTAAATGATGGCGATAGAATTGAAATCATCCATGCAGTAGGAGGCGGATAAATGAGTGACCCATTAATTATTGCCAATCGACAATTTGACTCTCGTCTCATGGTCGGCACGGGTAAATATAAAGATTTACAAGAAACCCAGGAAGCCATCAAAGCCTCCGGCGCAGAAATTGTGACCTTTGCTTTACGGCGAATAAATATTGGTCAAGAAAAAGACCAGCCAAATTTATTGGATTTTATTTCACCTAAAGACTATACGATGTTACCCAATACCGCCGGTTGTTATAACGCAATCGATGCCGTGCGAACATGTCAGATCGCGCGCGAATTATTAGACGGTCATGATTTTATAAAATTAGAAATATTGGGTGATACCAAAACTTTATTTCCAAATGTGATTGAAACACTCAAAGCGGCAGAATTATTAGTCAAAGATAATTTTAAAGTATTAGTGTATACAACTGATGATCCCATTTTAGCAAAACAATTAGAAGAAATTGGCTGTGTCGCCATTATGCCATTAGCAGCACCGATTGGTTCAGGATTAGGCATTCAAAATCGTTATCATATTCGTTTTATTATTGAAAACGCAAAAGTGCCGGTAATTGTTGATGCCGGTGTAGGCACTGCATCTGATGCAGCCATTGCCATGGAATTAGGTTGTGATGGTGTATTGATGAATACTGCCATTGCAGAAGCAAAAAATCCTGTATTAATGGCACGTGCAATGCAATATGCGCTGCTCGCTGGACGTGATGCATATTTAGCAGGACGCATGCCGAAACGTCCTTATGCAAGTGCATCGAGTACAACTGAAGGTTATTTTTTCTAATGCGGACTATTAAAAGTTTTGTGCGACGTAATGGACGCATGACTTGTGCACAACAATTAGCATTTAAAAATTTATGGCCTATGTATGGAATAGATATTAATGACGGGACATTAGATTTTCAAACAATTTTTGGCCGCAATGCACCTACTGTTTTAGAAATTGGTTTTGGTAATGGCGAAGCGCTAGTGACTATCGCACTCGATAAACCTGAAGTGAATTTTATCGGCGTCGATGTCTATGAATCTGGCACCGGTGCTTTATTTAATATTTTACAAGAAAAAAACATTATGAATGTTCGGGTGATTCACAAAGATGTGATGATGTTATTATCCGGCATTATTCCCCCACACAGTTTATTACATGTTTATATTTATTTTCCAGATCCCTGGCCTAAGAAAAAACATCGCAAACGTCGTTTATTACAAACTGATTTTTTAGATTTAATCAAACGGGTATTAGTGCCTAATGGTTATCTTCACTTTGCAACTGACTGGCAAGATTATGCGCGTCATGCACAAGCCGTATTATCTCAACATCCCGATTTTAAAGTGGTCTTGGATAATACTCAGATACCTAATTATTGCCCGCGTCCTACCACCAAGTTCTACCGCAAAGCCCTGCAGTTAGGTCATGTGATTACAGATTTAAACTATCAAGTCGTATAATGTTTAAGTAGACCTTTATAATAATAAAAAGCAGGTGCATCATGTTAAAACATAGAAAACTATTTTTCGCCCTTATGTTTATCATCCTCACGCTCCCTTTTGCTGCGGCCACGCATCAAGCAACTACCGTACTGACAGAGATTGAAAGCCGTTAATTCTTCACATATGATAAGATTATCATTTTAACCCAAGGATAATCCGTGAACTCACCACCCAATATAACCATTATCGGTGCTGGACATATGGCAACTTATTTATTAAGTGGCCAGGCGCGTGGTGGCATTCATTTGACGAATATTTGCATTACTGATAAAGATCCAGAAAAACTGGCAGATTTAGCCAAACTTTATGATGTGCAAACCAGTCTCGATAATAACGATGCTATTAAACGGGCAGACATCGTTATACTCGCTATAAAACCACAAAGTTTAAAAGATTTTGCACAGCAACATCGCGCAGCATTTTCACATGCGCCTACTGTCATTTCAATACTTGCAGGCATTCCTATTGCGCAAATCGCTGCATTATTAGGTCCTCTGCCTATTATTCGCGCCATGCCTAATATTTTAGTGTCATTATCACAAGGCAATACGATTTTATTTGCAGATAAACAGTATGAATTAGTTGAACAATTCTTTGCGCCCTTAGGTATAGTGCAATGGGTAAATGAAGAGCAACAACTAGATGCCTATACTGTATTAACGGGTTGCGGTCCAGGTTATCTGTTTTATATGATGCAATGTGTCATTGATGCTGCAGTGGAACTAGGTATTTCAAGCAGTGATGCGAAAGCAGCCGTATTACAATTATTTTCTGGCGCCGCGCACATGGCTTCTCTAAGTTCAGCATCATTAATAGAACTACAACAACAAGTCGCTTCAAAAAAAGGAGTGACTGAAAAATTATTAGATACGCTCAAAGAGCATCATATGGACACTATTTTTAAACAAGCTTTTTCGAAAGCCTATGCACGTGGACAGCAATTAAAAGATCATAAGGAATAATCATGGCGCAACTCATTCAAGCAGGCATGTTTTTAATTGACACAGTGTTTACCTTTTTTATTTTAAGCGTTTTGCTGCGTATTTTACTGGAAGCCATTCGTGCTGATTTTTATAACCCCATCAGTCAAATGGTATTGAAAGCCACAAATTTTATGTTATTACCGGTGCGACGTATTGTGCCACCTTATTACGGCATCGATTGGGCAAGTGGCATATTAGTCTTGATATTGGCTTTCTTTAAAGAAGGCGCTTTGATTTTATTATCAACAGGCACCTGGGGTAGTCCTTTCGGGTTATTATTATTGGGTCTTGCCGATGTACTTGATCTGCTGTTTTATATTTATTTATTTGCATTGATTGCAGTTGCTGTCAGTAACTGGCTGAATCCTGCGAATGTAAATCCGCTCATTCAAATTGCTTCGCAAATTACCGCGCCACTACTGAAACGCTTTCGTAATTTTTTACCTGCTTTCGGAGGATTTGATTTATCGTTTTTTTTACTCACCATTCTACTTATTTTATTTAATATTTTAATTATTCAAACAATCGCCCATCTTGGCGTGATACTCTTAATTTCCACCTAAGAATAAACTTTTATAATAAAAGCTATTTCATTACCCGGAAAAATCGGTATAATATTGTTGTTTTTCTATATTTTACAATGACTTACGGTCATATTAATCGATACATATCTGGTATTAATAGGTGTTATGAGTAGATTTGTTAAAGTGGGCCAAGCCGCTCGAATTCTTGGTGTGTCTGTACAAACCCTGCGTCGCTGGGAAGAACGTGGTCAATTACTGCCGGAACGTCGCAGTGATGGTGGCACACGCTACTACGATTTGGAAAAATTGCTCAACCTTAAAGATATAGAAACAGATCTTACAATTGCTTATGCACGTGCATCAGCACCCGAAGACAGTGATGTATTTAAACAACAAGTCCAAGAACTTGAATCCTATTGCCAGCAAAAAGGCTGGCACTATGAAATTATTCGTGATAAAGGTTCAGGTATTGATCACAATAAAATAGGCCTGCGTAAATTACTCAATTTAATTATCGATAAAAAGGTAAAACGTCTAGTCATCACGCACAAAGATCGCTTATTACGCATTGGTGCAGAACTCGTATTTGCTTTATGTGCAGCCCGAAAAACTGAAGTGGTGATTTTGAATAATCAAGGACAACCCGAATTATATGAAGAAGAATTATTAGAAGATGTCATGGAGCTCGTTGCGATTTTCTATGCACGACTTTATCAAACTTCTGATGAGACTCATCAAAAGTTACTGAAGCTTGTTCGCTCATTTGCCAGTTAATTCGGCATCACGTTATGTGTGGTGCGTCTGAGTAAGTAATAGCTTAACAAGCCAGATATTAATGATCCCACTAAAATACCCATTTTACTTGCATCAAAATAGCTAATATTTACATCTTGGAATGCTAAAGATGCAATAAATAAACTCATGGTAAAACCAAGTCCACATAAAGTAGCACCGGCATACAACATGGTCCAATTGGTACCTCGTAACATTTGCGCAAAGCCTAGCTTAATTGCAACGGCCACAAACATAAACACACCGATTTGCTTGCCTAAAATTAAGCCCAAACCAACGCCCATTGTAATCGGATTTAATAAATCAGCCCAAGTATTACCTGCAAATGACAGACCCGCATTAGAAAATGCAAATACGGGCACTACAAAATAAGCAATCCAAGGTTGTAAATTATGCTCTAAGCGTAACATGGGGGACGCGGTTGAATCTTCCTTGCCACGATGCGGAATCATCAAGCCTAAAGCTACACCTGCAAGCGTTGCATGCACACCAGATTTTAAAACAAAGAACCACATGAGTATGCCCAGTAATATATAGGGCGTTAATACCCGCACTTTCATACGGTTTAAAATAAATAAACCCAATAAACATAAAAACGCTAAACCCAAAGAACTTAAAGATAATTGAGCCGTATAAAAAATCGCAATCACAATAATCGCGCCGATATCATCAAATATCGCTAAGGCTAATAAAAATGCCCGCAAAGCGCGAGGAACGCGTGGACCTAATAACGCAAGCACACCTAATACGAAAGCAATATCTGTGGCCACAGGAATCGCCCAACCTTGCATATGGATACCATCATGATAATTAAATAATGTATAAATCAGCGCAGGAACAATCATGCCGCCAATAGCGCCAATCGCAGGCAATGCGACTTGTGAAAGCTTAGACAAATCACCTTCTAAAAATTCACGTTTGACTTCAAGACCAATCAATAAGAAAAACAGCGCCATCAAGCCATCATTGATCCATAAGGTCAGCGGTTTAATTAAGCTGGTTTCACCAAAACTGATGCTAAAGGGCATATTCAAAATATTGACATAGGTTTCTAACATTGAAGAATTCGCAAAAATTAAAGCCAAAATCGCAGTGCCAAATAATAAACCACCACCAATTAATTCGCGTTTTCTATTGTTATCCATGAAGCACTCCGTCAGTCTGGGGAAATGAAAATTGTAGCATAAGCCTGAATATTACCACAGCCTTGTCACCCCGCAAAAATTACGCCATCAAAGCCTTTAGAACACCAATTTTGCGGGGTGACATTCAAGCAAGCCAATCTCTAGCCGGCAAATAATCCCGATATAAAGCAGCTTCCTCGGAATCTATTTCCGGTTGCCATTGATACTGCCAATGAACAACGGGCGGCAAAGACATTAATATAGATTCAGTTCGACCACCGCTTTGTAAACCAAACAAAGTCCCACGATCATAAATAAGATTAAACTCAACATAGCGTCCGCGGCGATAACATTGAAAGTTACGCTCTCGTTCTCCAAAGGTTCTCTCTTTGTTCTTATTTAAGATCGGTAAATAAGCAGGTAAAAAGCCATTACCTACAGCTTTCATAAACGAAAAACAGCGATCAAATTCCCATTCATTTAAATCATCAAAAAATAACCCGCCTATGCCCCGAGCTTCCTGGCGATGTTTCAGATAAAAATACTCATCACACCATTTTTTATAACGCGAGTAAACAATTTCTCCATAAGGTTCGCATATAGTTCTCGCTGTTTGATGCCAATGTACGCAATCTTCAACATTAGGATAATAAGGCGTTAAATCAAAACCACCACCAAACCACCAAATCGGCGCCTGCCCAGACTTTTCGGCCATAATAAATCTGACATTCATATGCGTAGTCGGCACATAGGGATTATGAGGATGTAAAACAACAGACACACCTAAGGCTTGAAAACTGCACCCTACTAATTCAGGGCGCTGTACAGTAGCCGCTTTGGGCAATTCACTGCCATAAACATGGGAAAAATTAACTCCACCTTGTTCAATAATATTGCCCTGAATCACTCTTGTGCGGCCACCGCCACCTTGTTCGCGAGTCCAATCATCTTGCAAAAACGTTTTCCCATCGATAGCTTCAATAGCCTGACAAATTGTATCTTGCAAATTGAGTAAATAGGTTTTTACGGTGTTAATAGACATAGTTGGCATTATACCACTTGCTTTTAATACTGGCATTGTGTACATTTAATATGTACAGAATAAAAGGGGGGCCTTATGCAGGAAGTGAATGTAACCGAATTCCGGAATCATTTGCCTAAATATTTATCCAGCGTATTCCAAGGCACGGGAATATTAGTGACATCTCATGGTAAAATCATTGCCCGAATTATGCCGCCTATTGACACTCATGCAGAAGCTGTTAAAAAGCTAAAAGAATTGCGCGAATCGTGTCAAGTAGGCGATGTGATGTCACCTATAGATGAACAATGGGATGCCGATAAATGATACTGCTAGATACCTGTGTCCTTATTTTTGATGCATTAACACCTGAAAAATTAAGTGCTCCTGCAAAAAAAGCCATTACCCAGGCTTATAAAAAAAAACAACTCTGTTGTAGCGCAATCAGTTTATGGGAAATTGCCATGTTGATACAAAAAAAACGACTTGATCCTGGTATTGATTGCGAAACTTTTTTACAAATCCTATTTGATGCGCGCAATATTCAAGTGCTAGATATTAATATCCCTATCGCAGTTTTATCTACACATCATAATGATTTTAAACATTTCGACCCCGCCGATCGCTTAATAGTAGCCACTGCACTACATCATCGTGCTAGTTTGGTTACCCCAGATAGTAAAATATCAGACATTACTGGTTTGCTTACAATTTGGTAATGTAATTCTGCCCCCATAAAATTTCAAGTTTGTAAATTAGCTTGTTTTATGATATGGTCACCATTTAAATCATACAGGGAGCGCGTGCATGACGCCTAAAGAATTACTTAAAAATCAAACGCTTATAAATGGTGAACTTATTGATGGTATGAATTTCATCCAACACTGGAATGCGGCATCAAAACCCTGGATTAACGTATTCTCTTCTGAATCAGAACTAGCCATTGATTCAATCCAACAATTGCTAGACCATGAGGATTTTAAAAGCCTCACAGATGAGCAAAAGGGTAAAATCTTAAGCCTTCCCAATGACCAGGGAAATACGCCTTTACAAGAACTAGCGCTAAGTACCTCCACTGATCCGTATACCTACAATAAGGGGTTTATTTATAAAGGTCTAATATTTGATGGGAATAAAGTCAGTAAAATCGATATATTGATTTTCACATTGCTTGCTTATCCTATATCAATAGAGCATGAAAAAAATCCTATTTGGATCCAATCTTGGATTAAAAATAGAATGAAGGTAGACGATTCTTCCCTTGACCCATATCAATATCCGCTCAATAAAATGATATGTGAAAAAATTCCACAAACCATGCTGGAGGAATTTCATCAAAAGAAATTACACGAAGAATTACTGCATTTCGTCACTCGGGAAAATATACCGAATTTATTTGAATTATACACGAGCTGGACAGGGGTCAAAAAAATTCCTGCCAACTTTGAACAATGTAGTATTTATACAGAAAATAACAAAAAAGTAGTATATGTAGGTCCTTTTTTCTATGGATTTTATTCATATTCACCTTCACATATTTCATCTCTCATTATTTCACGCATCATTAATAATAAAGCAGTGAATGAAAATGAAAGCCTTAAAAAAATACAAGACTTTTATAAGCAGTTAAAAGATTTTAATAAAATTATTAGCAACACCGTGATAGTTGAACAAAAAGTTCTGTCAGATAAATGGACCAGCAGCGATGATCCAGGTTATAAAGTAGGGTACAAACTACTGCCGCATCTGGATTCTAAGACTAAGTCAGAAAATAATCCGCACAAAGCGCTTATTGATTTCATTACTGCATTACAGCCTGAAATTAAACATAAAACTGAGATTGAAACTTATGATCTACAACTTTACAGAATTTCACCCACAGATTATTCTAATACAGAATATTTTACCTTGGCGGTTTTTGTTATCGCGAATTATACCCGAGCGTTCTATGATGCCTTGAGCCAAAAAGGCCACGCGCTTCCCGAATTTCCGATTGATAAAATCCCTGAATTCTATAAACAAAACCCATTTCCAGATGAATACAAAGCGCAATTAACACTTCTCATACAAAAAACGCTTGAAAATTTTGTCTACAAGATTATCACCACTGATGATGGCCCAAGTATACATTTATTTAAGTCTTTAACTGAAAAACTTGAAAATGTTCTATCTGCTTTTAATTTGTCATTTTATGAAATTGTTAAAAATAATCCTACCAATATATATGAAAAAACACCTATTATTGAAAATTCAAACGATTTAATAGCAGCAATTGAAACTTATGCGAAAAAATATATAGGTGAAAATACAGATAAAAATGAAGAAAAAGATCCAAATATAATTTTTGCAAAAAAAATATGTTCTTCACCAAGTATTTTTGTGCATTCTGATCTTTACTTTATACAACTTATCACAAAAATTATTCAATTTCGTCTTGACGCATATCATCCTGGACATACCTATGATAAGAGTTTTTACCAAAAATATCTTGGCCCTTTTATGAGTGACATAAGCGATAAAACAAAACGGGATTTATTGCCCTATAAATTTGTATTTATTGAACAAGTCAATTCGAATTTACGTAAACTAGCATGGTCAGTTTTTAATCATTCATCTTTTGATGCTAAAAAAGCACAGTCACTCAAAGACTCTTTGGATTTATTTTGTGATAAATTCTCAATAAAAATCAATGAGCTTGATAAAGATGCACAAGGTATTTATATGGAAGCAACAAAGACGATAGCTGATCAACCCCAGAAAAGCACCTGGCTTAATTTATTTTCAAAGCCAAAAGCAAACGCTTATCAAAGTGAACAAACAAATGGGCTTGAACTGAAAAGTTTTTCAAAGAATACTCCTGGATAATAATAAAGCATCATCCGAAAATACACTACAGATGCCGATATTAAATAATTGCTCAGCCAAGCTGTGATCATTCACGGTAAAAGCCAGTACTTGATAACCCTGTTCATGTAATATTTTTATATTATCCTGATTTAACATTGGATAATGCAGACTTAATGAATAAAGTTTTAAATTCTGGGCAAGTCCTTTATTAACATCAGGCCAATTATCAGCAATAAGGCCCAGTTTATAATCTGGTGCTTGCGATTGTACAGTTTCTAATGCCAATATTTCTTGACTTGAAAATAATATATTTTCTGGTGTAAAAAATTTAAATTGCTTTAATATTTCCAATGTTTTTAATGTAGTATGCTTGGCATAAGCTTCTGTGGTTTTAAGTTCTATATTAATGCTTAAACCTAAATCAGCGCAAAGTGTTAAAGTTTGCGCTAAGGTCGGAATGCGTGCACTCGCAAATTTTTTATCAAACCAGCTGCCGGCGTCCAGATCTTTTATTTGCGCATAAGGCGTTTGTTGCACATTTTGATTAAGGCCTAAAATTCTCTCAAACGTTTCATCATGATGAATGATTGCGACATTATCTTTTGTTAACATCACATCTAATTCTATCCAGGTCGCACCTAACTCATGCGCTTTTTCAAAAGCAATCAAGGTATTCTCGGGCGCAATTTGACTTGCGCCACGATGAGCAATGACTTTAGGCAGATGCATGTGATGTTTCTTTAATCATATAGGAAATCAAGGGCAAAGCCGTACTGTCATTAAATTCCGCAGCGGCCATCACGCCTAATTCTGCGATGCTTTTTGCATCTAAATCATCATTATCATATTGCGTATACATGGCACCCAATGCATATTCATTGCCTGAACCATAAGAATAATAGAAATGAAATTGTTGAATATCACGATAAGCACCGACTGCAAAAATGCCATAAGGATTAATCAATAAAATATCTAAAGTATTGGTTTCAAAACCAGATTCTTCACTTTTAGCTTCGAAAAAATAATCTTCTTTAAGTGCTTTTTGAAAATCGCGCCAATATAAAAATATATCTTCAACGCTGCGTAATAACACTTCACCTTCTTGCTGTGCAAAAAAATGTTTTAACGCATTAAACCCTGCGGCAGGTCCTGTAACAGCAATATAGTTTTCACCAATTTGCATGATTTTACTGTGATTAACCACATGCTTGGCCGTATTTTTCTCCCCACCCCATTTAATCAAACTATCGCAAGCAATAGCTATATGACCATTTTTGCGCACCGCGGTTACCGTAGACATGTTGTGTTTCCTTAAATAAAGTATTTAATAATCTTATCATAAGACCCACCTAAAGTCGCATCAATATATCTATTTGATTTGTATAGATATTTTTGATTATTCAAATGGCACTATCTTATAGCGAACATGTTACAATAATATACTTTTAGTTTAGGGATTAAGATGAAAACCGACCTATTAGCCACGCTTAATGAAAAACAACAACAAGCCGTAAGCTCGCCGCCTAATCATCAATTGATTTTGGCAGGTGCGGGTAGTGGTAAAACACGCGTGTTAATTCATCGCATTTCTTGGTTAATTGCCAGCAATGAAGCATCCCCTTATTCAGTTTTAGCGGTTACTTTTACCAATAAAGCGGCCAGTGAAATGCGCGCGCGGATGAGTGAAAGTTTACAAACCTCTGTGGCGCAAATGTGGATAGGTACATTTCATGGTTTAGCGCATCGTTTGTTGCGCATGCATTGGCAGGATGCTGGACTGCCGGAAGGTTTTCAAATTTTAGACAGTGATGATCAACTGCGTTATATAAAACGTGTTATCAAATATCTTGAATTAGATGATACCCGCTGGAAACCCAAACAAGCGCAAAGTTTTATTAATGCGAAAAAAGATGCAGGTTTGAGACCACAACACATTGAACCTGGTTTTGATTTATTTGTTAAAACTCAGTTACGTATTTATCAAGAATATGAAAATATTGTCAGACAAGCTGGCGTAGTCGACTTTGCGGAAATTTTATTACGCACTTATGAATTACTACGCGATAATCCTGTTTTGTTACAACATTATCAGCAACGTTTTAAATATATTTTGGTGGATGAGTTTCAAGATACCAATGCCATTCAATATGCATGGCTCAAACAACTTGCTGGCAATGAAAATTATTTAACTATCGTTGGCGATGATGATCAATCGATTTATGGCTGGCGCGGTGCGAAGATTGAAAATATTCACCGATTTACGCAAGATTTCCCAACTGCGCAAGTCACAAGACTCGAACAAAATTATCGCTCAACTCAAAATATTTTATCTGCATCTAATGCCTTAATCAGCAATAATACAGGGCGCTTAGGCAAAGAATTATGGACACAAGATGCAGACGGTGAAGACATTGCCGTATATGAAGCGTTTAATGAAATTGATGAAGCCCATTTTATTACTGCAGAAATAAAAAAATGGGGACAATTGCATTCATTTTCAGATGTGGCCATTTTATATCGCTCGAATGCACAATCACGCGTATTAGAAGAATCATTAATTCAAGCAAATATTCCCTATCGCATTTACGGCGGGCAGCGATTTTTTGAGCGCGCAGAAATTAAAGATGCACTTGCTTATTTACGTCTTGTTACTAATGGCCATGATGGCGCTGCTTTTGAGCGTGTTATTAATTGGCCAACCCGCGGCATTGGCGATGCAACCCAAAATTTAATTCGTGAGCACAGTAGAGCTGCGCAACAATCGTTATGGGATGCCGCTCGAGCGATTATTGAGCAAAATATATTATCCGCACGCGCATCGAAAGCTTTACAACACTTTTTAAATTTAATTGCAGACTTGCGTGAAACCGTTTGGAATGCTGATACTTTATATGAACAAGTAGAAAGCGTCATTAAAGGCAGCGGATTAATCGAACAATACCGCGCAACCGATCGCGATAAAATGTTATCCCGTTTAGAAAATCTAGAAGAACTGATTACCGCAGCGCGAACCTATCAACCCGAACACGATGAAGGTTCACTATTAAATAGTTTTTTAGCGCACGCGGCATTAGAAGCAGGGGAAGAGCAAGCAGATGAACATCAAGCCTGCGTACAATTAATGACCCTGCATTCTGCAAAAGGCCTAGAATTTCCATTAGTATTTATGTGCGGTCTAGAAGAAGGTTTATTCCCACATCAAATGGCCATAGCAGAACATAAACACGTAGAAGAAGAAAGACGTTTATGTTATGTCGGCATGACCCGTGCAATGAAAAAATTAGTATTAAGTTATGCACAAACAAGACGCTTTCACGGCCGAGAAGCGATGAGCCCGCCATCACGTTTTATTAAAGAAATTCCCGAAGAATTTTTATCACCTGTACGCATAACCAAATCCAAAAATTCTGGCGGTTATAGAACCGTATCTAATTATTTACCTTCAAATCCCATTCAAGCCGCATTACCATTTCAATTAGGCGCCCGTGTGCGTCATGAAAAATTTTCAGATGGTACAGTGTTAGCATTTGAAGGTCAGGGCGAACATATGCGTGTGCAAGTGAATTTTGATCGTTATGGATCGAAATGGTTGGTACTGGCTTATGCGAAATTGGTTGAAGTTAATCAGAGTTGCTTTCTTTAATCAAAAATGATTTTTTATTCTTACAACTCATCTCATCCACTGACCTGCAATTTTAACCGCATCTAAATTCAATGCTTTAGCAATTTTAAGCAACGTTGTACGTTGTGGCATAGCATTGGAATTAAAAAACCGAGATAATGAGGGTTTGTGAAATCCCCTAACATAAATATCAAGGATTATTTTACTTTTGGGTCGCACTTTCAATCGTTCTAATAGAATGATCAGAAACTGGTTGCAAATCACCTTGCTCATACTCTTTACTACTCGGCAACCATAATTCAAATTGATGTGTTTGCATGACGCCAATATTTGCGCTGCCAATTTTCACATCAAACACATGTCCCGCTTTTTTTCTATCACTACTAATAAAATGAATATGATAATCCGGCACACTGGTTGGGGAAATAAATGCGGGAGATTTAAAAATCACTAAAGTACCGCTGATATTGTTTAATTCAAAAACATTTTGATTGGTTTTAACAACTTGATCTAATGGCAAATAAGGTTTGCTGGGTGCTTTGATGCTGCGGGCTTTAATATACGGAAATTCTGCGTCGACTCTAATCGCATAAAATAAATTTTGACTGGATAATTGTTTATCTATTGCTTGTTCTAATTCAGCAATAGATGCAATATTGTTGACCTTAAATTGTTTCTGCGGTGCAAATTTAGTTATCGTTGTGTAAGGTGTTTTATCACTCAGAGGTAACTCTTTAGCATCACCATGTTCATCCGCCAAATAAAATTTGCCATCAATAACGACTAATTCTCCGCCTAGACCATTATTGGTCCCTAAACCAAAATTACCGACTTGTTCTAATTCGGCAAATGTAGTGGAACCAGTATAAATGCCTTGCATTAAATTTAACACCGTGCCAGCTTGAATGATTTTATCTTCTGCATAAATAGGTGAAGATACGATCATCAAGCATAAAATAATGAAATTTCTTAAAAAAATCATGGTAAATTCCTTTCAAAATAATTAATTAATTTTAATATTACATCTTTATGTACGCGCCCGCCAGATAATTTTAATTGCCACAAAGCTACTTCTGGAAATTGCAAGAATATCTGAATTAATTTCAAAGTATTTTGATCATGGCTTTTGTGAGCTTCTATTTTTTGCAAGGTAACATGATTAATATCAAATGCTAAGGAAAAATCATTTTGGGTTATTGATAAATACTCTCTAAATTTTTTAATATCATCAACATTAAAGTCATTTGTATAAACTGGTTCAAAAATAAAGCTGGAAGGTCCTCGCTTTCCAATGGTTGTGAGCAATATAATAAGATTTTTTTCATCGGGTGAAATGCCTTGAGATTCACAATAATCTTTATATGCAGGATTGTCTTTGGATGGAATCCTATCAATAAATGAAAGGAAAAGTTTTCCTTTTTCTGAAAGATGATGTAATTTAAAAAGTGAAAGATCAGGTCCAACAGGAATGGCATTTTTATAATTCATATATTTTTCATTATAAATAAATTCATATTGATCATTTTCTAAATGATGCAATAATTCACCAACAAAAATTCTTCTTTTTTTCCCTTCATGAAAAACATGTAAACGATTTTTATCCAGTTTAATTGGATAGTTCATCTTCGAGCTCCTTAAATCGTTTGTTAATTAAATTTTTTATAGCTGTTTTCATGAGTGGACTACAAAAACTGTTGTCAATCAAATTTAAAATAATCTGCAGTCGAATGGAACGGTAGAATACATCTAGATCATATTGATAACCTAATCGTTTTAATTCTTTGACGTAATCACGCATGCTAGGTTCTAGTGTAGCTTTTGTACTAATTTTTCCAGTTGGGTTGAAATCAGCTTTAAGCATATCGCCTCTCTCAAGACTTAAATAGGAAACATTGTCATAAATCGGGGAAAGACTAGTGTTTTTTGCGGTAATAATAAATGCTAAATTGCGACCATGACGGTCATGATTGCCAATCAGTGCATCAAATAACACTGTTCTAATAAACATTTTTATATCATGAAAATTTCTGGTTTCTTGTGTGATAACACGCAGTAACCATTCAAAATTATGTTGATGATTGTCTATATAATGATAAATATGTTGCAAATTAATAGGTTCGCCAGGACTGATAAAATTTTTTGTGACAAACGTTCTATCGCCGTTAAAATCGATAAAATAGAATTTAGCAAGGTTCACGCCTAATAAATGACCAATTTGATTACACAAGTATTCCACTTCTGGTAATTCAGGCGCATCCTCTTGTCTCATTTTTAATATATACGATTCATCATTCAGCATTGCGGAATATTTTTTAAATTTTCCATGGAAGAAACTGGTATTATATAATGTCTGATTTTCACTTTTATCTGAGACTGTATGCGGACGTAGACTAATAAACTCTGCCAGATCTGAAATATTGAACCATTCCATGAAACACTTAGGATGCAAGCCATAATGTGAATGATCATCAGTTAGGAGTTGTGTTTGACATTTTAAGCAATGCATTTCGACCACCTATAATTGACATCTATAGACATCAATTATACAATGATATCTATAGATGTCAACAATATAATGATATCTATAGATATCATTATAAAAGTTTATACAATACAGATAGTTAAGAGATTACTATGCCACCCATTATTCTACCCGCCATTTGGCTCATCGTATTTATTGTCGGATTGCCGCAATTTTCTGAAACCGTGTATTCACCTTCGCTACCTGATATTGCCCGTGATTTGAGTGTGGCTGAATCTATGGTGGAATATACGCTGACTATTTATTTATTGGGTATTGGCTTAGGTACTTTGTTTTGGGGGAAGCTTTCTGATCGTATTGGCCGTAAACCTTGTGTGATTGCAGGCTTAATCATTTTTATTATCGGTTGTATCGGCTGTTATTTTTCATCTTCAATTGAAATGTTATTGATTTCTAGATTTGTGCAGGCTTTGGGTGGTGGAATTGGTAGTGTAATTGGACAAGCAATTTGTCGAGATGTTTTTCATGGCGCAGCTGCAGGTAAAGCATTTTCAACTATTGGCAGTAGTCTTGCCATTTTTCCGGCTCTTGGTCCCATCATAGGCGGCGTGATTGCGCAGCAATCTGGCTGGCCTAATATTTTTCTATTTTTAATTATTGTTTCTATTATTTTAATGATTGCAGTGTTATTAAGATTACCAGAGACACATCTGCGTGAAAATAGAAATCCTATCTCATTATTAAAAGTAGGTTTAATTTTAATTAAAGATAAACAAGTCGTAGGGTTTGCATTAATTGTCGGCGCTTGCAATGGCATTGTCTTTAGTTACTTTGCCGAAGGGCCTTTTTATTTGATTGAAATATTGGGACTCACACCCAGTCAATTTGGTCTTAGTTTTTTTGGTATTGCGTTTAGCAGTATGGCAGGCGGCATGCTGGCGAAAAAGTTAACTGATCATAAAACTGCAGTAGTAATAATCAATTATGGTTTAATCATTACGCTGATCAGTACGTTTTTATTTTCTATATGCATTCTCATTCATAGTTATATTTTGCAATTGCCTATTTATGCAATAGTTACATTAACAATTCTAAGTCACATGGCAGCAATCTTTGGCATTACCATGGCGACCAGTAATTCCTTATCGGCATGTCTTGTCCAATATAAATGGTGCATAGGTACAGCTTCAAGTTTATTTGGATTTTTTTATTACAGCTTGATTTCTTTATTTACCTTAGGCATGGGTCTTCTACACAATGGCACTTTATTACCTATGCCTTTATATTTCTTTACCTTGGCTTTATGTGCACTGATAGCAAAAAAACTATTGGTGGGAAAGAGTGTAAAAGAGTAAAATGATGTTTTTTGCTAAGGAATGAATATGTCCGCACCCTTTGTGTTAGTCGATGGATCATCTTATATTTATCGCGCATTTCATGCGATGCCACCACTTGTGAATCCACAAGGCGAACCTACCGGCGCGGTGTATGGTGTCATTAATATGTTGCGTAAATTACTGCATGAAGTGAATCCAAGCCATATTGTAGTGGTATTTGATGCCAAAGAAAAAACATTTAGAAGTGAAATATATCCAGAATATAAAGCCCATAGACCACCCATGCCGCCTGAATTGGTTGCACAAATTGAACCTATTCATTCTATTATTAAAGCCATGGGTATTCCAGTATTGTGTATATCTGGTGTTGAAGCAGATGATGTGATTGGAACACTGGCCAAGCAAGCTGCAGAACAACACATGCACACTTTGATTTCTACTGGTGATAAAGATATGGCGCAACTGGTGTGTCCACATATTCATTTAGTGAATACCATGACAGAGTCGGAATTAGATCCCGAGCGCGTTGTAGAGAAATTTGGGGTGAAACCAGAACAAATTATTGATTTACTCACATTGATGGGTGATACCTCTGACAACGTGCCCGGTGTTGAAAAAGTAGGACCCAAAACCGCAGCGAAATGGTTGCAAGAATATGAAACGCTCGATAATTTATTTGCACATGCAAATGACATTAAAGGAAAAATTGGCGAGAATTTACGCGCAGCCATGCCACGTTTACCTTTATCAAAACAACTGGTAACGATTAAATGTGATGTCCCACTTGATGTGACGCCTGAAAAATTAACGCGCGGTCTTGCGGATAATGAAATATTAAAAAATTGGTTTGAACGCTTAGCATTTAAAGGTTGGTTATTAGAATTAAATCAACACGTCTCACAAGAGCCCATTCCCGTTCCACCAAAATCAGAAAAAAATTATGAATTAGTGTTAACAAACACGCAGCTTAATGCGTGGATCAAAAAAATAAATGATGCACCTTTATTTGCCATTGATACAGAAACTACAGATTTAAATATGATTAATGCGGAAATTGTAGGTATTTCGTTAGCCATTTCAGCACATGAAGCGGCCTACATTCCTTTTGGCCATGATTATATGGACGCGCCGCAACAACTTTCTGAAGAATTTGTTTTGCAAAAATTAAAACCCATCTTGGAAAATCCCTTAAAATCTAAAGTAGGGCAAAATTTAAAATATGATATTAATACTTTTATGAATCATGGTATTGAACTGCGCGGCGTTGTGTTTGACACTATGTTAGAGTCTTATGTATATAACCCTACCTTCGTTCGTCATAATTTAGATGCTATGGCACTAAAATATTTAAACCATCATACGATTACCTTCGAAGATGTTGCAGGCAAGGGCGCAAAACAACTGACATTTAATCAAGTTGATTTAGATAAAGCTGCCGAATATGCTGCTGAAGATGCAGAAGTCTGTTTGCAACTCCATGAAATGCTTTGGTCAAAAATTTCAGAAAATGTGCAATTACAAGAAGTATTTGAGAGTATTGAAATGCCGCTTGTTCCCGTATTAGCGCGCATTGAAAGAACAGGTGTATTGGTTGATGCAGAATTATTGCGCAAACAAAGCCAAGATCTTGAACAGCGTCTACACATTTTAAAACAAGAAATATATGCTTTTGCGGGCGAAACATTTAATATTGACTCACCCAAACAATTACAAGCGATTTTATTTGAAAAATTAAAATTGCCTACCACTACAAAAACACCAACAGGTCAAGCCTCTACTTCTGAAGCTGTTCTACAAGAATTATCTGAAAATTATCCATTACCCAAATTAATTTTGGAATACCGAAGTTTAAGCAAATTAAAATCAACTTACACCGATAAATTGCCTGAACAAATTCAAGGTAAAACTGGACGCATTCATACGTCTTATCATCAAGCCGTGACAGCAACAGGGCGCTTGTCTTCATCTGATCCGAATTTACAAAACATTCCAATTCGCACAGAAGAAGGTCGTAAAATTCGACAAGCCTTTATTGCACCCCCTGGATATAAAATTGTGGCCATCGATTATTCACAAATTGAATTACGAATCATGGCGCATTTAGCGGATGATCCCAACTTACAAAAAGCATTTAGGCATGGCTTAGATATTCACTCGGCAACTGCTGCGGAAGTATTTAATCTTACGCCAGAAAATGTGACGTCTTTACATCGACGTAATGCAAAGGCGATTAATTTTGGTTTAATTTACGGCATGTCGGCTTTTGGTTTAGCTAAACAATTAGACATTTCCCGTCATGAAGCCAAAGAATATATTGATACTTATTTTCAGCGTTATCCAAAAGTAAAAGAATACATGGAAAACACGCGTAATCTTGCTCACCAACAAGGTTATGTCGAAACATTATTTGGTCGACGTTTATATTTACCGGAAATTAATTCGCGCAATGCCATGCAACGCACAGCAAGCGAGCGCGCCGCAATCAATGCACCACTACAAGGCACAGCCGCAGATATTATTAAACAAGCAATGATTATTATTGATCATTATTTCTTAGCAGAAAAAATAGATGCCCGCATGATCATGCAAGTACACGATGAATTAGTCTTTGAAGTAAAAACGGAACTGGTTGAAACCCTCACGCCCATCTTAATTGCAAAAATGGCTAAAGCTGCAAACCTAGGTGTAGAGTTACTCGCCCATGCAGGTGTTGGGGACAATTGGGATGAGGCGCATTAGTTTAAGAAAGATCCTAAATAACGACTCCATGATCGATCATGTTTTGCAACTATCTGTTGATAACAAGCAGGATCAAACGTTTTAATTTTGGACGCCATCTTATCAATTATGTCTTGTACTGGCACAAAGGCTTCATTAAGAAAATCTTTATTTTTAATGCGTAGATAAATTTCAAATTCTAAAAAAGGAAGCATTTTAATGCAAGCACTTTCTTTATCATTTCTTAAGACATTTAGATATAAATAAGGTAAGTTATCGTTAGGCATTTCAGATAATGCTTTATCAAAAAATTGTGAATAAAAAGACGCCAAACCTGTTGCTCTTAAAAACTTATTTCTATCCTGTTCTAAATCTTTTATCACAGTATCAATACTAGATAAATTTTCTCCAGCGCCCATATTTTTTTCAGCAGCTGCTATACAAGCTTTTTTAGTGTCTGTATCTAATCCTTCTCTATAAGTTACATATTGTTTAAATTGTTCAAAGGTAGTCATGTTTAGCCGCCCCTAAGTATTATTTGTTAAAAGGCCATTATATAGGATCAGTCAAGCAAAGTCAATTAGATTACAAAATAAGGGGCTTGACCCCTCATAGATTCTATGTTTACAATCGAGTTTATTTTTAAATATATGGAGTAAAATTCAATGCACTTATATAAACATCTGCTCAGTTTATTATTAGCGACAGGTTTATTGTTCACGAACCTAGCCTTTGCTCAAGAGCCACTGCCACCGGAAGGCAATCTGATAGCGCTCAATAGTCATAAAGGCACTTTGCTACTCAACAGAAGTGCTAATTTAGCTACTTCCGAATTGTTAGCCAATTTTACAACTCAACAAACATTAATGAACTGTGGTGTTGCCACTGCAGTGATTGTTTTGAATTCATTGATTATTGAAGAAGCACCCACTGATCCTGCTTATGAAGATGCAGCTTACAATGCGGGTTACTTTACCCAAAATACTTTCTTTACAGAAGCAGTACTGGAGATCATTACCCCAGGAGAAGTAGAGAACAATGGGATGACATTGGCACAATTGGGCGCTACGATTGAAACCTACGGTTTAAGAGCACACCCTTCTCATGCAGATCAGTTAACCCTAATAGAATTCAGAGCTAAAGTGAGAAGAGCGTTAGATAATGGTCATTATGTCACAGCCAATTTTTTAAGAACTGCATTAGGTCAAAATGGCGGTGGACATCATTCACCCATAGCCGCATATGATGAAAAGACTGACCAGTTTTTAATATTAGATACTGCACGTTATAGATATCCATCATTCTGGGTAACTGCAGATGATTTATGGGATGCAATCAATACGGTAGATGATGATGCGCAGGCCTATCGTGGATTTTTAGTGATCTCTAATCCCGCTTAAAACCCTCCAAATAGCCCAGCCATTCTTGTTCTATTAGAATGGCTGGGGTTTTATTTTAAAATTGCTTGATGTTGATCCCAAATTCTGTGCTAACTTTGATAGTATTCAATCACTAAAAATGAGGTTAAATTCTATGCGCTTATCCAAAAATCTAGGTGCTTTATTATTAGCGATGGGTCTACTTTTCGCCAATGTGGCTTTTGCTGTTGAACCCTTACCTACAAATCTTATGGCGTTTCATAGCGATCAAGGCACAGAGCTACTTAAAAGAAGTGCGACGGTAAACACCGCTTATTTATTAGAAAATTTTACAACCCAAGACACCCAAACCTATTGCGGCGTTGCCAGTGCAGTGATGGTATTGAATTCATTGATCGTCGCAAATGCACCGATTGACCCTGCGTATGATCCCAACAAATATTTCACCCAAAAGAATTTCTTTACAAAAAATGTATTAAATATCCTTAAACCCGAAAACGTATTGGCCAAAGGAATGACACTGGCTGATATGACACAAGCCCTCTCCACTTTTGATGGCGTCAGCGCCCAGTATTTTAATGTTACGGATAAACTCTCTTTACCAGAATTTATCACCATTACCACCACCGCCTTATCTAAGGGTCAATATGTCACTGTTAATTTTTTAAGAACTCAATTGGGTTTCAAAACCGGTGGTGGACATCATTCACCCGTGGCCGCGTATGATGAAAAAACTCGCCAATTTTTAATATTGGATGTTGCACGCTATAAATACCCCGCTTTTTGGGTCAGTGCAGATGACTTGTGGAAGGCAATGAATACACTTGATGATGACGCTAAAGCCAATCGTGGATTTATTGTCATCGATAAGCGACGTTAATATTATTGAGTACTCGAGCCATTGTTGTTACCAGGTAACCCATGTAATATTTGCGGCAATGCAAACTCGAGAGTTTAAAAGATGCCTCTACAAAAAAATAATTAATTCACTCGAGGTGCAAGCTCGCCTTTTGCATAACGTGCTGTCATTTTTTCTAAAGACATGACTTTAATTTTATCCGCATGACCGGCCGTACCAAATTCTTGGTAACGGGATTTACAAATTTCATACATGGCATTAGTTGCTGCTTGTAAATATTTACGTGGGTCAAATTCTTTGGGATGCTTTACAAAATATTCACGAATTGCGCCGGTGGAAGCCATGCGTAAATCTGTGTCGATATTAATTTTACGTACGCCGTGTTTAATGCCTTGTTGAATTTCGGAAACCGGGACGCCGTAAGTTTCGCCCATATCACCGCCGTGTTCATTGATTATTTTTAACCAATCTTGTGGTACGGAAGATGAACCGTGCATGACTAAATGTGTATCCGGAATTCTTGCATGAATCGCTTTAATACGTTCAATGGCTAAAATATCACCTGTAGGTGGGCGAGTAAATTTATACGCACCGTGACTGGTGCCAATTGCAATGGCTAGTGCATCTACGTGGGTAGCTTTTACAAATTGCGCTGCTTCATCTGGATCTGTTAATAATTGATCGTGTGTTAATATACCTTCAGCACCTGAACCATCTTCTTCACCGGCTTGACCACTTTCAAGAGATCCTAAACAACCTAATTCACCTTCTACAGAAACACCGCAACTGTGCGCCATGGCTACAACATTTTTCGTGACATTGACATTATATTCAAAAGAACTTGGCGTTTTCATATCTTCTTCTAATGATCCATCCATCATCACTGATGTGAATCCTAATTGAATAGAACGCTGACAAACACCTGGAGATGAACCATGATCTTGATGCATGCATAATGGAATATGTGGCCATTCTTCACTTGCCGCTAAAATTAAATGGCGTAAAAAACTAGCACCTGCATATTTTCTAGCACCTGCAGAGGCTTGCACAATCACTGGACTATTGGTTTCATCTGCTGCCATCATAATTGCACGCATTTGCTCAAGATTATTAACGTTGAATGCGGGAATACCGTATTGGTATTCTGCAGCATGATCTAATAATTGTCTTAAAGTAATAATCGCCATATACACTCCTTAAATAATATGTTCTTTATCAAATGCGCGTTGCTCTAAAATTGCAACACCGGGTAATTGTTTACCTTCTAAAAATGCTAAAAATGCACCACCACCCGTTGATACATATGAAATTTTATCATGTTCACCAAATTCATCGATGGCCGCAAGCGTATCGCCGCCACCAGCAACAGAAAATCCAGAACTATTTGCAATGGCTTTAGTGATTTCTTTTGTGCCCATTGCAAACTCTGGAAATTCAAATACACCTAAAGGACCATTCCATAAAATAGTCTCGGCATTTTTAAGTAACTCTTGGTATAGTGCAATTGTTTTAGGTCCTATGTCTAAAATCATTTCATCTTCATGAATATCAGCAACAGATTTTATAACGGCTTTTGCATTTGTGTTAAATTCTTTTGCAACAGCCACATCTATCGGTAATGGAATTTGTCGATTTTGTGCCACCATTGTCGCCAATAAAGTACGTGCTTGTGGCACGAGATCTGGTTCATACAAAGATTTGCCGACTTTATAACCTGCTGCCATTAAAAATGTATTGGCAATACCGCCGCCTACTATTAATTGATCGACTTTTTGACTCAGTGTATTTAACACCATTAATTTGCTAGAGACTTTTGAGCCACCGACTATTGCAACTACAGGATGTTTCGGTTGATCCATTACTTGAGTGAGTGCTTTTAATTCTGCTTCAAGTAGTGGACCTGCAACAGCCAATGGCGCATAACGTGCAACACCATAAGTGGAAGCATGTGCGCGATGTGCAGTACCAAATGCATCCATCACAAATACATCACATAATGATGCCATTTGCAAAGCTAAAACATTATCATTACTGGTTTCACCACGATTAAAACGTACGTTTTCGCATAACACTACTTCACCGGGTTTAACTTCACAACCTTGTAACCAATCAGTAATGAGCGGAACATGTTGACCTAATAATTCCGATAAACGTCTTGCAACGGGTAATAATGAATAAGTATTATCCACTTCACCTTCATGGGGACGGCCTAAATGTGACATCAACATCACACAAGCGCCGGCTGTTAAAGCATATTGAATGGTAGGTAATGCTGCAAGAATGCGCTGATCGCTAGTAATTTTACCGTCCTGCATAGGCACGTTAAAATCTTCGCGAATTAAAATGCGTTTACCTGCTAAATCTACATCTCGCAAATACAGTAACATTCCTGCTCCTTTTTTATTTTGCTCGCATCAAAGCGATTGTCGTATCTAACATACGATTTGAAAATCCCCACTCATTGTCATACCAAGATAACACTTTCACTAAATTACCAATCACTTTTGTTTGTGTCGAATCAAAAATACTAGAAGCAGGATTATGATTAAAATCAATAGACACTAATGGTAGAGTGTTATAAGTTAAAATATTTTTAAGTTCACCTTTAGATGCATTGAGTAAAATACCATTGACTTCATCAACAGTAGTCTCACGCGCTGCGGTAAAGGTTAAATCCACTACAGAAACATTTATTGCAGGAACTCGCATCGCAAAACCATCTAATTTACCGGATAATTCAGGTAATACTAAACCAATTGCTGCTGCAGCACCGGTTTTGGTAGGAATCATAGATTGTGTTGCAGAACGTGCACGTCTAACATCAATATGATAAACATCAGTTAACACTTGATCATTCGTATAAGAATGAATGGTAGTCATTAAACCTTGCACAATGCCTAATGTTTCTTGTAAAGGTTTAACAAGTGGCGCTAAGCAATTCGTTGTGCAAGAAGCATTAGAAATAATCATATCGCTTGCTTTTAATGTTTTATCATTAACACCAAATACGATGGTGGCATCCACTTGACTACTGGCAGGCGCTGAAATAATTACTTTTTTGGCACCCGCATTAATATGTTTTTGCGCTTTGTCTTTTGCAGTAAACATTCCGGTACATTCTAACACCACATCTACATCCAATTTACCCCAAGGTAATTGTTCAGGATCTCGCTCGGCATACACATGAATTTTATCGCCATTGATGATTAAATCATTACCGTCTAAGCCGACTTCACCTTTAAATTTTCCGTGTGCTGTATCATATTGCGTCAAATGCGCAAGAATGCTGGCATCCCCTAAATCATTAATCGCTACTATTTTGATATCATTTTTTTTATCACTTTCATATAAGGCACGCAAAATATTGCGGCCAATGCGACCATAACCATTAATAGCAACTTTTATTGGCATATAACCTCCTCTACAGTTTTAACTACATTTTGCACTGTGATATGCAACGCTGAATAAACCTTTTCTGCAGGACCTGATTCTCCAAAACGATCAAGACCAATGACTTTCCCTAGCGATCCTACATAATAAGCCCAAAGATGTGTGCTGCCGGCTTCCACTGCAACACGTTGCGTAATCTGTTTGGGTAACACGTGTTCGCGATAAGCAGCAGTTTGTTGATCGAAGATATCTGTACACGGCATTGAAACTACACGTACGGCATAATTTTTTTCCGCTAATTGTTTTACACTTTCTATCGCCAAGTGTACTTCTGAACCTGTGGCAATAATAATGGCTTGTACCGCGTGCTCCGGTTCCCACAAAATATATCCACCTTTTTCGATATTATTTAATGTTGGTGTATCACGCATCATACAAGGCAATTTTTGTCGACTTAATGCTAACACCGTTGGACCTTTTTTCATGAGGGCTGCGCGCCAAGCCACTGCGGTTTCAACGCCATCGCAAGGACGCCATACGGACATATTAGGAATTAATCTTAAACTTGATAATTGTTCTATCGGTTGATGTGTGGGTCCATCTTCACCTAAACCAATAGAATCATGTGTGCCTACCAATATCACGCGTTGGTGCATCAATGCAGCCATACGTAACGCATTACGTGCATAATCAGTAAATACTAAAAATGTACCGCCAAAAGGAGTTAAGCCACCATAAAGTGCGATGCCATTCATGATCGCAACCATTGCAAATTCACGCACACCGTAGAATATATATTCGCCGCCTGGATTTAAATGCGAAAGCATTTGTGCATCTTTCCAATGCGTTAAATTAGATTCGGTTAAGTCAGCACTGCCGCCGATTAATTCTGGTAATTGAGCGGCATAATGAGTAATGGCAACTTGCGATGCTTGTCTTGTTGCATTGTTAACAGCGGCTTGTTGCAAACTTTTGATCCAATCATTTTGTTGATCCGCAAAATCTTTTGGCAATTCACCTTTGGTGCGACGCATAAAATCTTGGGCCAATTCAGGATGAGCATTTTTATATTGCTCAAAAATAATTTGCCATTGTGATTGGCTATCACCACCTGCTGCTTTTGCATCCCAACTTTTATAAATCTGATCAGGGATTTCAAAGGGTGCATAATTCCACGCTAATCGCTCACGTGTCAATGCAACTTCATCTTTACCCATCGCTGCGCCATGTACTTTAGAAGTACCTGCTAAATTGGGTGCCCCAAAACCAATTTGAGTACGACAACAAATTAATGTGGGTTTTTCTGTTTCAGCACGCGCGGCTTTGATGGCTTCACGAATAGCATTAGCATCATGACCATCTACATCTGCAATCACGTGCCATTGATAGGATCTAAAACGCTCGGGTACATTATCAATACACCAATCATTTATTTTGCCATCAATTGAAATGCCATTATCGTCCCAAAATGCAATTAATTTACCTAGACGTTGAGCGCCGGCAAATGAACAAGCTTCATGGGAAACACCTTCCATTAAACAACCATCGCCTAAAAATACATAGGTATAATGGTCAATTAAGCTTAAATCTTTTTGATTAAATTCTGCAGCTAATTTACGCTCTGCCAGTGCCATGCCCACAGCATTGGCTAAACCTTGCCCAAGTGGGCCGGTTGTAGTTTCAACGCCTGGCGTTAAATCATGTTCAGGATGTCCTGGGGTTTTACTGCCGATTTGCCGAAATTGTTTTAAATCTTCTAGGCTTAAATCATAGCCACTCAAATGTAATAGACTATACAACAACATAGAACCATGACCATTTGATAATATAAACCGGTCACGATTTGGCCAAGTGGGATCTGTTGGATTATGTTGAAAAAACTCACGCCACAAGACTGTAGCAATATCCGCCATGCCCATAGGCATGCCTGGATGGCCCGATTGGGCCTTTTCAACCGCATCAATACTTAAAAATCGCAAGGCATTTGCCAATACTGCTATCGACGGCATTCCAATCTCCGTGTTAAATAGTCTATTGTCTCATAATCCCCAAAAATATCCTATGCCTATCAAGCCCGCACATGCAAAACCTAGAACAAAGCTTTTATAAGCTGTTTTTCTGACGGTATATGCCGCTGCCTTTTGCTGTGCAAACATTTCTGGTAAAGCGAATAAACGGGTAATAAACGTTGGAGTATCACGCAATTGTTTGCGTAATAATTTAAAGGTGGATTGTTGTTTAAAGAATTTTTCTAAGCACGGTTTGGCCGTATCCCAGATATCAATATTCGGGTCTAAAAAACGCGCAAGACCTTCGACGTTCATTAAGGTTTTTTGTAATAACATCAGTTGCGGCAAAATCACCATATTAAATTGACGCGCGGTTTGCAGCAAACGTAAAAATAATTCTGCAAATGAAATTTCACTGGGCTTACGTGAAAAAATGGGCTCACACACGGTGCGAATGGCATTCGCAAATGCATCTTGTCTTGTACCTGGGGGGACCCAACCAGAAGCTATATGTAATTGCGCAACTCGATCATAATCTTGAGCAAAAAAAGCAGAAAAATTTTCGGCTAAATAGCGTTGATCTGCCGTGGGCAAAGTGCCCATAATACCAAAATCAACCAAAATATATTTAATACCCTCTGAAGTTTTTTCAACAAAGATATTGCCCGCATGCATATCTGCATGGAAAAAATTATGCTCAAATACGGCAGTAAAAAATAATTCAATTGTACGCTCTGCGAGTAAGCTCAAATCTATTCCCTGTGCAATCAACGCATCTTTATCACTCATGCGTGTGGCATGAATACGCTCAAACACAGCAATATTTTTGCGGGTATAAGGCCAATATACTGTTGGGATCACGACCCAATCTATATCGGCCATATTACGTTTTAATTGCGAAGCATTGGCAACTTCATAATTTAAATCCAGTTCTTTATTGATAATTTGTTTAAATTCGTTAACCGCACCTTTTAAGCCTAGCTTTCTTAATGAAGGAGAACATATTTCTGCAATATGTGCAAAAAATGATAATAAGCGAATATCTTTTTTAACTTGTTTTTCAATATTAGGGCGTAATAATTTTATAACTACGGATTCACCTGATTTTAAGCGTGCGCCATGAACTTGAGCAATGGATGCGCTGCCTACAGGTTTATCTTCAAAATCTGTGAACATACTATCCACATCTTCGCCTAAACTGTTTTTAATCATTTGTCGTGCAATAGCACTAGGAAAGGGCGGCACTTGATCTTGCAGCTTAATCAATTCATCAGCAATATCGGCGGGTAATAAGTCACGACGGCTGGCTAAAATTTGTCCGAACTTTACATAGATGGGACCTAATGTTTCTAAAGTTAAGCGTAGTCGCTGACCGCGCGTATCCTGCTCTCCAAAACTATATTTTAATACACGTAAAAGTTTCATGAATTTACCCGTTGTTCACACAAACGCATCCGTACTAATAGGCGATCACATTGAGTGCGCACTTTATCCACTTCATTAATAAACTGTTCAATAGAGGGTTTTGCTGCAACCATAGGATCTTCATCAACGACATAGGCTGCGCCTTGTTTTAAAATATAAGCAGCTGTTTGCTTCACATATTCATGTGCATGGCGCATTGTTTGTGCCAGTGCATGTCCTGCGACATCACCGAGTGTATGGGTGAGCGCTTCTTCCCAATCAGGCTGAAAACCATGAAGAATATGACTTAATTTTTGGGCGACATGCATATTGCCTTGCATTTGCACCTCTTGATTCGGTGTGGCTGTTTTTTGTGATAAATGCCATAAGCTTTTGCCTGATGCAGTAATAGTAACATCCACAGCTTTTGGCGCTCTTACACTTAAAAAAATGTGCTGCACATCAATATGTAAATAAATCGTTTTTTCGAGTGATAATACATGTAAAGCAATACAGCGATTTTGCAATTCTATTAACGCATTTTGAGTATGTGGATCGAGCGACAATGCATAATTCACCACATTTTGGC
>Ga0206835_1084_pt1 | contig 30512 bp, 24 predicted proteins | sample Alteio_BWOrgCont_31_FD_152853 | JGI IMG/M metagenome (GOLD analysis project Ga0206835, IMG submission 152853) | Enriched cells from forest soil in Barre Woods Harvard Forest LTER site, Petersham, Massachusetts, United States -... | ecosystem: Environmental > Terrestrial > Soil > Temperate forest >...
TTTAATATTTTCCCTGCCGGGGATTTTTCACCCTTTACAAACACTTCGCCCAAACCAATTAATGGCAAAAACAAGTGTGATAGTGGCGCTAAATCACCTGATGCCCCAACCGATCCCTTTTCGGGAACTACCGGGATAACATCATGATCAATATGCCAGATGATCCTATCCAACGTTGCCGGGTTAATGCCCGAATAACCTTGTGCCAAGGCATGCACTTTACTAATCAGCATCAATTTGGCTATTTCCTGCGGGATGGGTTTGCCAATACCCACACTGTGGCTTTTAAGCAAGTTGCTTTGCAGGGTGCTGGTATCTTCCTCGTTAATATGGGTATCGCAAAGCGGCCCGAAACCGGTGTTGATACCATAAACAGGCAACTGCGCGTGTACTATTTTTTTAACTTCTTTGTATGACGCTTGTACACGAGCGGCGGCCTCATCGCCAATAATACCCTTGGTTTTTCCGGCTGCAATATCCAGGCAAATACCGATAGTTAAATGATCGGTTCCGTAATTAAATTTGCTGCTCATTGTAATCTGTTTTTAATTTATCAGTAATCAATCCGGCAAGGTTGGTGCGCTTAAAAGTATTTTCGAGCGTGGTTATAGATGATAGTAATTCACTGCAACCAGGTTCGCTGGCAACCAATTGCTCCATCGCTGTGGTTACCGCTTCCCAAACGGGTATTACTTGCGCAAGTAATTGTTTCCCGCTGTCGGTTAACTGTACTAATTGTTTCCGGCCGTCCACGGCGCAAGCGGCGCTGGTTACCAGTTTCTTATTTTTCAGTCCGGTTATTAATTGACTTGCTGCCGGATGCGACACCTCAATCTGCTCGCTAAGCTCTTTAATCGAAAGTGATTCATTCTTCGATAACAAATAAAACACCGGGAACCAACTCGCATCAAAATCAATACCCTTATTTTGATAGGCACGATTAATTTCTGATAGAAATGCCTCACTCAAACGCCTTAATCTGCTCCCCAAAACTAAGTAACCCAGGTTTTGATATAAATTCATGATGCAATTTATATAAGTGCTTATATAAATCCAAATATCTTAAAAAATATTATTGTTACACGCTTTATCATCCCGATAATTTATATTCACAGCAATAATATAGTTATGGAATTTATTACTGTCGTAAAATCATTTGAAGAATTATCTCCAGCTGAACTTTATAAAATCTTAAGACTGCGCAACGAAGTTTTTGTTGTAGAGCAAAATTGCCCTTACCAGGATGCCGATAATAAGGACCCCAAATGTTATCATTTAATGCTTTTAAAAGATGATGAGTTGATTGCGTATGCAAGGTTAGTGCCTCCGGGATTATCATTCCCTCAAATGTCTATTGGCAGGGTGGTTACCAGTCCAAAGGCACGGGGCACAGGTGCCGGCAGGTCATTAATGAACACCGCTATTGAACAATGCCATCAAATTTTTGGCGAAGGCGATATACAGATAGGCGCACAGGCTTATCTGCTAAAGTTTTATAGTTCGTTAGGATTTAAAAAAGTTGGGGATATTTATGATGAAGATGGCATCCCACATATTGATATGATAAGAGCATAATCCCGCAAATTTTACCGGGATCATGCTCAAAATATTATGCCAGATGCATAACCGCATACAAAGCAGTTATAGAAATTGCAGCCCACAAAGCAACTCCCTGCAACAAGGGCTTAAACCCTACTGATACCAATATTTTACGTGACAGGCCTGCACCTATCAAAAACAAGGTTAATGTTAAGCCCATTTTTGCAATGGTAACCATGTACGGACTAATCAATTTTACAACCGGTAAATAAGTATTAGCTACCATGGCTAAAATAAACAAGCCTATAAAGTATGGTATGCTGATCTTTTTTGATTTATTCTTGAAAATAAAGGCTGACATGAATGATACCGGCACAATCCATAATGCACGTGCGAGTTTTACAGTTGTTGCAACCTCTAAAGCATGAGTACCATATTTACTGGCAGCGCCCACTACTGAGCTGGTATCGTGTATAGCTATTGCACACCATAACCCAAATTGAGTTTGAGAAAGGTTGAAATGATGCCCAATTACCGGAAAAATAAATAAAGCGATAGAATTAAGGATGAATACACAACCCAAGGCCACAGAAATCTGCTTTTCTTCAGCCTTAATTACGGGTGAAATGGCCGCTATTGCACTACCGCCGCAAATAGCAGTACCTGCAGAAATAAGGTAAGACGTTTTCTTCTCGATATTTAACCATTTGCCCATCAGGTAACCAAATACCAATGTGCCGGTTATAGAGGCTATTGTAAATAATACTCCTTCTTTACCCGCTTGCATAGCTGTGTGTACATTCATACCAAAACCAAGCCCTACTACTGAAAATTGAAGTAATAAATGTGTGGCTTTATGATTCAGATGTAAATAGGGATGCCCGGTGAACTGGGCAATTACCAAGCCCATTAATAACGCAATTGCAGGGCTGATAAACGGTGTAAGACATAAGACTATACAAATTATAAATACAGCTTTACGGGTACCTTCATTTACATTAAGTAATAGCCCGCTGGCTTTATGGGTTAATTGTTGATTTTGAGTATACATAACTATTTGTTTTGCAAGTCAAATATCCATCAATATTTTATACGATTTTTATCACATCTTAGGATGTTCAATAACCACAAGTTATTGATACTCTATAAACATATCTAAAAACAAAAAATCCGTCAGCTTTACTAAACTGACGGATTTCACGAAAAGACCAGTGGAGAATATCGTTCCTTCTTTCGAAATCTTAGATAAAAAACTAAGAGTTCATTTTGGTTATATCATTAAAAATAATTTTACATTTTACAAAAACAAATAGTTCTATGCGCCAACAAAAGCCAATTTGAATAAAGGAAACTTTGTATGGATTTTCGTATGTAATAATCTCAATTAATATTACATTAGGACACCATTACCAAATATATCACAATGCCAAGAATTTATTACGAAGCAAGTAATTATTTAGGAAATTACGCCAATATTAATACACTTAATGAAGAATTCATATTGTGTAAAAAATTAGATTTATACAGAGCGATCGTAACAGTTGGCAATCCTGCGTTTTTAACTTGGAGAAAAATCAAAGAATTCGGACTTTTTAGAGCGGTATCAGATTCCGTATTCCAAAAGTGCCTATTAGTTCAAGCTAATATTCAGTCCGACTTAAATGGGATGATGCTACATCCGATTTTCAACACTTATGTAAGTGATGAAAAAAGAAAAGTTAGTTATAACTTGGGAATGGCGGTAGCTAAACTTTATTCTGAAAGATTATTAAATATACCTAATCTTATACACATCGAAACGTTAAAAAAGCAACAAGCAGTAACTTTTAATGCGGTTGGCAAAAAGTCCAAAGAACCTGATCTAGTAGGGCAAACCCCAGATTTACGTTGGCATATTTTTGAAGCTAAAGGAATGTCAAATAACCAATTAGCAAAAAAGATACAAGAAGGCAAAGATCAAGCGCGAGAAGTTGCAACAATTCACAATGTTGCACCATCAACTTTATCTGTATGTGCTACACATTTTGGTTTAGATCGTATAACCTCTAAAATTGATGATCCAGCTCAAGACGGTGATAAAATAATTGAGATTGACGTCAATAAATATTTTAACACTTATTATCTACCCTTTCTTTCTTTAGAAGAAACCGTACAAACCAGTTTCAAAAATCAAAAAATTGAAAATATAGATTATAATTATATAAATATACAAACCCCAAAACTAAATATTACCATAGGTTTACTATCGGAAGTTTACGAATTATTGAAACAGGGAGATTGGAATGATCTAAATCAATATTATATTAATAATATTGAAAGGAACACGTTTTTAAACCAAGAAATATCAGAAAATAATTCTGTCGGTTTAGATGGTTTTTTATTTAGATATACAAATTTTTAATGTTAAATCTAAATCTCATTATTATTTAAAGCAAACAGTGGGAAGTTTATTAAGTCGCATTTGCTTATTAGCTGTGAACAAACTCCATGTGAATAGCTCTTTATCCATAACTTTCCCTTTTTAGACATGAGCGAGTTCCAGACAAGTTCTTGATATTTTTTATCAACGGATATTTTGTAAATGCAATCACTGATAACTATTTCCCCTTTTCCTACAAATCCTAATTTGCCAACACATCTTTTTCCTACCCTACACATAAGAATATCACCAATTCCTGCACTTGTGTAAATTAAATTATCAACTACATCATCATTGAAAATAAAGCGTTCGCCATCATTACCTAAATGAATTGAATGGAAATAAGAAATGTTTTTGGTTCGTAAATCTTTATATGAAGTTTTACCTCTCCTAATATCCGCATTTATTGATTTTAGCGTTGGAAGGTTAGTAGTCAAGGTTTCTTCATTAAGAAAAAACTTGTAATCCATTCGATTAATTAAACATTCTTTTTTTACAACAATTTTTTTTGATAATATTCCATTTTCGTTAGTGGTAAACAATTCACAGGTGGTGCTAATAGAAGGTTTTTTTGCTAATATTAGTATGTGTGTTCTAGCTTCAGTTTTGTGAAATATTTTATCCGGAAGCTGTATGATAGACGTCAGATTAAACTTTGATAGTACAATTTCTCTAAATATTTTAAAATTCTTACCTGTAATCAAACTATCAGAAACAATTATCCCTAATTCTCCGTCGTTCTTCAATAAAGTTATATTATGAGCAAAAAAAACAATTTCTGATGTTATTTGCTTCATTTCCAAAAAACTAGAACAATCTGCGTCTTCAAACAGTTTTTTATAAATTGTTGAATCCTTTATTTTAACGTATGGCGGATTACATATCGCTACATCTATCGTCCCAAATTTTGATTTAATTTCATTTTCTATCGATGGTTTTAATGTATCACAATGAAATATTTGAAGAAATGACAGCTTTTTTCCTAACTCTTCCACTTTATTTTGCTCTATCTCAGTTGCATAGAACTGTGCATTTTCCCATCTCCTGTAAGCCGAAAGAGTTAACGAGGCGTCACCTACACCCAAATCCAACACTTTCTGCGGAGCTATTGTTATTAGACTATCTATTAAAAGATCGGAAACAAAATTTTGCGTATAATACCTACCTAGCAAATCCATCTTAATTAAGAGTTATATTGAACAAATGCCAGTCAGATGTTTTTAAAGCTTTATTTTTCATTTCTTGAGGATGGTCGTATAAAACGGCTACTTTGTCCTTAGGCTTAGTAAGTAAAAAAAGACAGGCTCCTATGTTCATAGGTTTTGTTCCAAGAGGCACTACAAACATCTGTGAATCTTCTTCTAACCCTTTATAAATAATATTTAATTTTTGAAAAACAGATAATGGATTTGTGGCGCCACAAAAATTAATTCCGCCATTTATTCTTCGCTCAATTAGGACCGATATATTATTATCAAAAGAATCCATTTCCCACCCAGGATAAAATGCAGGCACTCCAAAAATTGTACAACATGCATTACTATTAATCTCGGAATCCTCCATGGCTCTATCAATCCGCTCAGATTCAAACCCGCAGATAAATACAACTTTTTGATAGATATCATTAGTTAAGGCCAATGAATGACCGGGTATTGCTTCAAATCCTATAGTTTCCTCAGAAAGTTCAAAATCCCTTTTGTGTAAAATGTCAGGTCCCAGATGTTTTTGATTATACCCCCCGGGTTCTACATATATGATAGAAACAATCTTACAACCTAAATCTTTTAATGATTGAGACAATATCAATATCTCGGCAAAATTTAATGTTGTCGAATCAATTACAATTGAACCGTCGACCATTTTTTTTAATTTGTCATCGATATCATCCTTATGGAAGAAATCTTCGTCAAATTGCATTGTAAATTCTCTTGGAGAGTATTTAACAACAATTTGTTTTAATGAGTTTCCTGATAAAAAAGCTATTGAATTGTCACCCCTTTCATCCATAGGTTTACCTAAAAAGGCATAATCCCAGGTAGAAAAATCCAACTGTTCTGGTCGAGAGCCATATTGCATTTCAATTTCCATATTTATTCATTTAACCCAGAGAATAAATTAATGTCTGAACCATTAGATAACATTTTCCATCTTTTTAGAGTGTCTTTCAAAAAACGTTCAAACTCAGAAAAATCGCCGAAAAGGATGCTATTCATTTGATCAATGTCGAAATCGACTCTCCTTTTTTTCCTAAAGCTTATATGAAAATATGGTGCATATATCGGATTGAGTATATACTCAAAATCTTCTGATTCTAATTTTGAATTACCACCTTTTTGTTTGGTTATTTTATTCTCATAGATCACCGACCATTTTATCGCTTCATTAAGGAAAATCCTTATGTCATCTGTTGACGTTCCCTTGATACTAAAGTGGTTCTGTTCTGGCTCACTCTGAGCTAAACGTTTATGAGCAAACTTAAAATAAGTGCCAATGCGTATAACGAACGTGTGAAGGCTATTGCCATTATTTCCAAAAGATTTAACCTCCTTTAAAAAACTAGTACTAGCTTGTTTAGCTGCTTCTGATTGAGACTTTATACTTATTACTTTAAAGACTCTTTCACTATTTGTTAATCTCTCATTGGTGATCGATTTAAAGCAAAGTTCTAAAAAGTGTCGAAGATTAGTCTTAGACATCAGGCAAAATGATTCAAATCCAGAATATAATGGACAAATACGCCCTAGTGGCTCATATATCATTAATAAACAACCTGTAATATTATTATGTATCCAGCTTGTTTTACCAGTAAATTTATTATCAATGCCTCTCTTAAGATTTTCGATTTGTTGCAGAATATCACTGACTGGTATATTCCTAGATAACAATGAAGGAAGTATAATTACCGCCTCCGGAAAATCGTCGATCGGCAACTTACCTAACAATTCGGTTAAGTTCTTTTTCGCTGTAGCTTCTTCAAGAAGATTGTCAAACCTCCGACGCAAAATATGGTCTTTAAATACCTCCTTGGCTGAGTCATTTAATGATAAAGATGGTAAAAAATTCCTAGCTGCTGTTAATACAAGTTTTTTATATTCTTCAGATCGGCGTTTAATAATAACTTCTTCATTAGTACTTAATAAGTCCTTGATTTTAATAGGGACTTCGAATTTGTTATCATTCTTCCACAATCTTAGAAACAGGATTTCTGCAGCAAATAACTCAAAACTGATTTGACCATTATAGTAAGATTCAAGGTCATATTCTCTGTAATCATGAATTTCAGAAAGTTGTTCATTACCAATAGTTTTTTTATCAGTAAATGAATTTCGTTTCATTGCAAGATTAAATATTAAGGGAACTTCACTATGTTTTAACCAAGTATTAATTAATCTTTGTTGATCTACTAACAAATTTTCATATTCATCAATATAAACAAAAAAGCTTGAATCCTTGAATATCTTTAATTGATATTTAATTTCAATTAGGAGTTCATTAATAAAAGTCTTCGGTAAAAAATCAGGTAGGGTTTTGTTTCTGATATTACCTACCCAAGTTTGAAAATAATTAATTTCACGACGAATAAATGTTTTTAAATCCCAAAAGTTAGAAGGTGCATTTTTATTGAAACTATTTAAAATACTGAAATCCAACTTGGACAAATCGTCTTTTTCTAGATATTGAAATGTGGAATCAGCTATGCTTTCAAGGCTTTTTAAAACTTCTTGGCACATTAACAGCGTGGCCATATGTTCAAATGCCGTTGTCCAAGTTTCGTCCTCTAACCCTCTTTTTGATAGTTGCTTTGCGAATTGAGTATCTATCTTCCAATATAAACCAATGTGGCTCAAATCCTTCTCAACAACTTCTTTACGTTTGACTGAAAATTGAGACTGATGACATAAAAATCTCAGCAAACTCGTTTTTCCACAACCTCTTCCTCCTACTATCACTCTTGGCTTTTTAGCTGACAGTAAATCCAAATTGTCATAAAAAGGAGGAATTACGAACTCTTCCCATAAGTCGTACCCTAATTCTTCAGCTCTATTTTGAGCTATTGGATTTTCTTGTATACTCATTCCTATTTAGTGATTGAATAGTGGAACCCAATCATCTGATGAATTATGTAAGATTTGTAATGAATTATCAGGCGCTGCATGTTCAAATGAAAAAGTCAACTCCATGTTCCCATATCCGTAAGGCGTAACAGTATCATATTTAATTCCTCTATCATTCATTAATTCAATATAAAATTTTTTTGCTTCCGCTTCGCTTCCTTTAAAATAATTATTAAAAAAGGAATTTGAATTTATTGTCAGCTTCTCGGCATAAGTAACCTTTAGATTACCGTACATTTTTGATAATGAATTGATGCCTAATTCATGCGCCACCAATGGCGCATAAACTACGAATTCATTTTTGATTATATTATCAATTTGTGCATAAATACACGTTTCATCAAACTGAGTACCTGTACCTAAAAAGTCATCAATAAAAATGATAGCTTTTACCCCTTCATCTTTAATACACCGTTGTATATCTAATGGATATATCATCCATCTTTCATTAATATTAAAATGGCGTTTAAAAAATCTCAAGATTTCGAATGAACTTTTTGTAACTGGTTCTTCATGTGTTACAACCGGGACAAATCTCACTAATGGGTCGTCTGTTTTGCTTTGCATGTTATATGGAAAGCTTTGAAATTCAGCTAATTTATTCAATCTAAATAAATTATTTAGATTTTTATAAAGCAATTGGTGAATTAAAGAAAATGTTTGTTGATTAGAACGGTAAATCAATGAATCCAGTATACATGCGCTAAAATATCTTTCTTCTTCAGTTTTAAAGTTCTGTTTCCAGGCATTTAATTGATTAATATCAATGCCACTCCAGATACCGAGATCGACTAAATTTTGACACCTATCACGAATAGAATTATAATATGTGTTCCATTCTTTAGGTAACAATAGTGACATAATTAAATTGAAATTGGAGCTTTAATACTTGGATGAGGATCATAACCTTCTAGCTTAAAGTCTTCATATTTAAATGAGAAAATATCCGTTACTTCGGGATTAATCATCATTTTTGGATAAGCGCGAGGTTCACGACTAAGTTGAAGATCAACTTGCTCTAAATGATTTAAATAAATATGCGTATCACCTAGAGTATGTATAAAATCGCCAGGTTCCAAATCGCAAACCTGTGCAAACATCATTGTAAGCAATGCGTATGATGCTATATTAAAAGGAACACCTAGAAGCATATCTGCACTACGTTGATACATTTGACAAGATAATTTGCCATCTGCAACATAAAATTGAAACAATAAATGACATGGAGGTAATGCCATCTTATCAACGTCAGCAGGATTCCATGCTGTTATTATAATACGTCTAGAATCAGGATTGTTTTTTATCGTATTTATGGCTTGTTGTATTTGATCAATTTGCCCCCCGTCGGGTGTTGGCCAATTTCGCCATTGATAGCCATAGACAGGCCCCAATTCACCATTTTCATCCGCCCATTCATCCCAAATGGATACGCCATTGTCTTTTAAATAACCAATATTAGAAGAGCCTTGTAAGAACCATAATAATTCATGGATAATGGATTTCAAATGTAATTTTTTGGTAGTTACCAAAGGGAATCCATCCTGTAAATTAAACCTCATTTGGTAGCCAAAAATGCTTACAGTACCTGTACCAGTTCTATCAGACTTTTTTACTCCATGCTGCTTAACGTACTGTAATAAGGTTTCATATTGATTCATAGACTTGGGCTGTAAGCAAACTTACTAAAAAAAAATAAAAAAATTTGCATAATTGGAATTTCCTCCCGTCCTTCGCGCCTCTTAAAAAATACAACTTATTGATTATTAAATAATTATAATAAATTAATATATATTATTAAATGGCTAGTACTAAATTTTATATTGAAAAACGCAAAGGAGTAGACGGGAACATTATAACTAAAAATGTTCCAATATTACTATCATTCAGCTTTAACTCAAACCGCATATGGATACAGACAGGAGAGCGAATTGATAGTAATAAATGGGATGATGATAAACAAAAAGTTAAGAGCTCTGCAATTGGGGCTGCAGACATTAATAGTGTATTGCAAAAAAAGAAAGATGATGTGATGAGCATTTACCGAAATGCCATTGCTGTGGGTATAGAACCATCAGTTAAATATATACGGGAGGCACTAAAGGGCAATAAGATTACTGCCCGAAAGTCTGTTTTTTATTTATATGAGGAATTCATAAAGTCAAATGCCAACTTTTCGATTAGTACAGTAAAAAAACTAAATACTAACCTTCAGCATTTGCGTGACTTTGCTAAAAAAGAGGGTACTATCGAATTTAAGTACATAGACGATGCTTTTATTAATCGATTTGAACGGTACTATATAAATGATCTAAAACACACAAATAACACCATACATAAAAATATAGGCAACTTTAAGTGGTTTCTAAAATGGGCAAGTAAAAATGGCTATGCTTCAGAAATTAACCTGTCTATAAGCGGCAACATACGTCAAAATGAAAATGAAATCATTGCCTTAACCGTAGATGAATTGAAGGCAATAATGAATTTAAGGTTAACAGACTTTTATATGTCTGTTGCACGTGATGCATTTTTATTTGGTTGTTTCACTGGTCTTAGATTCTCTGACATACAAAAATTAAAAAAAGAAGATATTGAGGCTGATTGTATCAATGTGGCGGTTCAAAAAACGAAAAATTATTTAAAACTTCCTTTAAATAGCCAGGCTAAAGCTATACTCCGTAAATATGAAGACTCACCGCTCAATCTAGCTATACCTGTATATACAGGTCAAAAGGTTAATAATAATTTGAAAAAAATTGGAGCGCTTGCTAACTTAAATCGGTCAATTATAAAAATACGATATAGAGGTGCCACTATATTAAAAGAAACACTGCCACTCCATAAAACATTGCATTTTCATTGTTCACGTAAAACATTCATAAGTTATATGTTTAGCCAAGGTATATCACCTGAAATTATCATGAAGTTATCCAACCATAAAACGCATCGAAATTTTTCAAGATATAACGACATTCAAGAACAACAAAAGTCTGAAGCCTTAAATAAAGCTTTTGCAAATCTTGACAAATTCAATATTTTTTGCTAACTTTGCAATAAATAAATATTATAATTTTAATATTTATAATAAATTAAACAAAAAAATAAAATTATGTTAAAATTAATCAAAATCTAATGTTTAGTCAACCAGAGGGAAAGAGTCATTTATTGCCTTACCAACCAGATTCGGTCGGAGCCCTCGTAAATCAATTTGTAACACTTTTAGCTAGTACAATTACTGAAAGTGTAAATCATGCAGCTCAAAACATTTTAAGCGAGTTAAAACAAAAGCAGCATGAGAATATCAATGAAGTGGCTGACGGGTTTTTAACCAGAGAAGAAACAGCAAAATTGCTTAAATGTAGTTATCCCACTCTTTGGAGATACCAACAAGACGGCACACTGCCTTTTCATCGTGTAGGTCGTAGCATCTTATTCAATAAAAAAGATGTGATTAATGCGACAAAGGTCACTTTAAAGAAGAAAGGAGCAAAGGGATGATAACAAAGTGATATGATAACAAAGTGATATAATAAAATAATATATTAATAAAAAAAGGGGTTAGGAAACTAGCCCCTTTTCCTGTTTTAAAACTTTTTTTAATAATAAATAATATGCAACAAATATATTTTAATAAACAAAAATTAAGGGATACTGTAATCAGTGTTTTCGATCCTCCGATTAGTAATACCACAACAAAAGAAGACTTTGATCTGCTTTCTATTTATGAATTGATAACTGACGGTCTAAAAAGGCAAACCAATGAACTTCGATCCTTATCAGATTTAAAAGAGTTAAATGACTATAAAAAATCTAATTTACCTTACTGTACATTCTCAGGAAGCTTTTTTTCTCGGAAAGATGGTGAGTTGAAAAATCATTCAAACTTAATTTGTATTGATTTGGATAATTTATCACCGGTCAAGCTTCGGGTAATTAAAAAAAGAATTAGAGCTGATTTGAATTTTATTATGTGCTTCGTATCCCCAAGTGGTAACGGCCTAAAAATTATCTATCCAATAGATGTTAGCATAGCTACACATGATCAATGGTACCAAGCATATATTACACATCTTCAGCAAACATGTTCTTTAGCCAGTTCTCATATTGATCCTAGTTGCAAGAATATTTCTAGAGCATGTTTTTTAGCAAATGATCCTAATGCTTTTTTAAACTGCATAATTGAAGATGGAGGTGACGTATATCCTATTGAGTTAACCGCAACGGAAAATCTCCAAATTTCCGACGAATCCGAAAATCTAGAATTTACCGGGATTAGTAATTTCTTTATAAACGTTGATACAGCCAATCCAAATACTTTAGAGAACTTCAATGCTTTATGTACGCGCACGGAACTAAAATTAGGTGCTTATAGAAGTCCAAGGGAGCCGTGGATATACAATTTGGCCTGTAGTTGCAATTATTTAGGAATGAGCAAAGAAATGTGTTTGGAATTCATATATAACAAATTCAGTTCTCACCCAGAAAGTGTGAGGGTTAATAAACCCATTGACGTTAATACATATTTAATAAAGCCAATACATTCGTCATACAAACAAAACAAACATTTATTTGGCAAATGGCAAGAAGTAAATGTAAATAAGGATGCAGATAGCAAAATTGATAAAGACGATTTGACCACAAAATCTTTTCCAAATACTGTTTATCATTCCTTGACGGTGTTTCTTCAAAATCTTTGTATTCCATTTGAAAAGAGAGAAATCGATGTTTTTTTTATGGGTTTACTAGGCGCATTAAGTGCTTGTTTTACTAATGTTAGCGGCATATATGATGGTTCAACCGTTAACCCCAATTTATTTGTGTTTATAACTGCACCAGCATCTGCTGGAAAGGGAAATATGAAATGGGCTCGTAATTTGGTTAAACCGATTCATGATGAACTTCGGAAAGAAAGCGAAGCAGAAATCAAATTCTTCAACAAAAGACTTGCAGAGTGGAAAGATGATAAAAGCTTACCACATCCGGGCGATAAACCCATACCTAAATGTTTGCTAATACCTGGAAACATCAGCGGAACAGGTGTTTTACAAACCGTAGCAGACAATGAAGGTAAAGGTTTGATATTTGAAACAGAAGCAGATACTTTAAGTGGCGCTTTAGCGCAGGATTGGGGAAATTTCAGCGACTTCCTTCGCAAGGCATTCCACCATGAAACCATAAGTTATAAAAGAAGAGCTGGTGATGAATTTGTCGAAGTAGATAATCCTACATTTTCTGTAGTATTAAGTGGCACCCCGTTACAAGTCAATAATTTGATACCTAATACAGAAAATGGTTTATTTAGTAGATTTTGTTTTTATTCATTTAACAGCGAATCTAAATTCAAAAATGTTTGGGAAAAGAAAGTTATTGGCAGTCTTGAAGATTTTTTTAATGGCCAAGCTAAAATATTATTTGAATACTATAACTCAATGAAAGAGGAAGCTAATATAACTTTCACGCTAACCGAAGAGCAGCAAAAACTTTTCTTGGATTCTTTTACCAAATATCACGATGATTTTAGCCTGTTATTTGGTAAAGATATAGAAGCATCTGTGAGAAGATTGGGTATTATAACTTTTAGAATAGCCATGATTATAAGTATTTTTCGAAGACTAGAAGAGGGTAATTTAATGGACTTTATAATTTGTAATGATATTGATTACAGTACTGCTTTGACTATAGTTGATGTTCTAATTGATCACACAGCCAACATTTATCAAAAGCTAAATAAGAATGGTCAGGTTGATTTAAAGCCAAAGCCTTTAAATTATTTCAAATTATTACCAAGTAATTTTGATAAGCAGGGAGCTTTGGCTATCGCCAATAGTATCGGGATATTACCTAAAACAGCGGAAAGTTACTTAACCAATTTTATTAATAAAAATGCATTAACAAGGTTGGCACATAACCAATATGCGAAAATCATTTCTTAGGCTTTAGGATCCTTAGGAAATTTAGAAATTGCTTTCTCAGGCCCGCCTTTATGGTGGCCTTGTTAATTATAATAGCAAGTATAATTTATCTTGTAAAATAAAGAATCTCCAAATTTTCTAAGGTTCCTAAACCCTAAAAAACAGCATCGCTGTTATAAAATAGATTGTGCGGTTTTCATTCCACAGTATGCTTTCCTATGTGCATTATACAGCGATTTTTTAAATCTTTCGTATAAATTACTGCTTCAAAAAAGGCGACGCCGTACATAAAACATATTGACGCCCTTGTACCCTTTTTTAAAAATCCCCAAAAAGATTTTTACCTTAGTAAAAAAAGAACTAAATGAAATAAAATAGAAATATCAATTTATAAATAATATAGAGCGTTAGCTTTTATTCTTGCTTTAGGAAAACTCGGAATCTTCAAGAGGCACAATGAATAATTAGTTAATGCCCACGGTAAAGCGTGGGCTTAACTTTTTGTCTTGTGTTTCAGGTATCCGAGTACCTCCTAAGCAGACGATTAGTTATAGTCCCACGCTTTTTTTTATAGATGCATTTAGGGGCTGAATGCGAAACTAAATTGGATTTAACAAACCTCAAATCTTTTTCAACCCTTAATCATTTAATATGAAAACTAAATTTTTACTACCATTCTTATTGTTAACAGTAAATTGTCTAATAATAAAAATTGCGAAAGGTCAAACCGCCAAAGATTGGTATTGCCCGAATATCAATTACAATAAAGTATCTTTTTATATGCCAGATGCAAATACCGGTGATCCTACAGATGCAACCCGGATTATATATTATACACCCAAGGGAAATAATTATAGTATTATGAATGCAAGTTTGTATCAAGGTCAACCAATTGCGATAGAAACTACAACAGTCGCATTTGTAGGAAACGAAGTGAAATTGTTGTCCAATGTAGTAACAAATCCAAATAGTACAAATAAAAAAACAAGGTACTCCCCCCCTTTAACAATTTTCAAATTACCGGTTGAGGGGCATGTAACTACTTGGGTGTACAAGGGCGAAAAGCATTCAGCAGAATACTCAACTATTGTAGTCAATGGTAATCAATACAATTCCATTAAAGTTATTGAATATCAACCAAGATGGCACGGTGAAACTATTAGCTATTACGTGAAAGGTTATGGACTTATTGAAACGGATATAATTAATAATAATGGAGATACTATAATCTCAGATAAGTTTAATGAAAGAAATTATGACAGCGAAGCAAGCTCAAATTAATATCATATAAACTTTATAATAACCTAAACTATTCAGTCAAGAATTTATCAATATCAAATTATATATTAACCAAAATCACAATGAAAAAAATTTTATTAAGTACAATTGTATTAACAGCATTCTCATGCTCAATTATTTTATTTCAAGTCAGCTGTAAAAAATCAGCCGATGCGGCAACCTCTAATTCTAACGTTGCAGTTACGCAACAAAGCAAAATCATTTACACTAAAAACCTGCCAGTAAGCGGCTCAACAGGCGCTTACTATTGTGAGATATGGATTGCAAATTATGACGGTAGCAACGCACAAAAAATCAATATTACTTTACCATCGGGTCTATTTGTTGATTATACGACGTTTGTAAAACTATCACCAGATCAAAAAACCATCTTTTTCCGGGTAGCTGATGTTAACAATGACAACAATGGCACAGGTTTTTATTCATCAAATATTGATGGGACTAATGCTAAACTAATAGTCCCTAACGACGGTACTAGTGGTACTATTGAAGTAGCCTATTAATTAAAAAAGAAATTGATAAATTAAAAACGGATGTCCAAATGGCATCCGTTTTTTTTATAAAGAAATATATCTAATTGCCACTATTAGCTAAACTGAGTTTAGGAAAGCATGATAGGCAATGGTAACTATCTACAATAAAATTCTTATTAATATATCCCTATATATTGAAGCTATTTCAACATAGTTCATTTGATTGAAAAGATTATAAAAATTAAAAAAAGCTTTTCCTCCTAAGTTCTCCTTTTTACGTTCGCATTGGGAATCCTTATATATGAATGTAATATGATCAAGGCAGATTTTAGCAAATGTAACTATCTCTTTTTAGCCTATCCAAAAGGTTTTTTAAACGAATATGAAATTTTAGTTCCTTTCTATAATGAGTTGATCGAACTCATCCCGAGGTCTATTAATTTATTGGTAATAACCAATACTAAAAAGGTACAGCGAGAATTGACATCCAAGTTTAAACACAAGCCAAACCTTGAAATCATCGTCATCAATTACTTTGATGAAATTTGGTTACGGGATTGCATGGGCGTATTTGCGAATGATAAAATTTTCAAGTTTAACTATTCGCCCAATTACTGCACATTAAGTAAAGAGACTAAATATTATCGGTATATAGACAAACTGGCCAAACGTTTTCTTGGTGAAGTATTTACATCTAATATAATAGAAATACCCTTAAATATTGACGGCGGTAATTTTGTACATAACACTAAAAAAGTTTTTATGACTGAAAAGGTATATGAAGACAATCCTGGTAAAGACGTCGAGCGGATTATCAAAGATAATACTGGATTGGATTCAATAGTAGTAGGTAAAAACTATTATGATGTTATTGGTCATACCGATGGTTATATGGCGTTTAAAGATGAGCAGACATTGTTTATCAGTGAATATCCTGATGTACCATATTTAAAAAAGGACAATCAATACGTAACGATGCTCAAAGATGTGGCAATTAAAAATGGCTTTAAAGTATTGCCTATTTTTGATTGTCCTGCGGACGAACCTGTAAAGTGCTCATGCAAAGGGTTTGATACAAGAAGTTGCCTATTCTCCGCCCGTGGAGTGTTTATAAATTACATTAGATTTAACGATTGCATTATTCTGCCTGAATACACAATGCCAGTTAACAGTTCAATTGATTATAACTGGATAAATAGAAAAATTTTAGAAAGTCAAGGATTTAACGTTCTAAGTATTAATTGTGATCCATTAGCAAAATTTGGCGGCTCATTGCATTGTATCAGTTTTCAATCCTAATGACGGCTAGTGAAAGGACCTTGAAAAAAATCTTTAAATTTTCGAGTTGAAAAATCCAAAATGAAATAATCTCAGAATTTTACATGCATAACATTACATCAATACTGTTAAAGAATGTATGTAAGATCGTATGTAGAAAAAGAAAATCCGCCGATTCTATACGAAATTCGGCGGATTTTGCGGAAAGATTGTGGAGAATATCGGAGTCGAACCGATGACCTCTTGCATGCCATGCAAGCGCTCTAGCCAGCTGAGCTAATCCCCCATGATGTGGGGTGGCAAATATACATATCCTGTTTTAAAATTAAACTTAATTGTTATAAATTATGAGAAACAGGCATTTAGAACCCATTTAGGGCGTTTTCATACTGAATCAGAATAGTGGAACTAGAGAATTATAATAATATTGCCAACGCTTTGGAGAATATTGTTTATCAATAATTCAATGCAGAATCTTCAAGCGCACGTAAGATGCACGTAATTTGCACGTAATAATTGCAGTAACCCAATCGCAAAAAATGCGAAATGGCAACAGTAAAAATCATCCTCGACAAAAGGACAAATCGATCAGATGGCACCTATTCAATTAATTTTCAAATCTGTCATAACAGAAAGACAACAACAAGAAGCAGTAAAATTTATGTTTTATAAAGCTCATCATAATTTTACTCACCTATGCCTCGAAAAACGCTTCAGGCTTGTCACAGCTTTTGAGATCCAAGCACATGCCCAACCTGTCAAAAGGCAGCGCCAAGTCTTTGTGAAGCATTCTGAGCAGCCGTCTTGCGACTGCCTCTGTTCAGACGTTTTTCTCTGTTCGTAGGCGGTTCGTAGAATTGGGAACATTTAGTCGAAGCAGACGCATTCAATTGCATCAGCACTCAAAACTGTTATACTTTTGATATAATGGTTTCTTTCCAGTAACAAGTCATGAGGATTAAAAATAAGAAGAGATGTACCCTATTCATTTTTTATAAGCCTAACCTTTTAAAAAATCAGGCAGTAATGACTTCAATAAATCAATTTCTTAAATCTCTATTTGCTACACTTTATTAACAGGGGGATATAAAACCTCTTTTTGTTTAAAAGTGTAGCAACTATTAGTAGTGTGTAGGAAGTTATAGGAGTATATAAGCTATATCAATTTGATTTTTATCGCCTTGTAATGAGATTATTACTTTTTGTGTGGTCGATTAAATATTATTCTCTACTTTAGGCCACACAATTAACACAACCTCACCACATGCACAATCTACTCCTTAATCGTGGAATACTACCTCTGAAAAGATGCGTTTATAGTTATCTCGATAAACCTGCGTTGATCTAACATTTATAACCATTCCATAAAGCGCCTTTATACAAAGCACGTCTATGACCGTGCTTTGTTCAGAGATTACTTTACCAATCATAATAATATTCAATTATACGATGAAAAAAATCTACTTCTTAATCTTATCATTTGTTTTAACAGCTAATTTTTCCTTTGCCCAATGGACAACCAACGGAAACGATATTTATAATTCCAATACCGGTAATGTCGGGATTGGAACTACATCTCCAACCGCAAAGCTTACTGTAAATGGAACAATACAAGGCAGTAATTTTTCCACCGCTGGTTATAATACTATTGTGGGGTCTAATAATGGTAATTCTACGTTAACGGGTAATTCAAATGTTCTCCTGGGTACAAACAGTGGTAACAGTCTTACAACGGGGGGTATAAATGCCATTATAGGGGTCAATTTAGCAAATAATTTAACTACAGGGACAGGCAATATTATCATTGGGGGAGTTAATACCGGAAATAATCTTTTTACCGCTTCAAATATTACAACAGGTAACTGGAATGTTATTATAGGCCCCAGCGCAGGTGTTAACTTTACAAATCAGATAGCTAACGTTGCTATTGGTTCAAACGCATTATTGTATTCTACCGGTACCTATAATACCGCAGTTGGAGTAGGCTCAGGTTTTGGGGCAAGTGGTAGTAGCGGTTCTTATAATACATATTATGGTGCTGCGTCCGGTACGAACAACACTACAGGAAATAACAACGTTTTTTTGGGATATAGAGCTGGTTATATTAACTCAACCGGTAATGATCTCACTTTTGTGGGCTACAACGCAGGGAATTCGGGAACAACCGATGGTTTAAGTAACGCAACGGCTATCGGTTACAATGCGCAAGTAACGGCATCTAACAGTTTGATATTGGGCAACGGGGCTAATGTAGGTATAGGAACAACAGCACCAACTGCCCTTTTGCATATTTATGGTTCTAGTTCTAACCCATTATTAAATATTCAAAATACAACTGTAGGATATTATAGCCAAATGGCCTATACAGGAACTGGTTCTACTTTTTATACGGGTGTGGGTAATGCATCAGAAACCTTCCTGGGTGTACCCAACTCGTGGTATATATATGATAGTACTAACGGTGCTATGCGTTTTGTGATAAAACCTAGTGGCAATGTACTCATTGGCAAAACCTCTCAAACCAATGCCGCATACTTATTAGATGTGAATGGGAGCATAAGAGCTAATGCAATAACGGTTAATACTACGGGCGCTGACTTTGTTTTTGCGCCATCTTATAAATTATTAACCCTTCCAGAATTAAACAATTTCATCCAAAAAAATCATCACCTACCCGAAATCACATCTGCAAAAGAGATGCAGGCAAATGGTGTTAATCTTGGAGACAACCAAATAAAGTTATTGCAGAAAGTTGAGGAATTGACTTTGTATCTGATCGACAAGGACAAACAGGTTAAGTCTCAGCAACAGCAAATTACTCAGCAAGCTCAACAACTACAGTCGCAGCAGGAACAAATTAATGTATTGATAAAACAGGTCGCTCAATTATCTCAAAAATCAAAATGAAAAACAAATACTTAATCCTTATTGCTTTAATACTGATAGGCAAGGTTAGTCATGCACAAATTATCACTGGTAGTAATGGCCAAATAGAAATTCCAAACGTAACTCCATCTGTGGGCCCCCTTAGCACAGGCTCTCTCCTTTTATTTTTGTCGGGAGATGCTAACACAGCTATACAAGAAAACTGGGGCTTAAATTTAGGTGGTGATGCACTAAGACCAGTAAAAATTCCTTTCTCGAGTTTACTAGTTGGTTATACCAGTGGCAGCGCAAATTATGGAACTGGTAATGCTTATATAAGCGGGGTGGTGGGTATAGGAACTACTACTGTGCCTCCCGGATATGCCTTTGCAGTAAACGGTAGTGCAATAGCGACCTCTTTTACTGTTCAATCTTATGGTAGCTGGCCTGATTATGTGTTTAAATCCGGCTACAAATTACTGCCTCTTAATGATGTTAAAGCTTATATCGATCAGAATCATCATCTACCTGATGTGCCATCAGCAGAGCAGGTAGCAAAAGATGGCCTTAACCTTGGCGATATGAATAAAATGCTAATGCAGAAAGTTGAGGAATTGACTTTGTATTTAATTGAAAAGGACAAACAATTGAATGATGAAAAGGAAATCGACAGCAAACAGCAACAACAGATCGATGCTCAGAAAGAACAGCTAAAAGTCCAGCAAGATCGATTAGAAAAATTAGAAAAGGCTGTAATGAAGTTACAGGCTCAACATAAATAAACAACATTTACTGAGTATATACACAATTTACCTTATCAGAATTATATGCCCTTTAAGAAATTGTTCTTTTCGATATTATTAATATACGCCTTTGTGCCAACTATTTGGGCGCAAACTACTCCCAGTACACAAGTAACTTACAATTTAAAAAGCATGATGGCAACTTCACCTGAAGCTGCGATGCTTGGTCGATTTGGGGATGTTCCAATAGGTTATTATACTGGCACAGCGGATATATCTATCCCCTTATATACCATAAAAGAAGACGGACTGGAAATTCCAATCGTATTAAGTTACCACAGTTCTGGGTTCAAAGTAGAGGATCAGGCAACTAATGTGGGCTTGGGCTGGCTTTTAGAACCTGGCGGAGCTGTTATACAGGTTGTCAATGGCACTTCCGATCAAACTGATGATTTTCAAACAATGCCGTCGGATTATAATTATCTCCTCGCTAACGTGTCGCCGATCGGTTTTCATTCTTCACGCGGAAGTATTGGAGATGCTGCAGGTCCATGCTCGCCGACACCTAGCTATGGCGATACGGAAAATTCTATGCTGGGGCTATTAAGAGGTGACCTTCAACCCGACATTTACCAATATAATTTTCCAGGAGGTTATTCCGGTAAATTTTATCTTAATCCTTCAACACATCAACCGGTATTAATAGACAAGCAAAAGCAAATTTTCATTCAACAGGGGGCAAATTCAGCTTGGAAGATAACGACGCTTAACGGAGACAGATATTATTTTAATGATGAGGAAACATCGACAGACGGAGGGGCCGCAAGTCATCAGGGTTATACATTTAAATTAAGTCAAATCACATTGCATAACGGCAAGACGATAAACTTTAGTTATGCAAACAACACCTACAACTGGACAGCAGGCTATAGTGAATTTTTCCATACAAGCTATCCAGTTCCTGAGTTACAATCGACAGCGGAAGCACAGATCCAGTCGACCTCAAGCAATGAGAATCACTATATTAAAACCATCACGCAAATTAAAACGGCAGACGTGATCATAAATTTTAACTTGGGTACAAGGACAGATATGCAGGCTCCTTGTATTCAATCAGTAGATATATTAGATGCTGTGACCGGTAACAAGATAAAGACTTTTACTTTTACCTATGGCTATTTTGGTTTTTCACAAGTTGGGAGTCCAAATGGTGGAACAGATCCGTTGCAAGGTCAGCGATTAAAATTAACCACAGTTCAGGAAACTGGTTACAACCAGGCCGGACAAGCACAGTCCAACCCTCCGTATCAGTTTACCTATAACGAATCTTCCCCACTTCCACAGAAGGGTTCTTTTGCAAAAGACTTTTGGGGTTATTATAATGGCGTCAACAATACAAATCTCCTTACTAGTCTGAAATATCCCTACTATGCAGGTATGCTTGGCACCGGGTTTCCTTACTCTTATGTAACTTCTCTTCCAGGAGCTGACAGGTCAGTTGATACATCGAAACTTTCTTTAGGGATGTTAACTCAGGTAATATATCCTACAGGTGGCGTTACAAAATTCAGCTACGAATCAAATGCTTTTACCAATTATGATTATCCAGATGTTAATAAAGAAAATAGCAGACTGGTCAATCTTAATGTAATGGATCAGAATGGACCAAACGATCATAATACCGTTACTTTCACAACGACACGGCCTTTAACCTTTTCTATAAATATTTTATTTAGTGTTGGTTATCCGACAAATAATATTACTTATGCTCAGTTAGCGCCGTCTACTGTAACAGTCAACAAAATCGAAAACGGGACGACAACGGCCATCAAAACCTGGCAAATGTCTTCATATGCCACCGCACAAAGCTTTACAGGCAACGTCCAGGTGCCTACTGACACGGTTCAGATCCCATATGACCCAAATGCCACTTATCAACTGGTGGCTAACCTGCCGAATACGATACCTGATCAAACAGGAAATTCAACTACCAATGGTAATGTAAGTGCAAGCATAAGTTATTATAATGTACCGAATAGTGGGCCGTATCAAAGTTATGGCGGTGGGGTTCGTATAGCTTCCATCAAGAATTATGACAATACAGGTGCATTGTTAAGTAATAAATCCCTGAAATACATTAACGCGGATGGTACCTGCAGCGGGTTGCTTATGTCGCCGATGTTACTAACCTATTATCGCTATATGGCCTTTTCAGACGAGTTCCAAACGGGGGCAGGCCCTAATATGATATGGGCAAATGGGGACGTATGGTACTTGTCTTCTGAAAGCAGCATCCCGTTCTCTACCGCAGCGGGCGGCAATCTCGTTGGCTATTCAAGAGTTGTAGAAACCGAGCTTAATAACAGTACAGCTACCAATGGTACACACATTTATAATTACAACAACCTTCCGAGTGAAACCGGACCGCTAACGCCGGACAATCCCAATTTACTAAACGGAAAAATTAGCCAAGATCAAATTTACAATAATAGCGGCGGTTTGTTATTAAATACTTCCTATTCCTATACAAGCCTAAGTGATACTATATGTACGGGGTTCAAAAATTATTATAATTTGTTAACCAATGTAACGAGTGGTTGTGATGGCGCGCTGTATGTACCGTTACATGAATGGACATATTTTAATATTTTTGAATACCCAATCATTTCGCATTGGTACATGCTAAGCAACAAAACAACAATTCATTATGACGGTGCTACGCCATTAACCACAAATGAATATTATGCTTATAACGCAATGGGCCAATTGGCAGTGGATAGTACGATCAATAGCAAGAATCAGCGTTTAACTACGCATTATATTTACCCTTACGATAAATACAGTTCTTCACCCACTGCTCAAATGCTAGTAGACTCAGCATTTTATGAAAATCTATTAGAGCAGCACTTGTACAATAATGGAATTGAAACTTCCGAGGCTAAAATAGGATACAAGATCATTGATGGTCTGTTAGTACGGGATAGTTTAAACAGGTCCTATAACGGCAACCCGTTATTTAACGATGTTACTTTTGAGCATTACGGGCCGAATAAGACACTTAAGCAAGTAACCGAACGGAGCGCACAGCCCTCTGCATTCCTCTATGATCAGAATAATTCTTATTTAATTGCCGATGTTAAGAATGCTGTGCTAAGTGATATCGCCTACAGCAGTTTTGAATTGAACCAGCCCGGGAACTGGACAATGAGTTCTACATCTGGCATCACCCAAAATCTTGGCTTTAGCGGGAGCCAGTCGTTCACTTTATCCAGCAGCAATACACTCAGTAAATCCGGCTTAACAAGTACCCAGAGTTATATTGTTTCTTATTGGACGAATGGTACGGCCCCGCTTACAATCGCAGGTACAGCTACGGGCTACCCGATAAAAGGAGTTACACTTAATGGCTGGACCTATTATGAACACCTGGTCACGGGGCAAACTTCGGTAACACTTAGCGGCACCGGTAATATTGATGAGGTGAGGTTGTACCCGCAGACTGCACAGATGAATACCTACACTTACAACCCGCTAATAGGTATAAGCAGTATGGTGAATGCCAAGAACCAGATCAATTACTACGAGTATGACGGTTTTCAGCGTTTGATCAATATCAAAGATCAATACGGCAATATTATAAAACATATGAGTTATCACTATCAGGGCCAGTAACAATTAACCAAACCTAAGATTATCACCATGTATTGCTATCCCAATTTTATAATAAAAAAACTATTCATATCATCGGTCATTTGTTTGTTTTTGCTTTTCGGGTTATCGGATGCTAAGGCACAAAAGCCCAACTCGCCAGGTGTAGTCAGCGGGCCTACAACAGTTACCCTAGGGACTATTAGCTCCACATTTTCGGTTAACACCGCAGCCGGTGCGACGGCTTATGCCTGGACAATTTCACCAACTAATGCCGGTACAATAGGCGGAACGGGAACTACGGGGACATTATATTGGAGTCCATCTTTTTCAGGATACGTTTCTGTAATGTGTTCAGCTATTAATTCATATGGCTCCGTAGCGGCAATATCCGCAACGGTTCAGGTAATCCCACCTTCCGGTCCGCTGGTTCCAGGTACAATCAGCCCCTCAAGCCAATCAATCAATTATAATATAGCGCCAGCAACTTTAACAGGTACGGCAGCAACAGGTGGAAATAGCACCTATGTATATCAGTGGGCAAGTTCTACCAATAGTAGTGGCCCTTTCAATAGTATCTCAGGCGCTAATTCGCTTAATTATTCTCCGCCGGTGTTAACTGCAACAACCTATTTTCAACGAATGGACAGCAGTAACGGATCAACCGCTAACACGAATACAATTTCAGTGACGGTATATCCGCAAATTGTGATTGGCGGACCATCGCCATTAAACCAGGCGATTACATCCGGGGCTACAGTAGGCGCTATAACCTGTTCGCCCATAACCGGCGGTTCCGGTGCTTATACGTATCAATGGCAGAGTTCTCCTGACGGTATCGGTAACGATTTTGTAAACATAAGCAGCTCAAATACCAGCGCGTCAACAGCGACACTCGTTCCCGGAGCGGTTTACACCACTACTTACTACCGTTTACAGGTGAGTAGTAACGGCATGGTGAGTAATAGCTCTTCTAGCGTGGTAACCGTTAATGATTGTTATCAGCTTAATACCAGCCCGCCGCAAACAACTAACTATATTATCTCAACCACCTTTCGCCAGCCGGGAATATTAACAGGTATTACAGACGCGCAGATAGGTATGCTGGGGGTATGTGCTGCCAACCAAACGATCCAATACCTGGATGGCCTGGGCAGGCCTATTCAAACGGTACAGGTAAAAGCCTCTCCATTAGAGAATGATATTGTACAGCCAATAGCTTATGACCAGTACGGACGGGAAATGTACAAATACCAGCCATACACGATGGCGTCTCCAACCAGTAACGGTGCTTACCAAAGTACTGCTATCGTGGATCAGTTAGCTTTTTATCATCCAGCCGGAAGCTCGACAGGGGCACAACAATCCAACGGTATAATTAATAATGAGTCGCCTTATGTTCAGACGGGTTTTGAGCCTTCGCCTTTAAACAGGGTGGTGGAGCAGGGCGCGCCCGGTGATGCCTGGCAATTAAGCACAAGTGGGGTCAGTGGCAGCGGCCATACAGTTAAAATAATCTACAATACCAATAACGCAACCTCCTTCGCTACCGATTCGGTAAACGGGAACGAGGTGATGTTATATAACGCGGCTATCAATAGTGATAACAGCCGTACGCTGAGTTCGAATGGATATTATACCGCCGGGACATTATATGTAACCATTAGTAAAGATGAGAATTGGGTAAGCGGCCGGGCGGGCACTACAGAAGAATACAAGGATATAGAGGGGCATGTGATATTGAAGCGGACTTACAATTACACCGGTGGGCAATTACAGCAGCTAAGTACCTACTATGTTTATGATAACCTGGGGGATCTTGCCTTTGTATTGACACCAAACTCGAGTGCCGATACGGGTACGCCATCACAAGCATTGCTGGATAATTTATGTTATCAATATCGTTATGATGCCCGCAACCGGCTGGTTGAAAAGAAACTACCAGGCAAGGGCTGGAACTTTATGATATACAATACCCTTGACCAGGTAACCTTTACCCAGGATGCCAACCAACGGAACCAAAACCCCCAGGTATGGACCTTTACCCAGTACGACCCGCAGGGACGGGTTGCCCTCACTGGTATCTGGTCATCGGCAGGCGCGCCGGGAAGCGGGGCTGACAACAATATGTCGGTACCAGGCACCACGTTATTTCAATGGCTGACGAGCTGGCAAAACGGACAGACACAATTATGGATCACCCGGAACAATAGTACCGCGACCGGTTATGCGGCAGTTAACCCCCAGGGCGGAGGACAATACCTGACCATTAATTACTATGATGATTACGCTTTCCCGGGGCAGCCAGCTCCGTTTACCACTCCCACGGGTTCCAGTGTCATGCTCAGGGGGCTGTTAACGGGCAGTAAAACCATGGTACTGAATACCATTAATAATCCAAGCCCGGATATGTTATCTGAGGTGCATTATTATGACGACCTTGGGAGAGAAACACAAACCTATAAGCAGCATTATTTTGGCGGTAGCTTGAGCCAATACAATTATGATCAAATCAATAATACCTATGACTTTGCGAATGAGATAATCGGAAGCACGCGACAACATTTTGTGGTTAATAGCAATAATACGGCAGCAACACCGAGCGCGAATATTGTTAACACTTATGTTTATGACCATGAGGGCCGAAAGAAGCAGACCTGGGAACAGATTGGTGGGGGGGCGAATGTTATCTTAGTAGATGATGAATACAACGAGATCGGCCAGTTGTTGACCAAGAATTTGTACGGGCTGAACGGCGGCGGACAGGGCGCTAATGCCAATATTACCCTTGGTTCAGTTAATGCGATTACCTCAGGCAATTTATCAGTCACAGCAACTAATAGCATCGTGATGAACCCAGGATTCTCGGTAGCTATAGGCGCGAGCTTTACCGCACAGATCGTTGGCTTTATGCAAGCGGTAAGATACGCCTATAACGAGCGCGGTTGGTTGCTGAGCAGCATGGCGCCGCTGTTTGAGGAATCTTTGCAATACAACACCGGGGCAAGCCAACAATACAATGGCAACATTGCCTATGCCAACTGGGGTACGCAGGCAGCGCCAGATACTAAGACGTACAGCTACGGTTATGACAAGTTGAACAGGCTGATCAATGGTGTATCGGCAGCTACAAGCAATAACGAAAGCGGTATTACTTATGACGTGGCGGGCAATATAACCGCATTAACACGTACACAAAATGGCAATACCATTGATCAGTTGCAATATTATTATACAGATTTAAACGGAAACTTTACTAACGCATTGCAAAAGGTAATTGACGGAAACGGCAGCAATGCGGGCATGGTAAGCGGAACGACTAATTATCTGTATGATAATAATGGCAATACTTATTCACAAGCTAATGTAGGTAATACTCTCCAAAATAAGACCATCAGCTACAATATGCTAAACCTGCCGCAGGTATATACCCTGCCGACCGGGACAGTCACCTATACTTATGACGCCGATGGCACCAAGCTGCGGAAAGTTTCGATAATTAATGGTACTACCTCTACAGAGGATTATATCAGTGGAATACAGCATAAAAGCGATGGCACCATAGACTTTATCCAAACCGAGGAGGGCCGCGCTTTAAACAGCGGGGGCAATTATCATTATGAATATAGCCTGACCGATCACTTAGGCAATGAAAGAGTAAGCTTTGATACCTATTCAGGAACTGCCTCATCCGTTCAAACCGATGACTACTATCCTTTTGGGTTGGAAATTTCAAGCGGAACAGTTGTTAGTCCTAAAAATGAATATCTTTACAATAAGAAAGAGTTGCAGGAAGAGTTAGGGCAATACGATTATGGCGCTCGGTTCTATGATCCGGTGATTGCAAGGTGGACGACAGTAGATCCTCTTGCTGAGAAAGATAGACGTTGGTCGCCATACATTTATGGATTTGATAATGCGATAAGATTTGAAGATCCAGATGGAATGTGGCCAAATTGGGGTGACTTAGGGAAAGGGGTACTTGAGACTGTTGGTGGAGCAGTTGCAGCTGTTGGAGGAGTAGCTACAGCCATTGGTACTGGCGTAACTGTGGTTGGTGCTGCAGGTGGGATAACGGTCGCAACTTTAGGGGTTGCTACCACAGGGTTAGGAGTTACCAAAATAATAGATAGTTTCAGACCAGATGGACAAAAAGCAATGAATATCCCGTCTAGCGCACCAAGTGGAATTGTTGAGGGGGCAGGCAAAAAACTGGGACTAAAAGAGAATACGACAAAATTTCTCGCCGGGGCAGCTGATTTAGCAGCTGGCGGCAAACCTAAAAACGTTAAGGATATGGTAGATGCAGGCGGAACTGTCATAGATATGATGGGAAATCATTCAAGTAACGTAAAAAAATCTGGTATGCAACAAGATCATACGAAAACTCCAGCAGTAAAACCAGAACCGGTATCGAAACCAGAACCGAAACCGGAACCCAGAACAACCGTAAGAGCAGCGAATGCTTCAGGGTATTAATGAAGATAATTAACTAATTTTGAAAAAATGAATATCTATAATAAACCACTTTTCTATATTGGTGCCATTTTAACTTTTGGAGGCACTTATTTAGATTATTCTAATAATGCATCTAACATAGTCATATACATTTGTTTAATCTTAGGATTACTTTTAATGCTATTGGCATTTAGGAAGCCGAAGAACGAAAGCGATAGCAATAACAGTTAAATCTCCGGTGGTGGCAAGGTGGACTACCGTTGACCCGCTCGCGGAAAAGATGAGGCGATTTAGCCCTTACGATTACGGAGATGACAATTCAATAAGAAACATCGATCCGGATGGGATGGAGACTGAAGACGCTAATTGTTGTGGCACTCCAGGTGCTACCGGCACTACGGGTGTTACTGGCGCTACGGTTAAAGGCGTACAAGGAGCAACTGGTACTTCGAATGAATATCCAGCTACCGAAGGGGCATCTGTTGAAACCATTTCAAGCACTTTAACTACTACAGGTACTATAACGACAGTGTTGGGCTATGTTGGAAGTGTATTTGGGCCCGAGGTTCCGGCTGTATTAGTACCTATTGGTGAGGGGCTTAGTACAGCAGGTGATGGTATATCCGTTGTGAAAAATGTAAAAGACGGTAATTATGGAAGTGCAGCCACAACAGTGGTATTAAATCAAGGATTTGGCGCTATTAAAAATGTGGTGGAAGATTCTAAAGAAATAACCCAAGTTGGAAAAATCGTTTTAGGTGCCACAAATTTTGTAGCCAGCAAAGTAGCTGATAAAACAGTGGAGGTGTTTAAAGCCGATCACGAACAAAAAAACAAAGTTAATGCTCAACCAAAGTTAGCTGATACTAAAGCAAATAAGGATAGTGAGAAAAATGCGCAGGCATTCTTTAAAAAAGCAGAAGAAAAAAAGAAAAACTAAAGTAATAATATTGATATGAATGGCTTATACATAATTGTTGGGATCGTTTTGATAATACTTGGAATTTGGCAAAGTATAGTTAAAGCAAAAAATATTGCAAGAGGAAGACAAAGCATATTAGGCTCTGATATTCAGTTGCTTATAATTGGAATTGTGTTGGTAATCTGTGGAGTTATATTAATTTTACAGCATATTTAACCAAGGCTCCTCGCTCCGCTCTGACGCGAGTATGTCGGGCTGGGATAACGATCGTGTATCAAACGTGTAATCGGGTAAACAATTCCCTATGCTAACCTCCAACTGGCGCGAGTGGGTAAAGGCTACTTGTGCCACTGATTCCAAGTAAACACAAAGCAAGATAAATAACAAAGCCTGGCCAAGCGCCGGGCTTTGTTATTTATTAGGGTTAGTTTTCTTAATCCTGTAATCTCTTAATAAAACATCTATAACAGAATACAATTGCTTCTTATCTTCGTCAGATAAAGTTGCGATATCTTTGATTCGGTTTAGTAGGTCAACATCAATCTTAAATTCAAATAATCCTATTAGGTAATCCAATGATACATTAAACTCGCTGGCGATCTTTGCAGCTATCTCCACAGATGGAATTGCTTCACCTCTCTCATACCTACCTATTAAGTTGGAGTGAACCCCAATCTTTACAGCAAGAGCGCGCTTTAAACAGCGGGGGCAATTATCATTATGAATATAGCCTGACCGATCATTTAGGCAATGAAAGAGTAAGCTTTGATACCTATTCAGGAACTGCCTCATCCGTTCAAACCGATGACTACTATCCTTTTGGGTTGGAAATTTCAAGCGG
>Ga0206835_1103_pt1 | contig 29868 bp, 27 predicted proteins | sample Alteio_BWOrgCont_31_FD_152853 | JGI IMG/M metagenome (GOLD analysis project Ga0206835, IMG submission 152853) | Enriched cells from forest soil in Barre Woods Harvard Forest LTER site, Petersham, Massachusetts, United States -... | ecosystem: Environmental > Terrestrial > Soil > Temperate forest >...
GGGATTGTGCTGATGGGCCAGCCCAATGAAGAGACCGGCCTGATCGACAATCCCATTGTGGTGAACAATGTGTTGAGCTTTCTGATTTATGGAACGACCAAAGCTGAGGTGCAGGGCCTGGATCGGTTTCCGCGCGACCAGTGGCCCACGGCGCTGCCACTGCTCTACTACGCGTATCACATCATGGCCGGGCTGGGGACGTGGTTTGTGCTGCTGATGATGGTGGCGGCGTTTCTGCTTTGGCGCGGGCGGCTCTACACGGCGCGTTGGGCGTTGTGGGCGCTTCTGTTGAGCTTTCCGCTGCCCTATATTGCCAACACCGCTGGATGGATGACGGCCGAGCTGGGGCGGCAGCCGTGGCTGATTTATGGATTGATGCGCACGAGCGAGGGCTACTCGAACACGGTTTCAGTGGGGAACGGGCTGTTTACTCTGATTGGCTTTATGGGCCTCTACGCGCTGCTGGGATTGCTGTTTACGGTTCTGATTTACCGCGAAATCGATAACGGGCCGGAAGTGAAGGAGACGGCATGATCGGTTTTATCTGGTTCTGGATCGTTGCCGTGATGATTGCCGGCTACGTTGTGCTGGATGGCTTCGATATGGGGGTGGGCGTGCTGCATCTGTTTCTGGCAAGCAACGAGGCGGAGCGGAAGGCAACACTGGCGAGCATTGGGCCGGTGTGGGATGGGAACGAGGTGTGGCTACTGGCCGGCGGGGGCACGCTTTACTTTGCATTTCCACTGCTCTATGCCTCGGCATTCAGCGGGTTTTATCTGCCGCTGATGATTGTGCTGTGGCTACTGGTGCTGCGCGGGATAAGCCTGGAGCTGCGCAACCATCTTGAGATGGGCGTGTGGCAGACGCTGCTGGACGGTATCTTTGGACTGGCAAGCGCGCTGCTGGCCGTTTTTTTTGGAGCGGCTTTGGCCAACGTACTGCGAGGCGTGCCACTGCAGGCCGATGGCTACTTCTTTCTGCCCTTGTGGACTAACTGGAGACCGGGAGTGAGCCCTGGAATTCTGGATTGGTACACGGTGATTGGCGGACTGGTGGCGCTGACGGCGCTCACAATGCATGGCGCACTGTGGCTTGCGATCAAAACGTCAGGCGCGCTGGAACAGCGGGCGCGGAAGATTGTGAGGCCACTGTGGGCGGTTGTGGCTGCGCTTACTGTAGTGAGCTTGATTGCGACGATCGCGGTGCGCCCTGCGAGTCTCAATAACTATTTTCATTATCCAGTCAGTTTTGTGATCCCGGTTGGCGTGATTGCGTCGCTGGGTGGAGTCTGGATCTGGAATCGCAAGACGGAGCCGGTGAAGGCTTTTCTCGCGTCGTGCTGCTACCTGTTCTTTATGCTGGCCGGGGCTTGCTGGGGAGTGTATCCCGCACTGCTGCCGGCGACGACGGGGGCGGATCGCGACATCACGCTCAGCCGGGCGATCTCCGGGACGCATACATTGGAGGTGGGGCTGGTGTGGTGGGGGTTCGGAATGGCGTTGGCGGTTGGGTATGTTGTGTTTGTGTATTCGAGGTTCCGCGGCAAGGTGGATATAGAAGCCGGAGGGCATTGATAGTCACAAAAAGGCCGTTCCTTGCTGGTATGCAATGTCTTCCCATTGCATGCCGCGAGCGAACGGCCAATCAGCAGTCTCGGCTGGTTTGCCGAGTGAAGAATCAGTTGCCGGCGCAGCTGGCCAGCGCGGTGCGGCTGGGAATGGTGAGCATGGAGCCGTGCATATCGACCAGGCGGCGGTGCTTGAAGCTGCTGAGCGTGCGGGTAACGGTTTCGCGCGACGCGCCGATGAACTCGCCAATCTGTTCGTGGGTGAGGGACAAGCGGCAGCGTGAGCCGGTTTCGCTTTTCTGGTCTGCATCGCTCCAGTCAAGAAGCAGGCGAGCCAGCTTTTCAGGAACCGAAGCGGACAGGCCAACTGTGCGCAGGTGTTCGCATGCGCCGCTGAAGCGATGGGCCATATCGCGCGCCACGGCCTGGTACGCGTCAGGATGGCGGGTGAGGAATTGCAGGAATGCATGGCGCGAGATATGCGCGATCTTTGCCGGGTAGAGCGTGTCGGCGGTGTCTTCATACGGAGTGCCGGAGAGTGTAGCTGCAAGCCCCAGCACTTCTCCCGCCTTGGCAATACGCAGGCTAAGGCGGCGGCCATCGCTGGAGTTCATGGAGAGCTTAATCTCGCCTTCGAGAACAACGACGATGCCCGCAGATGGCTGCGTCTCGGTGAAGAGAACGGTATGGGCAGGGCAGGAAGAAGGAAAGATCATGGACTCAAGATCGGCCAGAGCAGCGGCGGATAGATGATTGAAAAAATCGCCGTTGCGCCAGGCGGGAACGCGGGTCTCGTTAGCTAGTTGGTGCATGGATTGCATCTCAGGCCTCCCTTGAAATGTCTGTGTCGTTACGCTTGATTTCTTCTGCCAGGTACTGAGTCCACGGCGAGCCGACGAGGATTGCGGCTCCCGTTTGTGAGTAGATGGATCGCAGCGCCCGAATTCCAGCCGCGTCTGCATAGGTTGTTTCACGTAGATCGAGAGATAACTGTCTCGAAGAGACCATTGGCGCAGTTTCCTGCCACAGGCGTTCCAATTCAGTTATCCAAGGCCCTGCAAGCCGCCCCTCTAACTTGAGGGTCACTAGCTCCGAGTTCTCTTCCACCGTGATTCGTAACGTAAGCTGGCTCGTCCTGCGCCTTTGCACTTCATAAGGCACGGCGTGCGCCAAAGTTTCCCGGTCGCGCTGCTAATCAAAGAGTGCGATGAAAACAAATGCGTTAGATGGATGGTGGAGTCGTGCAGCCTGATGAATGGATGACTGTGGTGACGAAGTGACGATGACGAGATTTCGTCACCGCGACTACATGTAGTCGCTGCGCTCGATGCCGAGCTTCTTGATTTTGGAGTTGAGGGTGGTGCGTTTGAGGCCCAGCCGGGCAGCCGCGCCCGTAGGCCCGCCGATCATGCCTTTGGCGTCGCGCAGCGCGCGCAGTATGTGGTCGCGCTCGGCGGCCTGCAGGGTGGGGTTTGCGCTGACGGCGGAATCCCCCTCTTCTTCTTCCATGGATTCGAGCTCGGCCAGCGGGACAAAGAGAACCGGGCCACGGGAGAGGATGACGGCGCGCTCAAGAAAGTTTTCCAGCTCGCGAATGTTGCCAGGCCACTTCCAACGGACCAGCGCTTCCATGGCTTCGTCAGGGATGGTTTGGATGGTTTTGCCCATGCGGCGGCTATGGCGCTCGACAAAGTGGCGGACCAGGACGGGAATATCGGAGGCACGCTCACGCAAGGGCGGCGCCAAGACGGGAAAGACCTTGAGGCGATAGAAGAGGTCGCTGCGGAATTGCTTTTCGGCCACCATCTGGACCAGATCGCGATTGGTGGCTGCGATGAGCCGGACATTAACCGGGATGGGCCGCGTGCCGCCGATGCGCTCTATTTCCCGCTCCTGCAGTGCGCGCAGCAGTTTGGGTTGCAGGTCGAGCGAGAGCTCGCCGACTTCGTCGAGAAAGAGCGTTCCCTCGTGGGCCAGCTCCAGGCGGCCGATTTTGCGCGCGATAGCGCCAGTGAAGGCGCCTTTCTCATGGCCGAAGAGCTCGCTTTCGAGTAAGCCGGCGGGGATGGCGGCGCAGTTCAATTTGATGAAGGTGCGCTCGACGCGAGGGCTGAGCCGATGAATGGCGCGAGCCAGCAGCTCCTTGCCGGTTCCTGTCTCACCCTGAATCAGTACGGTGGCATCTGTAGGAGCCACGGTTGCAATTTCGCGAAGCACGCTGCGCAGACCAGTGCTTTCGCCGACGATGTCTTCAAATTGATTGTCGACGTTGATCTCATCTTCGAGATACTTCTTTTCCTGGTGCAGCCGCTCGCGCAGTTCGGCAAGCTGCTTAAAGCTGAGAGCATTGTTGACCGCCATGGCCACCTGGCCTGCAACCTGGCCCAACAGAACGGCGTCGTGCTGAGTAAATGTGTTTGGCGCGCGGCTGAAGACTGCAAGGGCGCCTAACGTGCGCTCACGATGGATGAGCGGGACCCAGAGACCCGACACCATGCCCACAGCCGTGAGGTGCTGGATGGATTCGGGCGCGAACGGCCAGCTTTCGATGCGATTCAAAATCAAAGGCTGCCGGCTGCGAAAGGCCTGGCCCGACGGCGATGCTTTGGGATCGAGCTGTACTTCAGGCGGACGATCCTCAACATTTCCGTCCGAGGAAAGAAATTGTACCTGCAGCTTTCCCGATTCCTCGTCGAAGAGCGCGAGCGTAGCGGCATCATGGGGAACCATCTGCTGGATGCTGACCGAGATGGCGCCGAGCAGCTTGCGGATATCGACGTTAGCCAGCAGTACGGTGCTGAGCTGAAGGATAACGGCTTCCTGCGCCTTTTTGCTCTCCGTCACGTCACGCGTCACCTTTGAATATCCGGTAACTGCGCCGGCGCTATCACGTATGGCAGTAAGAACGCAGTTGGCCCAGAAGCGGGTGCCGTCTTTGCGAACACGCCAACCCTCTTCTTCCACTCGCTCCAGCCTTGCAGCTCGGCTCAAGAGCTCAGCCGGGTAACCGCTCTCGATATCATCGTGAATAAAAAAGCGCGAAAAATGCTGGCCCAGCACTTCTCCCGCTTTGTATCCCTTGATCTGCTCGGCGCCCGGATTCCAGGTGAGGACATTGCCATTCAGGTCCAGCAGATAGATGGCATATTCGTCGATGCTATCGAGAATGGAGCTCAGGCGGAGATCGTGGGTCCGTAGCGCATCCAGCGCGGCGCGTTGATCGGTAGTGTCGCGAATAAAGCTGACCACGGCGTGGCCGGCCTCAGTGTCTATGGGCTTGAGCATGATGTCGACGGGAAATTCACTGCCGTCTTTGCGCAGACCACACAAATTCATGGCTGCACCCATCTGCCGGGCGCGGGGGTGGGCACTGTAGTTTTCGCGATGGATGGGATGTCCGGAGCGGAAGCGCGCAGGAACCAGCATGTCGACCAGCTGGCCTATTAGTTCCTCGCTCGCGTAACCGAACATCTCCAGCGTGCGGGGATTCGCGGCGCGCATAACTCCGCGTTCGTCGCTGATGAGAATCGCATCCGGCGAGAATTCAAAGAGGTGCTCGATTGTCGCTTGGGCGAAGGAGGATTGCGTGCCCTGCGGTGCAGACGCGGCCTCGTGCCTTGGGAAATCCGGGCCCATATTGTGCAACTGACCTTAGGGGAACGATAGCCCCACGGGTCGGTCTAATGCAATTCGGGGTGGATGACAAGTTTGGAAGTTAAGAATTCACACACTAACATCAGTCACTCGATAATGCGGAAAGTCAGGAGGCGCGGGAGTTGCCGAAATGTTCTGAGCATGCTGCCCGTGATGCGGCATGCGATGGCTTGCATATTCGGCCAGGCGCAGGATAATCAGGAGCACGGCCAACGCCACGAGAATGAGGATGAGGAGTTGGGGACGAGGCCGAGACTGACCAGACTTGGACTGACGAGGTTGGGACCCGCGAGCAGAGCCGGAATGCTTTCTTTGTCTGCTCAATGGACCCTCGCGAAGTAACCGCACTCAATTGATTTGCAGGAAATCTTAGCAGCGGCTATCTTATCTTGAGGCATGCTCAGCGTTGACTATCCGTGCAAGATAGCTAGTATAGTTAGTCCCGCGTTTCAGCGGCCTCTGGAGGACTTATGGGTATTGCAGAGATCCTGAATTCAATTGATCGCGAGATTGCTTTACTTCAACAGGCGCGTGCGCTGCTCAATGGCGGTTCCGTAGCTCGGTCGGGGAAAAATGGGTATCGAGCGAAGAAAGGGCCCGTAGCCGATTTAGCAGACTTATCTATAGCGAATCCGGGCACGAAGAAGAGAAAGAGGCGCAAGCTGACTCCGGAAGGGCGCAGGCGCATTGCTGAAGCCGTGAAGCGGCGCTGGGAAAAACACCGGAAGGCGACGGCTAAATCAACCAAATCGACCGCTAAGTAACTTGAGACCTCTCATAAGTATCCGTTTGGGCCGCTAACTCGCTCTGTAAAAGTCCAGAGTTTATCCCGAAAATGCTGTAACTCATCGAGCCGGATGTTCCCATTGGCGCGATTTGGCAGAGCGGAAAATAGCTTCGATCACAGCCATATTCGCGATGGAGTCTTCAAGCGGGACGGGGACATCTGTGCCGTCGCTGATGGCCTTAGCGAACGCGTCGCCCTGCATGGTGTATTGATCGCCGGCGGGGAAGGTTTCCGTGATGATGCCGCTGCCGGTGAGGTCGCCGGTGGAATCAATAAACAGTCGCGTGGGCCGATCAGTGGGAGCGTTGACGGGAATCTCGATCTCGATGCGGCCGCGTGTACCCAGGAAGTGAATGCGCTGGTAGGGAATGAGCTGCGTGCTGCAGATAATATTGGCCTGGCCCGCTGGAAAATCGAGGATCGCCGAGGTCAGCCGATCGGTGCCCATTTCGGGATCGCGGTCGAGAAGCGCAACCACCTGGGTGGGCTCCTGGCGGAATGCGTAGCGCGATGCGTGGATCAGATAACAGCCGATGTCGTAGACACCGCCCCCGCCGGTCTCCACGCGGTTGCGAATATTTTCAGGCTTGATATTGAAGTAGCTGAAGATTCCGCTGACGGCGCGGAGCTCGCCGACACAGCCCTCGTCGAGCAGCTCGCGCAAGCGCAACCATTGCGGAAAGCTGCGGATCATGAAGGCTTCGCAGATTTTGACGCCGGTGCGGGCGCGCACATCGAGCAGCGTCTTCGCTTCCGCCACCGTCATGCTTATCGGTTTTTCGCACAGTACATGTTTGCCAGCCTCCGCGGCCTTGATGGTCCACGGCACATGCAGCGGATTGGGAAGCGGATTGTAGATGGCGTCGATATTGGGGTCGGCGAGTAGCTCCTCATACGATCCGTAGGCCGTGGGGATGTCGAGAGCGGTGGCTGCTTGCGAGGCTCTGTTAAGGTCACGCGACGCGATCGCCGCGACAGTAGTGCGTTGCCCCTGTTGCATGGCAGGAATGACTTTTTTTAGGCCGATATTAGCGGTGCTGAGGATTCCAAAACGAATTTTCGCGGACATAAGGCCATGATAAACGAGCTCTGATTACGAGCTCTGATTACGAGCCCCGATAAACGGCGGCGCGAGTGTGCAGCGAGTCAGAGCTGTGAGTGCGCGGCAATGCGAACTGCGTCGGCGGCATTCTTGGCGACTATCAGCAGCTCATGGTTTGCGGGCCTGAGAAATCCCGCTGTCATGGCGGAATCAAGAAAGCGCAGGAGCCCATCCCAGTAGCCAAGCGTGTTTACCAGGATGCAGGGCTTGGCGTGCATTCCCAGTTGCGCCCAGGTGACGGCTTCGAGCAGCTCGTCGAGGGTGCCGTAGCCGCCGGGCAGCGCGATAAAGGCGTCGGCGAGCTGATGCATGCGTGCCTTGCGCTCATGCATGGTGGGAACATACTCGAGAGATGTTAAGCCCGTATGCGCAATCTCCAAACCGCTGAGCACTTCGGGAAGCACGCCGATAACCTCGGCGCCGCCGGCGAGCGCAGCATCAGCCACTGCGCCCATTAGGCCGGAGTTGGCGCCACCGTAGACCAGCCCCAGCCCCGCTGCTGCGAGTTCCGTGCCCAATGCGACGGCTTCGGCGCGAAAGGCGGGATCATTACCGTTGGCCGAGCCGCAGTAAACGGCCACGCGGCGCGGTGAAGGATTTGATGATTTCATGATGGATTCAGGATAGCGCGAGGAAGTGGTTAAGACAGTTCGAGGTATGCGGCGGGGGTGAGGATTGCGATGCCGTGAAATGGATGGAGGGCGAGCAGATCAACATCGCCGGTGAGGATGACATCGGCACGGGCATGCACGGCGACCGAGAGAAACTTGTCATCGCGCGGGTCGCGGCAGGCGCGGATGAGAGTGGGAATGGAAATGATCGTGCATTGATTCGCATACTCCTTGACCAGGCTTTCACGGAGCAGGCGGTCGATACTTCGATCAAACTTATCTCTCAGGAGGACATTCTGGAATTCCGCGAGAGTTTCATCGGAGGCAAGCAGCATACCCTCTTCGCGAGCCCTTAGTAGGGCTTGGTGAGGAAGAGATCCAACGCGAAGGGAGGCGCTTACGAGGACATTGGTGTCAAGGACCAGCCTTCGCAAGTGAATCATCTCTCAGCGAGAATCTCCTGCAACTTCTCTTCGGTAAGACCGTTAGCCTTCGCTTGGGCTGCGGCACGTTCAGAGAGACGATCAAACTCGGCCCATCTGGCCTTGTTCAAGCGGGCGTAATCCTCAGCAGAAAGCAACACCGCAACATCGCGCTCGTGACGCTGGATGCGAACAGGCTCCCGCTGGGCTGCATCGAGAAGAGCGGCGAAATGCTGTTTAGCTTCGGTGGCGGAGACAATCGGCATGAATAGCAGGCTAGCAAATTTGATCAAAATAGACAATTTGTTTATTTTGATCAAATTGGATATTTTGTCCCGTTTAGCGACGAGCGCCAGTCTGCACGAGGCTCACGCCGAGCCGAACGATACACTTGATATAGGACTTTTCCCGCCCGGAAGTACACCTTGCAGCCGCTCCTTGCCAACCTGAACCCCGAACAGCGCGCGGCCGTTGAGGCTGCGGAGGGACCGCTGTTGATTCTGGCTGGGGCCGGGTCGGGCAAAACGCGCGTAATCACCAGCCGCATTGCATGGCTGATTCAAGAGAAGAATATTGCGCCGGACTCGATACTGGCTGTCACCTTTACCAACAAAGCCGCTGCGGAGATGGGCGAGCGCGTTGGCAAGTTGCTGGGTCATGCGTCACTGGCCAAGCCGCTGATTGCGACGTTTCATTCTTTATGCGTGCGGATTCTAAGGCGCGATATTGAAGCGCTGAAGGTGGGCGACAAGGGGCTTACCCGCAGCTTTGCCATCTTTGACGAGAACGATCAGCAAGGCATTGTGAAGCAGGTGATGAAGCGCATGGGGCTGGATACCAAGCAGCTGACACCGCGCACGGTGTTAGGCCGCATTTCGTGGGCGAAAAATCACATGGTGGATCCCGAGGAGTATTACCTGAGCTCGAAGGATCCCAACAGCGAACGCATTGCGCACATCTTCAAGCAGTATCAAGACGAGCTGCGCAAGAACAACGCGATGGATTTTGACGATCTGCTGCTGGAGGCGGCGCGGCTGCTGAAAGTTTCAAGCGAGGTGCGGGAGCGGTATCAGCGGAAGTATCGATATTTGTTGGTGGATGAGTACCAGGACACCAATCGCCCGCAGTACGAGCTGATGAAGCTGTTGGCCGGCGAACACAAGAATGTGTGCGCGGTGGGCGACGAGGACCAGAGCATTTATTCCTGGCGCGGCGCGGATATTCGCAACATTCTGGAGTTTGAGAAGGACTTTCCCAATGCGCGGATTATCAGACTGGAGCAGAACTACCGGTCGACGCAGATCATTTTGGAAGCAGCCGGCGCGGTGGTGGCGAACAATCTGCAACGCAAGGGCAAGAAGCTTTGGACCGATCGCCAGGGCGGGTCGCTGATTGGCTATTACGAAGCGCCGGACGGCGAGAATGAGGCGCTGTTCATCGCTGACAAGATACAGGCGTTTCTGCGGGAGTCGCAAAAGGCAGAGAGCGAAGGAGCGGACGGGGGATCTCACTGCGCGGTGCTGTATCGGACCAACTCGCAGTCGCGGCTAGTGGAGGAAGCGCTGCGACGCTACAACATCAGCTACACGATGGTTGGCGGCTTCAGTTTTTACGAGCGCGCGGAGATCAAGGACTTGATGGCGTATCTGCGGCTGGTGCGGAATCCTCATGACTCGATGGCGCTGCAGAGGGCGATCAACACGCCGGCGCGCGGGATCGGGAAGGCCACGCTCGAAACACTGGAACGGCTGGCGCTGGAGACGGGCTCGTCGACATGGGAGGCGATTGGGGGGGCGATTCAAAATCGGCTGATTCCGACGCGGGCGTTGATGGCGATCGAATCGTTTCGCCAGTTGATTCTGGATGCTCAGGGCATGATGGACCCGGACTTTACGGGGAAGCTGGCCGCGGATGTGGCAGAGTCCGAAGCCGAGGAGGCGGATACGGGTTTTGGGTTTGGTGCTGGAAGCAGGGAACAAGGGAACGAGGGAACAAGGGAACAGGAAAGCGCCGAGGCATTATTTGGCGGAGATCAGGATCAGATGGCGCTGCTCGATTCTTCGCATTTTGACTCTTCGCATTTTTCTCCTTTTGAGGATGCGCCCAAGCGGCCGTTTTTGAAGATGCCGAAGCAGACGAAAGACGCGGCTCAACAGAGCGCCGACCAGGGAGCGGGATCTGATCCGAAACGAGAACAGCCCGAAGGGCATTTTCGAGCGCCGGGCGATGCGGCCACGCTGCCTGAGTTGATAAAGTTCCTCATCGACAGAACGGGATACATTAAGGCCCTTGAGGCGGAGGGCTCTCCGGAGGCATTCAGCCGGATTGAGAATCTGAAGGAGTTGGCCAACGCGGCGCACGACGCCGAGGTGCGCGGCGAGACGCTGGCCGACTTTATGGATCACGCAGCGCTGGCTTCGGACACCGACCAGTTCGACCCCGAAGCGCGGGTCACGTTGATGACGCTGCATGCGGCCAAGGGCCTCGAGTTTCCGCTGGTGTTCCTAGCCGGGCTTGAGGAGGGATTGTTTCCGCATTCGCGGACGCTGAACGATCCCGAGGGGCTCGAAGAGGAGCGGAGGCTCTGCTACGTAGGCATGACGCGGGCCATGAACACTCTGGTGCTGACGCGTGCGCATTATCGCAGACGGTATGGAAATGACGCACCGGAGGCAAGCATTCCGTCGCGGTTTCTGGAAGAGGTGCCGGAGCAGCTCATCGAAAATATGGGCGGGCGTGGCCCGGCGTGGTCGACTCCGCGTTATGGGTCGGCCTATGGAGCGGGGTACGGAGCTGGGCGGCAGCAAAGCGGGTCGGGCGAGATTGGCGACCGGCACTTCGATTACGAGAATGAAAGCCAGGAAGCGCCTCGCATCAGCGCCGCTGCTCGTTCTTTGCCTGGCTACGGCTCCGGCCTGAAGGGTAAGAGTGATGAGGCGCCGGAGCGCTCGCTTGATAATGTTGCCAAATTTTTCAGCGGGCGCATGGACGGGAAGCCGAGATCGTTTGCACGGCCGGCGATAGAGATTGCGGAGGCACACGGAGTGATTGGATTGAAAAAGGGGCAGAAGGTAAAGCACGCGAAGTATGGCGAGGGAACGGTGTTGCTGCGCGAGGGCGACGGCGAAGACGCCAAGCTGACGGTGATGTTCCAGCGGCACGGACTGAAGAAATTGATGGAGAAGTTCGCCAATCTGCAGAAGCTCTAGATACCCGCAGAACCCTCCCCAAAAGAGAGTTTCATTACGGGAATCGGTGTAAACGCCTCTTAAGAAATGTCGTTTACAATCAATTCCGTGCTACACTTGTGGCAATCGTAGAGCTCGATCTGAAGTATTTGCTTGTTCCGGTTACCGCCGTCACGCAACACTTCCACATTGCGTTCAGCGGTAAATCAGTATTATGAGGAGCAACACAATGGAACAAGGCACAGTAAAGTGGTTTAACGACGCCAAGGGATTTGGATTTTTGAGCCGTGAGAACGGCGAGGACGTCTTCGTCCACCACACCGCCATCCGCTCGGACGGTTTCCGTTCGCTGCAGGAAGGCCAGAAAGTTCAGTTCGACGTCAGCAAGGGCCCCAAGGGCTGGCAGGCAGAGAACGTCCAGGTTGTTAGCTAACTAGCTGACTGGATTCAAGAAACAGAAAAAGAGGGGCGGCGAAACAGCCGTCCCTCTTTTTGCGTCTCATGTCCAAGTTACGTCCGAAATATTAAGGCTGCTCCAGCCCAGTGAGGCTGATTTACGAGGAATAATGAGGCTTATAGCGTGAATAATTGTTTTTACGCGGCGGGTTTGAGGCTCTTTGCGCTTACCTGAGACATGGCGGGGTGAAGGCCTTCTCTTGGCGTATCGTGAGTGCCCAGGTATTGCAGCACATCGTTGATGGAATCCTCGAACCGCGAGCCGGTTCTGTGGGTGGCTTTCACGCCTTTGGCGACTAATTGGCAGACTTCAAAGCGGTTAATGCCCTGCGCGAGCGCGCGGTGAATTTGGTTTGAACGCATGACGACTCCGGCGAACAAGGTGATATTGCGTGGGGTGCGGAACTCGTCACGAGCAACTGGATAGCAGGAGCCGAGCAAGCCTGTGCAGAATCAAGGCTAAATTGATTGTACCCTTGAATTCGATGATTGCAGCACGAATCGGCGCGGGGAGAGCATATGTTGCATTCGCGTTCAGCTTTCGCCGTGTCTTTCGTTTCCTGTTACCATAGAAGTCTCACTCGCCCGCGGGCGGGAATCCCTGAAGAGATTGCAGTGAAAGAGGTTACACGTGGCTGATACCACAAAGATCGAAGACAAGGTTGAACGAAAGAAGCTGAAGCGCGCAGCGCGCAAGAAGGCAGCCCCCAAGGCGAAGCGCACCGGAGCGCGCGGCGAGAATAAGAAGAAGATCAAGAAGGCGGCGCGCGGCCAGTCGAAGCGGTAGGATCGCTGCGAGGCTGAAGTCTTTTATTCGTGCTTTCCCCGGTCTCAAATTCGAATCTCAAATTCGAGACCGGGGGCACCCTGTTTCATGGGTACAATTGCAGGATTACGAAGACGCGGTAGAAGCTAGAAGAGAAAAGCTGTCTTTCGAGGAGACCCGAACTGGCCAGCCAACTGCTTGCCCGCAAGTCGATCGACAAGCTGATCAGCGACTCAGAGGAGCCCGGGCATGCGCTGAAAAAGACGCTCGGGCCTTGGTCACTGACCGCGCTGGGCATTGGCGCGGTGATTGGCTCGGGCATCTTCACAGTGATTGGCACGGCCATGGCCGGGCAGAAGTTTGACACGCCCGACATCGGCGATACGCCGCTGATCCACTATCTGCTGACGCATACGGCGATGGCGGGGCGGCCCGGCGCAGGACCCGCGCTGGCGCTTTCGCTCATTCTCGTCGCCATCGTCTGTGCTTTTACCGGCCTCTGCTACGCGGAGCTGGCGTCGATGATTCCCATTGCCGGCTCGGCTTATACGTATACCTACGCCACGCTCGGCGAGTTGATCGCCTGGATCATCGGCTGGGATCTGATTCTGGAGTACGCCTTCAGCAATATGAGCGTGAGCGTGGGTTTCGCCGCGCACATCGTGGACCTGCTGGACTGGTTCGGCGTCCATCCTGCTTTGCGCTGGATCTCGCCCGCGTATTTGCCTACGGGGTTGCAGGATTTTGCTGGCAACGACCTCTATAAACCGGGCTGGCACTTCGGTTTCAACTTTCCCGCATTTGTGATTGTGATGGTGCTGACGGTGATTCTGGTCCGCGGCATTCGCGAGTCGGCGCGCACCAACAACATCATGGTGCTGATCAAAATTGCTGCCATCCTGGTATTTGTGGGCGCGGCGTCGAGCTTTGTGAAGCCGCACTACTGGCATCCGTTTATGCCCAACGGATGGACGGGCGTGCTGACCGGCGGTTCGATCATTTTCTTCACGTATATCGGATTCGATTCGGTTTCGACGGCTGCAGAGGAGTGCAAGAATCCGCAGCGGGATGTGCCGTTCGGGATTTTAATGACGCTGGTGGCCTGCACAGTTCTCTATGGCGCCGTGGCGATTGTACTCAGCGGCATTGTGCCCTGGCAGAGCGTGATGGGAGATGCGGCGCCGGTGGTGAACGCGCTCAAACGTCTCTCGATGCAGCCGGGCGGCGCGGGGCTTTACTGGATTCGCCTCTTCGTTCTGCTGGGCGCGCTGGTGGGCATGGTCTCGTCGATTCTGGTGTTTCAGCTGGGGCAAGCGCGCATCTGGTTTGCCATGTCACGCGATAAGCTGCTGCCCGATGTCTTTGGGCGGATTCATGCACAGTTTCAGACACCGGCCGTTGCGACGTGGGTGGCGGGATTTGTGGTGGGGATTCCCGCCGGACTGCTGGATATTGGAACGGTTTCAAATCTGTCGAATATTGGAACGCTGTTCGCGTTTGTGCTGGTATCGATCGGCGTGCTGATTCTGCGCTACCGCGAGCCGGATCGTTATCGCGGATTTCGCGCGCCGCTGGGGCCGGTTTTCCCGGTGCTGAGCATCATCTTCTGCATTGTGCTGATGATGGGGCTTGAGGTGATCACGTGGATTCGTTTCTTTGCGTGGCTGGCGGTGGGACTGCTGATTTACTTCTTCTATAGCCGGCACCGGTCGGAGTTTGCAGCGAATGCGAAATGATTGCGCGTGAATTTTTGAACGCATTTATTTCTTGGTCTCATTATTCCGTCACGAAGAAGCGTAGTATTTCGCCATGAGATTTCGTGTTCTTGCGGCAGCCGCGTTGTTAGCTGTCTGCAGCGCGATGTCAGCCGCAGCCCAGGCGCCCGCCTCAGCCGGCTGCACGCTGGAGAAGGGCTACTACTATTGCAATCGAGCTGCATTCCGGAGTGCGCTGAAAGCGGCGCGAACTGCGGCCGTCGAATCGCCGTACATGGATCAAGCCGGCGTCAACGCCCTCAGCAGCCTCACGCAGGAGCTGGGCAAGACCCAGGCAACGAAACCTGCGGAACCCGCAGACCTGACGTTCGTATTGACGCGGCCTGAGCCGGAAGCGGTCTTCTTTGGCCCTCGCGGCCGGGATCTTGCGTTCATTAACATCTATGCTCGCGGGCCCGTCGGCAGCCGCGGCCCGCTCATCTGGAACGAGACTTTCTATGGCCAGGAGGGTATGCCCTGGGCCATCGTCGTCCACCAGCTTATTCAGCAGTTCAAGGAGAGCATCAAGTGAGCGCGCCGCAACTCTGCGCTCACAGGCCGCCTTGCTGCCTTCGCGGCGATTGCACATTTAGCCGCCGACATAGGATTCCTGTGCAAACCACTACACTCAGAGTGTGACCGAAATGCAGGATTTCATTCGCCGCCTGCCCAAGGCCGAGCTGCATCTGCATCTCGAAGGGGCGATTCTGCCTGCAACGCTTGTTGAGCTAAGCGAGCGGCATGATGCGCTGCCGATGACGCTGGCACAGGCCGAGGCTCTGTATCAATTCACCGACTTCACGGGGTTTATTGAGGCCTTCAAGGCGGTGACCTGGCGATTAAAAAATCCCGAGGACTACGAGCTGGCCGCGTGGCGGATGGCCGAGCACCTGGCCGAGCAGGGCGTGGTGCACGCTGAAGTTTATATCTCAGTGGGCGTGATTTACATGTGGCGAAATCACGATGCCGCGTGCTTCGAGCCCATTTTTGCCGGACTTGAGCGGGCACGGGAGCGGGCGCAGAGCCAGCTGGGCCTCTCGCTTTACTGGATATTCGACGCCGTGCGCCACTTTACCGTCGAGGAAGCGGAGCGGGTGTTTCAAAAAGCTGCCGAGATGCGGACTGCGTATCCGTCAATCATCGGCATCGGGCTCGGCGGAGATGAGCGAAGGGCGGGGTCGTCTCCGTTCCGCGAGCTTTACGCGCAGGCGAGAGCGACGGGATTGCGGTTGACCAACCACGCCGGCGAAACGACGGGGCCGGAGGCGATATGGGAGGCGCTGGCGATTGGATCGGAGCGGATTGGGCATGCGCTGTCGGCGATTCAGGACTCGAATCTCATCCAAGAGCTAAGAACACGGAGTGTGCCGCTGGAGATGAATCCTACTTCCAATGTGCGCACCGGAGTTTGCGTGTCGTTCGCCACGCATCCGCTGCGGAAATGCTTTGATCTGGGGCTGCTGGTGACCATTAATTCGGACGATCCCGCGTTTTTCGGGTCGGATTTGGCGAACGAATACCTGCTGGCGCATACGGAGCTGAGTTTTACTCGAGAGGAGTTGCGGAAGCTGGCGGCCAACTCTTTTGTAGCAAGCTTTCTTCCCAAAGAGGAAATTGCAGGGTGGCTTTCCAGCATCGAAGTAACTAAGTAAATATCTGCCGGATTTTCCGAACCTGAATCCAAGCCAGCGATGCTCAGAGTGCGTTATTATGTTGGCATCGGGAGGTTGCGTTCCATGTCTACGGAGTTTGAGCCGCTCACGCCCGCGGGTGAAGGCGAAGCCATCGAGAATGCAAAGCGGGGCACTAGCGCCGCGGCGATCCTTGGCTGGTTTTCCGTGGGGATGGCCGTGGCAACGCTGGGCATCCTGGTGGGCACCGAGTTGCTGAGCCGCTACCAGTTCAAGAAGCGGACCCCGTATGACTTCTACGCGAATGCAGGCGAGCAGCAGGCGAACGAGTTTGGCGTAGGCATCTAGAGCCGCCTTTCCTGATTTGGGATTTAGATGAATGCCGCCTCAGGGCGGCATTTTCGCATTTAAGGCAGTTTTTCAACGGGCGCGGCGGAGCGCAGTCTGAAGTACCCTTAAACCTTATGGGGCGGATACGGATACTTCCCGACCAGGTAGCCAACCAGATTGCGGCGGGCGAGGTTGTCGACCGGCCGGCGTCGGTGGTGAAGGAGCTGCTGGAGAACGCGCTGGATGCGGGCGCAAGCCGCATTCGCGTGGAGGTGGAAGCGGGCGGGCGTAAGCTGATCCGCGTGGCGGACGACGGCAGCGGGATGAACCGCGACGACGCACTGCTGGCCTTTGAGCGCCACGCTACCTCAAAGCTGCGCACAGCCGACGATCTGCTCTCAATTGCAACGCTGGGGTTTCGCGGCGAGGCGCTGCCCTCGATTGCGTCGGTGGCGCGAGTGACGCTGGACTCCTTCGCGGAGGGCGGACGTTCTGGAGCGAGTGCCGGTACTCACATTGAGATTGCGGGCGGGAAGATTCTGCGCGTGGAAGATGCGGCGCTGCCGCGCGGAACAACGATCGCTGTAGCTGACCTGTTTTTCAATACTCCGGCACGGCGCAAATTTCTGCGCGCTGAATCGACAGAATTGGCGCATGTAACGGCGCTGGTAACGCACTATGCGCTCGCGCATCCGGAGAAACACTTTGAGCTGGTGTCGGCGACGCACACTATTGTGTCTGCTCCGCCGGTGACGCGAACCGCCGAGCGAATTTATCAGATATTTGGCAAGGACACGCTTGCACTGCTCATGCCTGTAGCTGCCGAAACGCCGCTGGCGCGCGCCGGATTGCCGGAGCCGCCGCCATGGAAGAAAGACCCCGATGAACCAGCGCGCGATCAGAATCACGATTTTGGAACGCTGCGCCTGACCGGCTTTTATTCCAAACCGGAGCTGCAGAAACTGAACCGCAATTCGATTTATATTTTCGTGAACAAACGGCTCATCCGCGACCGGCTGCTGCTGCATGCTATTACCGAGGCCTATCGCAATGTCATTCCGCCGACGAGCTTCCCGGTAGTGCTGCTGTTTCTTGAGATGCCGCCCGAGGAAGTAGACGTGAATGTGCATCCGGCCAAGACCGAGGTCCGGTTCCGGCAGCAGAGCTTGGTCCATGATTTTGTGCGCGACAGCTTGCGGACGGCGCTTGTTAAGGCACGGCCGGCGGCGGGATTTTTGAATGCCCTCGAGTCGCAACCTACCGCTAGCCCTTCCCTGATGCCGCCGGCGGCGTCACCGCTTCCCGGCCCGACGGATATTCCGCTGCCGGACTCTGACCCGGCGGTGCTGGCGGATGCCGAGGCTTTCCGGCTGACTCCGCGGATGCCTGCACCGGTTCCTGGCAGGCTGGCCTTCGAGGCCGGGAGCCTGGAGGGACTCGGAGCTAACTTTAATCCAGGAAGTTTTGACCAGAAAGGCTGGGGCGAGGCAGCGGCAGCGCTCTTTAATCCAGCAATCGGACAGCCAGCTAGCGGTGCTGAACTGGAGGGGTGCGGGGCAAACTTCGGAAACGGGATCGGAAACGGGGCAAATGGAAGCGATTTAGCTTATGCCACGCGTACGACGCTCGTGGAGACGGAGCAGGCGGCAGCCAATTTGAACCACCTGGGCTCACTCAAACCCCTCGGACAGCTCCGCGAATCGTTCATTTTAGCCACTGGGGAGGACGGGCTGTGGATCATTGATCAGCATGTTGCACATGAAAGAGTGCTTTTTGAAAAAATTCTTCAGAAGCGTGAAGTTGAAAGCGTACAGAGGCAAAGGTTGCTGATGCCGATGCTTGTAGAACTGCAACCCCAACAAATGGTGGTATTTGCGCGTATTGCCGAGGAGTTGGAACGAAACGGGTTTGAGGTCGAGCCCTTCGGACCCCAGACGCTGGCGGTGAAAGCCGCTCCCGTGGGTCTTGAGGGCGCGGCCCTGGAGAGGATGCTTGCAGAGGTGATTGAGCAGTCGGCGATGGTGAGTGAGGAACCTGCGCGGAATGAAGACCTTACGGCGCTTAGGGCACGCATTGCGGCCTCGATCGCCTGCCACTCTGCCATTAAAATTAACACCCCTCTTGACCCGGCACGTATGGAATGGCTATTGTTGGAACTTGCAAAGACGAGTCACCCAACTAGTTGCCCCCACGGACGTCCAATAGCTTTACTCTATTCGTGGAAAGAGATTCAACGAGCCTTCCACCGGATATAAGGCATTTGGAAAGTTATACTTACTCGCTCTGAGAAGCGAGAACGATAGGGCGACAAAGCAAGACCAGAATGATTTCCCGGAGCCAGGGACACTTCAATCGACGCGACAAAACAGCATAGGGGTCCGGGCGGACAGCGTCATGTCCGCTTCGGAGGTGCGCGGCGACCAGAATCGGGATTAAAATGAATAAGTAAACTCCCGGTCTTGCCCAGAGCCAGCCTGGAAATGAGGTTTTTCTTTGACATCGGAACAATTGGAAGCATCGCGCGTCGAGAGGATGCGCTTGAACGGACATGGGCCTCTTACTTTTGAAGATGCCCGGACCTGGATTGAGGAAACTGGGCTTTGCCTGTTTCTGCCGCGCAGACAGTATTCTGCCTCCGTCGCGCCCTCATTCGTTGAGGCTGTAGCGGGCCAGCGAAACGCCACACCGGATTCCAAACAGATTGAGTTGTCAGAAGAATTGCTCGTGCGGCTTGAAAAAGCCGACGTTGCGGTGCGTCTGAACCTGCTGGGCCAGCCTGGCGAGCAGCCTGACTTTGTGGTGGCAGCCTGGGTTTTGCCCTATGTGTACGCGCTGCGCGGCGATCGCGACTGGCGCCGCAATCCTCAACTGACCGGCTCGCGCCAGGTTTCGCCCCTCGCCGTCCAGGCTTACAAGCTGCTGGAGGCCGGGGAGTCGACCATTCCTCAGCTCAAGCACACACTGGGCCGGGAAGTGACGGAAGGTGCGGTGCTGCGCGCCATCACCGAGCTTTGGCAGCAGTTGCGCATCATTCCCGTTGTTCAAGCACCGGGACAGGCTGCACAGTGGCAGCTGTTGCGGCTGCGCTTTCAAAAGGCGATTGCCGAAGGCGCTTCCACTTCGCAGGTTACGGCCATCTCCGTACTGGCGTCTATTTATCTGCAGGCCGTGATTGCCGCCAGCATGGAAGAGGTGGAGATGTTCCTTGCTCCGCTGACCGCGCGCAGCAAGATAAGGGAAGTGCTTCGCGGGCTGGTTGCGACGCGCCAGGTGCATACCATTTCACTTGGGCACGCGCCGCACTTTTATGTTGCCGGCACGCTGCCCGAGTTTGGCCTGCCTGCAACGATCTATGCCAGCGCGGCGCTGCAGGCTTCGAGCTATTTTCTTCATTCATTCGATCACCCGGATGAGGCGCACGAGCCTGTTAAGCCAGTGGCCATGCCTTCCATGCCATTGGCCGCATCGGCCCCTGTGTCTGCGGCAGTGCCATCGGCGATGCCGCCGGCGGTAACGCCGGCCCCGGCAGAGATGCATGCTGCGGAATCCAGCAAGCCGCGGATTCCGGCGGTGCGCACTTCTTCTCCCGCGGCCAAGACACCGGCTCCACATCGCAGCTCCGTGGCGCACTCGCGCGAGCGCAAGCAGGCGCAGACTTCGTCCAACGGCCGGGTGGCCAGGCGCAGCTCTGACGCACGCAGTACAAGTTCGCGCAGTACAAATTCACGCAGTACAGGTTCGCGCACTTCAGGCCCGCGCCCGACAAACGGCGCTCGGCCCAAAAGCTCTGCGCGGCCGGCGAATGGTGCGCGCCCTGCAAACGGCACGCGGTGGCAGTCAGCGCCTACGAGTAACGGAACGCGAAACGGCGCGCACAGCAGCGCCTCACCCAGCCGCAACGGCCACTCCAACGGAAACGGCGCGCATCGCAACGGATCGGCGTCGGCACGCAGCGCAAAACCTGCAGCCTCAGTAAGAGGCAAGCACAGCGCAGGCAAGCCTGTAGTCAAAACGGGCTTCAAGACCGGCTCAACCGTTAGCCGCAAGCCGGCGCTAACGGCTGGCACCAAGGCCGGGAACAGCAAGCGGTACGGCTACACAGTGCGATCAGGGCAAGGAACAAGACAGAGAACGAATCAGGGAACTAATCAAGGATCGAATCAAGGGACCAAAAAGCGCGGATGACGGATTTTCAACCGGCGAGAAAGGCAATCGTCGCCATCGATGGGCCGGCTGGGGCGGGAAAGAGTACCATCGCGCGGCATTTGGCGCGGCATTTTGGGCTGCTCAACCTTGAAACCGGGGCCATGTATCGCGCCTTCGCCTTGAAGGCCCTCCGGGCGGGATTGCCGTTAGATGAAAGCAGTGGCCTGGAAGGCATTGCGTCAGAAACCGCGATCCGTCTGGAGCCCGGCGACGAGGAAAACCGCGTCCTGTTGGATGGCGAAGACGTGACCAGCCTCATTCGCAGCCAGAGTGTTACTGACGCAGCCTCGCGTGTAAGCGTCTTCCCCGCCATCCGTGCCTGGATGGTGCGCCTGCAACAGGAACTTGGCGCCGGCGGCGGAGTAGTGATGGAGGGCCGCGACATCGGTACTGTGGTCTTTCCCCACGCTGAGATTAAGATTTTTCTGGATGCTGCGCCGGAAGTGCGGGGCCTGCGCCGATTTGACCAGCTTGGCTCGGCAGCAGGCTCAGCAGTAACTGTGCAGCCGGAAGAAGTGGTCCGCGAGTTGCACGCCCGGGATGAGCGGGACCGGACTCGCGTTGACTCGCCCCTCAAGGCCGCCTCCGACGCTGTTCATCTGGATTCAACGCACATGACGCTTGAGCAAGCCGTTGAGGCCGCTGAGGCGATTGTCGCGGCAAAGCTCGGCCAGATTTGAGCCAAAAAATCAAGTGAAGCCTGCAGACTCTTGCAGAGTTGCCAGCGAGATTTGCCGCCGTCAGTTTCTGACGCAGAGCACGCGCGAGGCAAATGCTATAGGCTTTGAATATGGAGATCACCTGCAGCCGCTGCCACCAGGCAGTGCAGCCGGATGCCTGCTACTGCACAGTGTGCGGGATGCCGCAACTGGTCTACAGCGCCGATACAACCGCTGTCGAAAGCGGTCAGTCCGCGCGCTGGAACGAGGCGGTGCGGGATGCGGGCAGCCTTGTGTGGCGACCGGCCCTGCGTACCGCTGTGATGCTGGGCATTCCGGCCGGGGTGTTGTGTTCCTTCCTTGGGTCCGCGGGCCTGCTGATGATGATTGTTACCGGGGCCTGGGTGGTGACGCTTTACATGCGCAGCCAGCGTCCGGCGTGGATCACGATCGGAGCAGGCGCCCGCCTCGGCTTGGTTACCGGACTGCTGGCCGGGTGGCTGGCGTTCGCGAGCAACGGGGGCCAGCTTTTGGCGAAGCGATATGTTTTTCACCAGGGCGCTCAGATTGACCAGGAATGGAAGGATTTTGTCGCGCTGGACATGCAAATGACGCAGCAGATGTCCGCCTGGGCCAGCGCTGCGGACCCCGCCGAGGTGCAAGCTCAGCGTGCGCAGATGCAAAGCTGGATGCTGTCACCGGACGGACAAGCGGGATGGGAGACGGCGAATATTGCCGGGCTATCGTTCCTGCTGGTTTTATTTTCGACGGCGGGAGGCGCGCTGGGTGCGCGACTCCAGGCTCGGTCGCGACGGCCCAAGATCTAAAATTTCGCCGGGATTTCGGTTTTAATTCTCCACAGCTTGCCCCGGAACCGTGCCTCCCCGTATCATCCGGCAAGAGCAATTTAAATGAGCGAACAGGAATCTCCGTCCAGCTTGCGCGTGAAGGGCCGGCTCATGTCGGCCTCAGAGATTGAGCGCACCCTTGTGCGCCTGGCCCACGAAATTGTGGAGAAGAGCAATGGCAGCGAAGACCTGGCTCTGGTGGGAATCAAGCGCCGCGGCGTTCCGCTGGCCGAGCGGCTGGGCAAACTCGTCTCCGCCATCGAAAAGCGGCCCGTCGATACCGGCGTGCTCGATATCCAGTTTTATCGCGACGATTTATCTACGGCCGGCCCGCGTCCTGTGGTCACTCCCGGCTCGATCGGGTTTGATGTCGAGGGTCGCGATGTGGTGATCTGCGACGACGTGCTCTACACGGGCCGCACCATCCGGGCCGCTCTGGATGCGCTATTCGATCACGGCCGCCCGCGCCGCGTGCAACTGGCCGTGCTTATCGACCGAGGCCATCGCGAACTGCCGATTGAAGCTACCTATGTGGGCAAGTTTGTGCCCACCAGCGGCCGCGAGATTATTGAGGTAAAATTCCGCGAGGTCGACGACACCGAGCAGGTGCTGCTGGTGGAGCGGACCTAGGCAGGAAGAAATAGCCGTGAGCTTTTGGCTCGAAGCCCGAAGCTGATGGCCAGAAGCAAGAAGCTGGAGCGAATGACCACCGCCTCTCCCGTACGCCGCAATTTCTCCACGCCGCCCGCGCCCGCTTCTCCATTTCCATATCATCCTGGCTCGCTGCTCTCGGTGATGGATCTGAGTTTGGACGATATAGGCCGCCTGCTGGCCAGCGCCACTGAGCTTGAGAGCGAAGACCCGCTGTCTCGCGACCGCATCCTGGCCAAGCGCCGGATGGCGCTGCTTTTCTACGAGTCATCGACCCGGACGCGCACAAGCTTTGAATTAGCGGCCAAGTCTCTGGGCGTAGACACCACGCTCGTTTCAAACCTCAGCTCAAGCATTGAAAAAGGCGAGACACTGAAAGACACCGGCCTCACTCTGCGCGCGCTGGGAGCCGAGGCGATTATTCTGCGTCATTCATCCTCGGGCGGCGCATGGCTGCTTGAAGAGTCCACGGGGCTGCCGGTCATCAATGCCGGCGACGGCATGCACGAACATCCCACGCAGGCGCTGCTCGACCTGCGCACGCTGCTGGCGCATCTGCGGCCCGGCATCCAGTCGATCGGCGCGGACACGCTGGCCGGCGTCACGGTGACCATTGCGGGCGACATTCTGCACAGCCGCGTGGCCCGCTCGAACTTGCTGCTGCTGCCACGGCTCGGTGCACGGGTGCTGCTGTGCGGACCACCGAAACTTTTGCCGGAGATTGCGGTACACGCGAGTCAAGGAATTGAGATTGAACGCAACTTCGAAGCTGCGCTTGCGCAATCGCAGGCCGTCATGATGCTGCGCATCCAGGCCGAGCGGCTGGCAGGTTTGCAACTCGATCTGGACGAGTACAAGGCCAGCTATCAGCTCACCGGCCAGCGGCTGGCGGAGTTTGCGCCCACCGCGCTGGTGATGCATCCGGGCCCCATCATTCGCGGCATGGAGATTACGGCGGGCGTTGCGGACGGCCCGCAGTCGGTGATTCTGGAGCAGGTATCGCACGGGTTTGCAATCCGCATGGCGGTGATTGAGCGGGCGCTGTTGGCGAAGGCAGGCCACGCATGACGGCAATTGCTATTAAGGGCGGCCACCTCATCGATCCCGCTGCCGGCGTGGACGGGCACTATGACATTCTGCTCAGGGATGGGCGCGTGGCCGAAGTCGCCGCACCCGGCAAGCTGAAGTTGGCTGAAGGCGCTGAGGTGCTGGATGCAAAGGGCCTGATGGTTGCGCCGGGGCTGATTGACATACACGTGCATCTGCGCGAGCCCGGGCAGACTTACAAAGAGACCATCGCCACGGGAACAGCGGCAGCAGCAGCGGGCGGATTTACCGCTGTGGCCGCGATGCCAAATACCATCCCGGTGAACGACTCGCCTGAGATCACGCGCTGGATGCAGGCGCCGGAGCGCGGGGCCAGCGTTCGCGTGTTTCCTATCGGTGCGGCCACGCGCGGATCGAAAGGCGAAGCAATCAACGACTACGCTGCGCTGAAGGCCGCTGGGGCCGTGGCAGTGACGGACGACGGTCACCCGATTTTGAAAGACAGCGTGATGCGCGAGGTTCTGACTGCCGCGTCGCGCGCGGGGCTATCCGTTATTCAGCACGCTGAAGACACGCGCATGACGCAGGGCGCGAGCATGAACCTGGGGCCGGTATCGTTCAGGCTGGGATTGCGCGGCATGCCCAACGAGGCTGAATCCAGTCTTGTTGAGCGCGACATACGTTTGTTGACCGAGTTGCGCGACTCTCATGCGCATCTGCACGTGGCGCACACATCAACAGCTGCCGCTCTTGCGGCCGTGCGGCAAGCACGGCGCAATGGACTGCGCGTTACTTGCGAGGTTGCGCCGCACCACTTTCTGCTGACCGATGAGCATGTGGGACTTTACAACACCAACATGAAGATGAACCCGCCGCTGCGGTCGGCATTGGATAGAGACGCCATGATCGAAGGCATTCTTGATGGAGTGGTGGACGCCATCGCCACCGATCACGCGCCGCACGCGCAGCACGAGAAGGAAGTCGAGTTTGAGTTTGCGCCCAACGGCATCACCGGCCTTGAAACCGCGCTCGGCCTCTCGCTGCGCTGGCTGCACAAGGAGTGGAAGCTGCCGCTGGGCCGCGTGCTGAGCCTGCTGAGCGCGCAGCCCGCCGCGCTGTTGGGATTCAAAGGCCGTGGCACGCTGACGGTGGGCAGCTTTGCCGACGTGGTGGTCTTCGATCCGAAAACGGAGTGGACCTATCGCGCTACCGAATCCAAATCGAAGGCCAAGAATACTCCTTTTGACGGCTGGGCGATGCAGGGTAAGGTGCGCTGGACCATCAGTGAAGGGCGTGTCGCATACGCGAGCAGTGAAGGGCGTGTCGTGTTCGCTAATCCGGCGCAAGCCTAGGATCAGTCGTATTCTGAGCAAACCACGCGAACAACAATCCGCAACAGCAACCCGCGCTGATAAGCTGAATGGGCCGGCGTGAGGGGGTTGCGATGCACATTCTGGACTTTATTACGCAGTACGCGGACCTGAGCCTGTTTCTGCTGCGGGTGATGGTGGCCATGGTCTTCGGAACCAGCGGATACCACCACCTGAAGGCGCCGAAGCAGCGGGCAGCAAGCCTCGGCCTCCCGCTGGGACTCACGATTTTTCTGGGCGGGGCGGAAGTAGCCGGGGCGCTCGGCCTCGTGCTGGGTGTGCTTACTCAGTTTGCTGCACTGGGCTTGATTTTGATTGGCATCGGCGCCATCTTTATGAAGGCGGACCGATGGAAGAACGGGTTCTGGGGAGAGAACTCCGTGGGCTGGCACTACGATCTGATGCTGGCGATCATGAACCTGGTGATTCTGTGCACCGGCGGCGGACACATCGCGCTGCTCTCGGTGTAACGGACCCAACCAACCCAACCAGTCTTTTTTAGAAAACCTCAAGATTGGAAAGCTCACAGCGGAGCGCGTCTGCACCCGTAAACCTGATCGCTACTATTCCCTTTGCTCTCGCGGCTTCAATATTTTCTTGCCTGTCGTCGATAAAGAGGATGCGCTCCGGCTTGCCACCCATCACGTCGATGGCCAGGCGATAGATAGCTTCATCCGGCTTGCGCAGGCCCAGATAACACGAACTCAACGCCACCTTGAAAAAATTGCGCAGGCCGAATTTTTCGAAGCGATAGTCGTTGGTCTCACGAGCTTCGTTATTGAGCGCGCCGACAAGATAGTTGCCGCCATTGGCAAGTTCCTTCAGGATATCCAGCGCGCCATCGGGTAACAGCTTTGACTGATCGAAGAGGAAGGCGACAAACTCTTCGCGGGAAAAGCTGCGCGGCTCATAGAAAACGGTGGCGTTGAGGTAGTCATCCATCGTGATCGCACCGCGATCCCATGCAGCGAAGACCTCTTCATGGCGGGCATTGAGTTCCGTAGCATCGAGATGAAATTTTTCTATCGCGGCTGCGCGCTCGCCGTGGTCCCAGCCGTTGGTCAGCAGGACTCCGCCCACATCAAAGAGGATTACATCGAATGGAAGCATCGGTGAGTCGTTTCTCTTAGTTTCCGCCGCGACTCAGGCCGGGCTATTGGAGCCATCTCCGCATTGGTATTTGGCTTCGATGGCCAGCACTTTTTTAAAGCGGCGCAAGAGGCGTTCTTCCGTGGCCTCGAACTTGGCGCCGAGAAATGCGTCTGCCAGCTCTTTGGCTACGGCGCTGCCTATGATCCGCGCTCCCATCACCAGCACGTTCATATCGTCGTGCTCCACGCCCTGGTGGGCCGAGTAGGTATCGTGGCAAATGCCGGCACGAATCCCGGTCATCTTGTTAGCGGCTACGCACACGCCCACGCCGGAGCCGCAGATGAGAATGCCACGCGGCGCATCGCCTCGCCGGATGGCGTCGCCCACCTTTTCGGCAAAGTCAGGATAGTCATCCAGAGATTCGTAGGTGTACGCTCCGAGGTCGATGACCTCGTGTCCGGCCTGCGATAGATACTCACGCATCTCTTCTTTCAGAGCGAATCCCGCATGGTCTGAGGCGATGACGAATTTCATAGCACCCCTTCGGAGTGCAGGGAATAGGGATTAGGGAATAGGGAATAGTTAGAGTGCGGGATTACGCAAATCGTCTTCTATTCCGAGTTCCCCGTTCCTGGTTCCCTGCTTATTTCAGTAGTTTCTTCGCGTGCGCGGCGACGTTTTCGGCGGTGAAACCCAGGTGTTGCATAACGACTGGCCCCGGCGCTGAAGCGCCGAAGCGATCAACGCCAATAACGTCGCCGTCCAGGCCTACATACTTCCACCAGCCGAGCGTCGAGCCGGCTTCCACCGCCAGCTTTGGCACACCCGCAGGCAGCACGCTGGCCTTGTAGGCAGCTGGTTGCTCCTCGAAGATTTTCCAGCTTGGGAAGCTGACCACGCGAGCGCGAATCCCATCGCCGGCGAGCAGTTTGGCTGCTTCGATGATCGGCGCAACCTCCGAACCGGTCGCCATCAGCACCACTTGTGGATCGGCCGCGTCTTCCAGGATATACGCGCCTTTGCTCACGCCGGCATATACATCGTGCGTAGCCGGGTCGATGACTGGCAGATCCTGACGGCTGAGCGCAAAGAAGCTGGGGCCTTTACGTTCGATGGCGAGGCGCCATGCTGCTGCAGTCTCATTAGCGTCGGCGGGGCGGAAGTCGGTCATATCCGGAAGTGCACGCAGGGCCATGAGGTGCTCGACGGGTTGATGTGTGGGGCCGTCTTCGCCGAGGCCGATGGAGTCGTGGGTGAAGACGAAGAGTGAATGCACCTTCATGAGCGCGGCAAGTCGAAGGGCAGGCTTGCAGTAATCGCTGAAGCAGAAAAAGGTGGAACCGAAAGGGATGAGGCCGCCGTGAGCCGCCATTCCATTGACAGCGGCGCACATGCCGAATTCGCGCACGCCGAAGAACACGTTTCGACCCGCTGCGTCTTCATGGAAGCTCGCGCCCGGCTTGAAGATGGTCTTGGTGGAGGCAGTAAGGTCTGCCGCGCCGCCGAAGAGCTCCGGCAGCGGGCCGCCGATGGCATTCATAACAGTGCCGCCCGCATTGCGCGTGGCCATGGGCTTTCCCGCCGGGAAACTGGGAATCGCTTTCTCCCATCCATCTTTCAGCTTCCCGCTTTGCGTGCGAGTAAACTCGGCGGCGAGGTCGGGGTACTTAGCCTGGTAGTCGGCGAAGAGCTTGTTCCAATCCGATTCGGCAGCAGTGCCGCGATCAACGGACTTGCGCCAGTTGGCAAGCGCTTCATCGGGCACGTAGAAGCTCTTGTCCTCAGGGAAGCCGAAGAACTTCTTGGTTCTTGCGACATCTTCCTCGCCGAGAGCCTCGCCGTGAACTTTGCTTGTGCCTGCCTTAGGGCTGCCGTATCCGATGATGGTGCGCACGGCGATGAAAGAGGGCTTGCCGGTTTCGGCTTTGGCCTTTTCAATGGCCGTATCAATTGCCATGAGGTCGTTGCCGTCATCTACCTGCTGCACATGCCAGTGATAGGAACTGAAACGCTCAAGATACTTGTCTGTGTAACTGAGCGAAGTTGGACCGTCAAGCGAGATGAGGTTGTCGTCGTAGAGGACGATGAGCTTGCCGAGGCCGAGGGTACCGGCCAATGCGGCTGCTTCATGCGAGACGCCTTCCATCATGTCACCGTCGCCAGCTATCACGTAGGTATGGTGATCGACTACTTCGAAACCAGGCCGGTTGTAGACGGCGGCAAGATGCTTTTCTGCCATTGCCATGCCCACTGCCATGCCGAAGCCTTGACCCAGCGGCCCCGTGGTTACTTCTACACCGTCGGCTTCGCCGCGCTCGGGGTGACCGGGGGTCTTTGACTCCCACTGGCGGAAGCTCTTGAGGTCATCCATTGTGAGCTTGTAGCCGGACAGGAAGAGCGAACTGTAAAGGAGCGCCGAAGCGTGGCCGTTGGAGAGCACGAAGCGGTCGCGGTCTGCCCATTTGGAGTTGGCCGGATTGTGCTTCATGAGCTTGTGAAAGAGGAGGTAGGCCATGGGGGCGCAGCCCAGAGGGGCACCGGGATGGCCGCTATTGGCCTTTTGCACCGCGTCTACGGCAAGCAAGCGGAGAGTATCGATGGACAACTGGTCAGGCTGGTCCGCAGAAACAGTGGATGCGCTGGCGATGGTGGGGGTGCTCATATGAAGGAGAAGTTCCTTTCGCGACTAAAGCGTCCGCCGCAACTACGGCTCACGCGATGTAAACAGCATTAGGCAGCCGGGCTGGAGGTTTCCGGTTTGGCGGCATCAATCCTGACCTTCACATTGTATCCAAGCCAGGCATTCTGCAGCGGCCAATGGAGAGTCCACTCCACCTGGGCGCTGCCGGAGGCTGGCGCGATGTCGGCGCTATAGACCGCGCATCCCAGTGTGCGGCTGCTGGCGGTCTGTTTGGTCTGCCATCCATCATCTGTCCACAGCACCTCAAAGTCATGCTCGTCGAGAATGCGCAGAGTGCTGCCGGAGCTCATTCGCTGAATAGGACGCTGGCGCGAGTAGATCTCCAGTCCGCGGCGAATGCGCTTGCGCCCTTCCGGCAAAGAGTACCGTTGGTAGACGGGGTCGATGCGGTCGAAGACCTTGCCATCGCGGGCTGAGCGCAGCAGCTTGAGATACTCGGCATGAGCCCAGACCAGGGGCATTGCCGACCCCCCCGGCTTGCCCCGGAACAACTCGTGCTCTGGTATGTCGGCCTCGTCCCACACCTGCTCAGGCATCATTTGGCCTGAACTGGCGAAGCCTTCATACGTTGCGATAAGCGGGGCAATATCTCGACCAGCCGCGAGTTCGTAGTGCGCCCGTTCGCCAGTGAGCAGCGGCCACACACGACCCTGCCCCCAACCCTCGAATGGTCCGCCATCGGGCCGGTCGCCGTAACCATCCCAGTTGTAGCGCAACCAGCCGGGACCCTGGGGCAGGTCGCGCTTGAGCACCGCATCCACTACCTTGAGCGAGTCGGCCATGAGGGGATCGTCGGCGCGGCGCACACCGTAGCGCACCAGTTCAAGAAATCCCGCGTCGATAATCTCCCGCGCTTCAAACTCATAGCGCGTGCCCGGCGGCCGATTTTGAATTCTGATCAGTTCGTTTCCGCAGCCCTCGTGCGCATAGGCCACGCCGCACTCCGGGGGTCGAATGCGCATATAGTGGCGCTTGATATCCGGATGGAGCACGCAGCATCCGGATGGGGGATTTGCGCAGAACTTC
>Ga0206835_1091_pt2 | contig 29812 bp, 28 predicted proteins | sample Alteio_BWOrgCont_31_FD_152853 | JGI IMG/M metagenome (GOLD analysis project Ga0206835, IMG submission 152853) | Enriched cells from forest soil in Barre Woods Harvard Forest LTER site, Petersham, Massachusetts, United States -... | ecosystem: Environmental > Terrestrial > Soil > Temperate forest >...
TTTATATTTTAGATGAACCAACAACGGGTTTGCATTTCGAAGATATTAACGTGTTGTTGGGTGTACTAAATCAATTAGTTGATAAAGGGAATACGGTTTTAGTTATAGAGCATAACCTGGATGTAATTAAAACAGTTGACCATGTGATTGACCTTGGTCCTGAAGGCGGCTCTGGTGGTGGTAGAATACTATTCAGCGGTACGCCTGAAGGCTTGTGTAAGGTGAAAGAGAGCTTTACCGGCCAGTTTTTGAAAAAGGAAATGGGGATAAAATAACCCTGTTTTTATTATTGATTATTCATTTTTTTCATAGCGTTCGCTAATTAACTAAATATTTAGTTAATTAGCGAACCTAAATATTTCAGTATGAAAAAGATAATTTTGCTTGTTATCAGCGTTGCTTCTCTATCGCCCGTTTTTGCACAGAATAACGAACTCAAGGCCTATAAATCTTTAACCAGGAAAGCTGATTCCTTATATCTCGCCAAAGATTATAAAAACTCCGCCCTTACATTTTCAAATGCATTTAAATGGTATCATAATCTGGCTACAGCCAGAGACCGTTATGATGCTGCCTGTTCATGGTCGCAGGCCAACTACCCGGATAGTGCTTTTAGTAATTTGCAATTAATTGCATCTAATGGCAGCTATACCGGTTACGATCATATTATTGTAGATGCAGATCTGAATAGTTTACATGAAGATAAGCGCTGGGCACCTTTATTGGTCATCATACAAAAAAACAAAGACAAGGCTGAAGCAAACTACAACAAGCCACTGACGAGGGAGTTAGATAGCATTTATGATTCTGACCAGAGTGGCAGGCAGCAAATTCAGGCAATTGAAAATAAATACGGCGATAATTCAAAAGAGATGAATGCCTTATGGGCTGCTATGAGTAAAAGCGATAGCATCAACCTTATAAAAGTTGAAGCTGTTTTAAATAAATATGGCTGGGTGGGGCCGGAGGTAGTTGGAAGTAAAGGGAATGCTACCCTGTTTTTAGTTATACAGCATGCAGATAGTTTAACAAGGGACAAATATTTGCCAACGATGCGTGCCGCGGTTAAAAATGGTAAAGCTCAAGCTTCTCAGCTTGCTTTAATGGAAGATAGATCGGCATTGGAGCATGGCAAAAAGCAAATTTATGGCAGCCAGATTGCATACGATAATAAAACAGGCAAGTACCATATTTCTCCTATAGAGGATGAACCAAATGTTGATAAGCGAAGGGCAGAAGTAGGTTTAGATCCATTAGAGGAATATGCTAAACAGTGGAGTATTGATTATAAGTTGCCTGCGCAGTAAATATTATTGTTTTGTCAATAACTCAACTTGATTTAAAAAGTCTTCTACAGGTTTTAGCAGTGGTTCAACAGATTCTTTATTAAAATCATACATATCACCGTAGTCACCTTTCTGTCGCCAGTCCATCAGGTCAGAATAAAGCTTGCCAAAATCTTTCGATATTAATCCGGTTTTAATAAAGTGTAAATTAAATTGCGTTTTTAAACCTGAATGTGTTTGTGTAGCAATATCGTTTTTTAGAAGTAAAGCAGATACTGCATAATAACAAGTATAATACAAGCGATTTATACAACTGTTCCAACTTTTGTTTGATGCAAGAAGTTTAGCGTCGTTGAAAGATTCCTGTGCTTTGTTTAAACGATAATTAATATAATCAGCTTTGTAATCACTCACAGTATAATTCCGTTTTGTTCAACGGCCTTATATAAAGGGGTTGATGATAACATTGTTTTCCAATACTTAATATCATAAACAAATGTTGATATAGCTTCACCTGTTTCTAATTCTATATCATATAAGTTATGCCTAAATAATTGTTCATCTTTAATTGTATTTACAGGCTTATCAATCAATATTAAAATATCCCAGTCGGAATCTTTTTTAAAATGTCCTGTTGCTCTCGAGCCAAATAAAATTGCAGTCGCCAGGGGGTCTATCTTTTTGATAGATTCCTTTATTTTTTTAAGAACTGAATTATTTAAAGGTGACATATGCTTTAAACAAATTTAAGTAATATTAACATACTTATAAAATAAAACAAAAAGCATAAATCATAAATCATAACTTTATGCAATATGCTACCGTTACTCACATCCCCTCAAATTCGCGAAGCTGACGCTTATACTATCGCTAATGAACCCATAAGTTCTGTTAATTTAATGGAACGGGCAGCTAAGGCTTTTGTGGGTTGGTTTGTGAATCATTTCCCGGATAAAAAGCAAGCCATTTCTATTTATTGTGGTACTGGTAATAATGGTGGTGATGGTTTAGCCATCGCGCGTATATTGCATGGGCATCATTATAAATTGGTAAACATCAAAGTCACCCGGTTTTCTGATAAAGCGTCTGACGATTTTAATGTCAACCTGAAAAAGCTGCAAAGTACTATCACAGTAATGGAAATTAAACCGGGAGATGATTTTCCTGATGAAGATAGTCCGGTTTTAATTGATGCTATGCTGGGCAGCGGTTTAAATAAACCCTTGCATGGCGATTACGAAAGATTAGTAAAGCATCTAAATTCACTGGAGAAAACGGTTGTGGCTGTTGATATCCCTACCGGTTTCTTCTCGGAAGGCGAAACTAAGCCGGATAGCACGGTATTAAAAGCTAAACTGGTTATTACCTTCCAACAACCTAAAATCAACTTCCTGTTGCCGGAATCAGGGCCTGTAATGGAATGTTGGGAAGCGGTTAATATTGGGATTGATGACAAGTTTGTGCAGTCGCTGGATTCACCGTATCGGTTTATAACTGAAAAAGACATCAGGCAACTGATGAAACCGCGCCATAAATTTAGCAATAAAGGAACTTTCGGCCATGCACTTATTGTGGCTGGCCAGGCTAAAACTATGGGTGCGGCTTTACTTTGTTCATCCGCTTGCGCACATGCTGGAGCCGGTTTGACTACAGCTTGTGTGCCTGAAAGTGGGCTGACCGCGCTAAATAGTTATCTGCCCGAAATTATGGCTGTAGTAAGGGAAGGAAATGATTTGCCAGAGATTAGTTGGGATAAATTTAGCACGATGGGCATTGGTCCGGGGTTAGGTAACGATGAGAATTCGCTCAACCTAATTTGCGATATTTTAACCAATTATAAAAAGCCCATTGTTATTGATGCCGATGCGCTGAATATTCTTGCGGAGCATAAGCAACTTTGGACTATGATAGCCGAAGGCAGCATTATAACACCACATATGAAAGAGTTTGACCGTTTGTTTGGTGAAAGCAACAGTTGGTGGCAACGTTTACAAACCGCTATTGAAAAAGCTAAAGAACATAAAATATGTATCGTGCTCAAAAACGATTATACGATAACTGCTACACCGGATGGTAAGGCTTATTTTAATTCGACAAGTAATGCTGCTATGGCCAGTGGTGGGATGGGCGATGCGCTCACAGGGATAATTACAGCTTTATTGGCTCAGAAATATTCATCGCAGGATGCCTGTATTATTGGTACTTATATACATGGGAAGGCTGGGGACGAACTGGCTTTACCTAATCGGATGCATGTGGTATTGCCGGGTAAATTGATTGGTCAACTGCCTATAACGATAGCGAAATTTACGGCATGAAAAAAGGGTTGTCAGTATCAAACAACCCTTTTTTATTAACTATTAACTGATCTTATAAAGAACTAAATACTCGATGTTAGTGTACATAAGACGCTAAGAGCATCCTATTAGTTACAAAAACGACGAATAAAGTTTATTGTTTTATTGAAGTAAGTTTTTTTACCTGTAAAAAGGTGTTTTTAACATAAATTTAACAATCTGAAAGATGTGTTTCAGGGTTAAAGGTTGCCGATAACCATCATCTGGTCCATTGTTGGGTTAATGCTGCCGCCCCTTGGTTCAAGGGTTACTGCAAATGCCTGAGCTACCGGTACCGACTTCATTTCCTTCATTAAAGAATTATCAGCAGCATCTTTATCGAAAACACCTAAACTAACCGGTGTTTTACCTACTATAGCCCAAAGCTGGTATTGGTGTTCCTTGTCATTCGCTGGCATTTTCAGGTCGGCCATATCTATTATAACCTTCTTTTTAGCCGGGCTAAATGCTACCAGCATTAATCCATTAGGTAAGTGGGCTGTTCCTTTTAGTTTGATAACTTTAAAAGATGTATCACGGTAAACACTCAGTTGGTGGTCCATAAAATTAACCGTTGAACTGAACTTTTGATTAGTGGAATTTAAAGCGATTAGTTGCGTATTGGCATTTTGTAATTTATTGTAAACACTAAATAAGGCTACAACACTTGCTATTAATAAAGCAAAGCAAGCGGCAAATGCATATTTATAAAAACCATTAGCCTTTGGTGCAGGCATAGCAATAACATTTTCCTTAACAGGTTGTGGGTGTTTGGTTGGGAAATTGTTATCATCCCCAAAATTGGTAAGCAGGCTGTTTAATACTCTATCACGTAATTGTGCTGGTGGTTCTACAGCATTTGCTGCAGCAAATAATTCCATTGAACGCTCTATCTCATCCAACTCGGCTTTAATAGCCGGATGTTGGGATGCCATCTCCTCCACATGCAACTTTTCGCTTGAGGTTACATCCCCCAGAACGTAAAGTTCCAATATCCCTGATTCAATATATGCTTTAATGTCTTCCACTTTCAAACTTTCAATTAAAATGTTTTCTGAGTTGTTGTATTGCCATTCTTAAGCGGGTTTTAATGGTTCCCAATGGTATGCCTAATTCGTCGGCGGCTTCCACATGGGTGTAACCCTTAAAGTAAACCAATTCAAGAATTTCTTTCTGGTCGGCTTTTAGCGTTTGCACTAAATCCTTAATACCAAGCAACTCAGGTTTGTAAACTGTGTTTCTTTGTTCGTCTATGAAAGTTACGTTAATTTCAAGTTCTTGGTTTTTGTTCTGGTTCTTAAAATCCTTTGAGCGGAGTTTATCAATAGCCAGGTTTCGGGCAATATTTACCATCCATGTAAATAAGCGCCCCTTTTCTGTGCTATAACTGGCAAAAGAGTGCCATATTTTTACAAAAGTCTCTTGTAAAACATCTTCTGCCACGGCAGTGTCAACAATAATGCGGGATATAACTCCATACAACGAAGAGGAATACATATCATATAATGCTTCCACCGCGATTTTTTCGTGGCGCCTTAGTGCAAGCACTAATTCCTCTTCCGATAGTGATATTTTACTTTTGTTGCTCAACTTCGAAGTGAAGATATGAAGAATTATCAGATTTCAAACAGATGTTTTTCAGCATGGTATGATGAACGAACTAATGGCCCGCTCTCTACATATCTAAAACCCTTATCAAGGCCAATTTGTTTGTAAAAGCTGAATTGGTCCGGATGAATCCAATCAATCACGGGGTGATGGTTGCGTGTTGGCTGTAGATACTGGCCTAAAGTCAATATCTGTACACCTGCGTTCAACAGATCGTCCATCGCCTCCAAAACATCCTCTTCCTTTTCGCCCAAGCCAAGCATAATGCCCGATTTTGTACGCAAGCCCGATTTTGATATGCGGTTAAGGGCTTCCAAACTACGATCGTATTTAGCCTGGATACGCACTTCTTTGGTTAAGCGGCGAACGGTCTCTAAATTATGTGAAACTACTTCCGGCCTAACTTCAAGCACGCGGTCAAGGTTTTCCCAAACGCCTCTAAAATCAGGTAATAATGTTTCTAAAGTAGTTTCAGGGCTTTCCCTGCGTATAGCGTTAATGGTTTCGGCCCAAATAATAGAGCCCCCATCTTTTAAATCATCTCTATCTACTGATGTGATTACGCAGTGTTTTACCTGCATCAACTTAACCGAGTTTGCTACGCGGGTAGGTTCATCCAGGTCAACAGCCAAAGGCCTGCCGGTTGCTACCGCGCAAAACGAGCATGAACGGGTACATATATTACCCAATATCATAAACGTAGCCGTGCCTGCGCCCCAGCATTCGCCCATATTTGGGCAATTACCGCTTTCGCAAATCGTGTGCAGCTTGTGTGTATCAACCAAACTACGAACCTGTGCATACTCTTTTCCTACAGGAAGCTTAACCCTAAGCCAATCGGGCTTGCGGTTAACCGGCTGTGCAGGAATTACTGGCAGATCAATCATAATACAAATGTAGGTAAAAACCCCCTAACCCCCTAAAGGGGGAACAATATGTTAAATTTATTACTGCAAAATTACAGACTGAAACTTTTGCATTAAAAATGATAACTGTTTAAAAGTGATAAAACTACCGTTATTGCGAGCGAAGCGTGGCAATCCCAAGCTATGCAGAGCCGCTCTGTAAGTAGGGGATTGCCACGCTTCGCTCGCAATAACGTTTTGTTTTTGTGTTTCTATCAAAAACATTGGATGGTTTTTAAACAGATTCTTAGATTTGTCAGAACATATTCATTAACAATTCCCCTATAGGGGTTAGAATCATTATGGCAACAATTGAAACCACATACCTTGGCGATTTAAGAACCGAGGCAACACATTTACAATCGGGCACTAAAATTTTAACTGACGCGCCAACTGATAATCAAGGCAAGGGTGAAGCATTTTCGCCAACTGATTTGTTAGCAGAGTCATTGGCTGGGTGTATATTAACTACTATGGCCATTGCGGCACGTACGCATAATATCAACATGGACGGCACTAAAGCTGAAGTAACCAAGGTAATGGCTGCCAACCCGCGCCGCGTGGGTGAAATTATTGTGAATATAAAATTCCCTGCTGAGTACTCAGATAAAGAAAAGAAAATATTAGAGCTTGCTGGTCTCGGGTGCCCGGTACATGTAAGTTTGCATCCGGATTTGAAGCAAACGATTAATTTCGGTTGGTAGGTGTTTAAATCAAAAATCAAAATTAAAAAGTCAAAAACTCAAATCCGATTTTTGACTTTTTAATTTTGTCTTTTAACTTATGCCAGTACTTCCATCGCCTCATCCACAGAAATTTCTCCGTGAGACTGGTCGAGTATGCAGTCGCCGTCTTTGATCAACAGCATTTGTGGTGATTCGTGGTGAACCTGAAAATCTTCAGCAATTTTGCTTGACAGATCGCGATGTTTTATAAGATCTAAAAAATATAAAGGCATATCGGCAGGCAATTTATCCATATCCATTTCAAAGCGCCTTTTTGCCATCATGCTGATAGAGCAGCGTGTGCTATGCTTAAAAATTAAGCTGTAGCCAGCTTGCTGCTTAATCGTATCTATCTGATTCGCCGAGTCTAACGATGTCCAATTCATGTTACAAAAGTATTGTATTTAAGCTTGTTAAACGTAATTACAGTGTAATGCTGCATTTAGTTTTAAGCTTTTTGATAATAAAATGACAAGCTAAGATTAGCGCCCGCTGCGTGGGTAGGTGTTGTAAGCAGGACAAAGTTTGCTTGAGCAAGAAGCAAGGCTACCTAATGTTAAAGCTATAATAGCTATATAAAGTAATTTTTTCATTTTATAACTTTTTACTTTTAACGTAAATTAAGCTTTCAAGGTTTCAGCTAAATGAGCCATTTTTATAGCTGTTACTGCCGCCTCATCGCCTTTGTTGCCATGTTTGCCCCCTGCGCGGTCAAATGCCTGCTGGTGATCATCGGTGGTTAATACTCCAAATATAACAGGTTTTGAGTATTTTATAGCAACATTACTCACACCATTTGCTACCGCGTTACAAATAAAATCAAAATGCCTTGTTTCGCCCTGTATCACACAGCCTAAACAAATAACAGCATCTAAATTTCCTTTTTGCAATAACAGGTCGGCGCCGGATGTTAATTCAAAGCTACCCGGAACAGGGTAAGTGAAAATATTTTCGGCAGGAGTGCCGTATTTAAGCAAGCTTTCGTAAGCCCCCTGGTATAAGGCATTAGTTATTTCAGCATTCCATTCGGCTACTACAATGCCAAAACGGTATGAAGCACCCGAAGGTACTTCGCTGTTAGAAAAATCGCTTAAATTTTTATGTTGACTAGACATTTGGGATGGAGATTAGAGATTAAAGGTTAGAGATTAGGCTTTGCTTATTCAACTAATCTCTCGATCCTGAGATTAGGGGCTAAAGATTAGAAATTATGTTTTTGCCGATAGGCAACTAGTCTCTAATCTCCAACCTCCAATCACTATAATTTAGCTTCTACGCGGGCTATGTATTCGTCAATATTTTGTGCTTCGGCACTGCCAAAGTAATCAGATTTGATTTTTTTGTAAGTTTCATCAGCTGATTTATTGTCGTTTTCAGCTTCGTAAACCAAACCTAATTTTTTAAGGTACATTGGCGATAAAAATTTGTTTTTCGCCATGTCAGCTGCTTTTTTGAAATAGGTTTCTGCTTTGTCGTAATTTTTTAATTCAACGTAAGCATCACCTGTGCAACCTAAAGCTTCAGCAGCAACCATTGTATCATCACCATGATAATTGGTTAGGTTATCAATAGCTTTATTGTAATCGCCTTTGTTTAAATAGGCGGTGCCTAAATAGAAATAAGCCAGGTTAGCAGCTTTTGTATTGCTGTAATCGCTCAGTATTTTTGCGAAACCAGGGTAGCCTGCATCGCCGTTGATGGCTTTATCCCAATCTTTTCTTTCCCAGAAATCCTGTGCTACGTGCATTTGGTTAGCAGCCTCAACTTCGCGAGGGGCAAGGTACATTTTAAGGTATAAAAAATAACCTACAGCCATTACAACTATCGCTGCAACTATAAATAATAAGCTTTTTTGATTTTCGCGTACAAATTTACCTGTCTGTCCCAGATCGTTGTTAGTATTTGCAACAATCTTTGTGTTATCCTGCTTTTTGGCCATTTCTGTTCTAAAATTAAGTTTGCAAACTTACGGTTTTATAAATTTCTCGCAATAGCTTTTGTATTAAATATTTAGTGATTGAGAGAGAGTGTGATTTAGTGGTTAAATATTTATAAAAAAGGTAGTTATCAAGTGTAATAAGTTTAGTTTTCTTTCATACTCTTTAACAGTACTTGATACAATCTGTATATAAATTTGATGAAAGTGGCTTCCAAATTATTAAGTATTAAAGTGACAATACTTATTGGTAAGGGTTTTGATTAACTCAACGCGCTCAATCACAAATTTTTGATTGAAAAAGGTATTTGAAAAGTCATCGAAATGCTCAATATGATAACCCATATAAAATATCCAAAACGCGAAGCTTAGGTAAGGGATGGCAGCTATTTCATCTTCTGATAGTTGCCTTACTTCTCTATAACTTTTAATCAAAATATTAAATGAATGATCAGCTTCTTCCTGGCTCATTTTGTTAAATGTTGCGTTGAGGGAAAGATGGATCCAAAATGTCATAATATCATTAACCAAATAACCCTTACCCAAAAAGTCAAAATCGAAAAAAGTAATGTTGTCCTTATTATCAAAATGGAAATTTTTTGGTAAAAGGTCATAGTGGCAATAACCATAGCTAAATTCTGAAAGCTCAAAACTTTCGAGTTTATGGATAACTTTATCTATAGTATCTTTAATCCAAAGCCCTTGATCAGGTATATTTTCAAAAATTGGCTTGAAAGATTGCAAGGGCTGACGCATAGTCATATTTAAATCGTATGATTTACGTTCGTAAGGAAGTTTAATATTACAGGAAACATTGTGAATTCGAGCTAGCTCCTTGCCAAAGTTAGATAACTGAACGTCGTTTAGTCGATTTACAGATAAACCTTCTGCATAGCTGAACAAAACCCCGTACCGGGTTCCTTCTGCTGCATTGAATTCTAAAATTTGATCTTGATTTATTGTAGATATAGGGTATGAAACACCAATTCCCTGTGACTTAAGAGTTTCCAGAAAAGCTATCTCAGAGCGTATTTCTTCAAGAGACCTATGACTTTTACGATATATTCTAAAGATGAATTTTTTATCTTTAGTTTCTACCAAATAGTGATCGTTTACACCTCTCAATAAATATTTGCACACTAAAATTGCAAACCCATATTTATTTTGCAAATAGTTCTTCAATTCTACCGAAGATAAAGTAGAATATTGTGTAGGGAAAATAGGCATGGTTGCTAAAATATGAATAAATGCGTTAAATTACTATTGTGCTTTGCTCTAAAAGATTATTTCAAACTGAGCCCTACTAATAATAACTAATCTCCCATCTCTAACCTCAAATCACTAACTTTGACCACTTCAATATGTATCTGCAGCAACTATCCGTCATCAACTTTAAAAACTATTCCGAAGCCGAACTAATCTTCAGCGAAGGGGTAAACGCGTTTACGGGGGATAACGGTGCCGGCAAAACCAATTTGCTGGATGCGATACATTACCTGTCGTTGTGTAAAAGCTATTTTAACCCGATAGATACCCAGCAGATCAAACAGGGAACGGATTTCTTTATCATCAACGGCAATTTCAGCAAAAATAATAAGCCTGAAAAAATTGCCTGCGCGGTGAAGCGGAACCAGAAAAAGCAATTCAAGCATAATAAAAAGGATTATACTCGTTTGGCTGATCATATAGGCTTGTTTCCTTTGGTGATGATCTCACCCTATGACACCAGTATAATTACTGACGGGAGCGAGGAGCGACGTAAGTTTATTGATAATGTATTATCGCAAACAGATAACCATTACCTGGATGAAGTGATAACCTATAATAAGGTATTAAGTAACCGTAACGCTTTTTTAAAGCTGATAGCTGATACGGGCAGATATGATCCGCATTTGTTAGAGGTGATGGATGAGCAGTTAATTGAGGCAGGTAACAGTATATATAATAAGCGCAAGCTTTTTATGGAGGGCTTTACCGAAATATTCAATCAACATTATCTGTTTTTAACGGGCGATGCGGAGAAGGTAGATCTTATATATGAGTCGCAGTTATTGCAGGATGATTTCGCGGCTCTGCTAAAAAAGAGTATCGAGCGCGATAGGGCGCTTGAACGAACTACCGCCGGTATTCATAAAGATGATCTGCAATTCTCCATACATGGCATGCCGATGAAGAAATTTGGGTCGCAGGGGCAGCAGAAATCGTTTTTGATAGCGCTTAAGCTGGCGCAGTATACTTTTTTAACGCAACAAAAGGGATTTAAGCCTTTATTGTTGCTGGATGATATTTTTGATAAGCTGGATGATAAGCGCGTTACCAAACTAATGCAGATGGTGAGCGACAATGATTTTGGGCAAGTTTTTATCACCGACACCAGTTTAAGCCGGGTGCAATCCATATTTAACGATATGGGCGTGGCAATTAAATTATTTAAAGTTACCGGAGGGGAAATTGATGCGTAAAGCCAACGATAAATCATTAAAAGAAGCTATTGAACAAATGCTGAACGTTTATAAGATCAAAAAACGTTTTGAGGAAACCGGCATTGTGGCCCACTGGCCCGAATTGGTTGGTAAATCAGTAGCTAACCGAACTAAAGAGATTTTCATCCACGATAAAAAACTTTACCTGCGTATAGAATCGTCAGTAATAAAAAATGAGCTGATGCTGATGCGCAACCAGATAATAACCAAGGTAAACGATAAAGCGAAAGAGATATTAGTTGAAGAGATTATCTTCCTCTAGCCATACGTAAACGGGTGGGCAGGCTTACATAAACTTCGTCCCTTATTCTTGAATAAATCAGAATAAATATACCGGGAAGCAAGAAAGAAAGCTGCACTTCGGGATGGTTTTTGAACAGGAAAGTAACAGAAACGCACAATGATACTACTATTGCTGAGTATATCATTAATTTGAATATGCTTTTCATAACTTATTGATTTAAAAACCGTTTAGATAAGTAAATCTAGAAATATAAATCTGATAAAACAAAATATCGGCTTTATATTTCCGCATTTTGTTCTATCAGTTTTAAAACGTTAACCGAGGGTTAAAATTGTTCGAAAGCCGAGAAGAAAAAGCTTCCTTCGATCTGCGCATTCTCGTCAGAATCAGAACCATGTACAGCATTTGCATCAATTGATTTTGCAAATTTATTACGGATAGTTCCAGCTTCAGCCTTAGTTGGGTCTGTAGCGCCGATTAGTTTACGGTAATCTTCAATAGCATTATCTTTTTCAAGTATTGCAGCTACAATCGGGCCTGATGACATAAAAGCAACTAAATCCTTGTAAAAAGGGCGCTCGCTGTGTACAGCATAAAACTCACCTGCTTTTTCAGGGCTTAAAAAAAGGTATTTCATCGCAACTAATTTAAAGCCGCTTTTTATAATCTGGTCAATAATTGCACCTGTGTGCCCTGCTGCAACCGCGTCAGGTTTAACCATTGTGAATGTTCTGTTACTTGCCATATCTGTTTTTTAAAAATTGCTGCAAAAGTAGCGTTTTTAATTAAAGTATAAAGTGTTGGTTTGTATAGTAATATAGGGTTTTAAAAGCCAGGTGTATATTTACCCTATCCTCCTCCTTTCCCTGATTCCAGGGAAAGGTATCGCACAGGGCCTGCATTTTATATTTTTGGAGATTAAAGCCATCCGTAAAGTGCCTAAAATTCTAAAAAGAGATTTCCCTGTTTATATACTATATTACATAGCTTTAACGTTTATAAACACCTAAACAAAAAAATGTTTTACTTATCTGTCAATCAGTTGGAAATTTATTTAGCTTTGCAACTCTTTTTTAAAATTTGATGTTAGATACCGCTTCGCTTATTGATCTTTTAGCTCAGCCCCAGAAAATAGTTATTACTACCCATCATAAACCTGATGGTGATGCTATGGGTTCGTCATTAGGCTTGTATAATTATTTGATACAGCAAGGGCATCATGCACAAGTTATCACCCCAACAGATTATCCCCAGTTTTTAAACTGGATGCCGGGAAATGGCGATGTTATTATATATACTGATAACGTAACTAAAGCCGACCAGCTTATAGCGGATGCGGATATGATATTTTGCCTTGATTTTAACGCGCTTGGGCGTATTAATGAGATGGGCGAAAAAGTGGGTGAAAGCAACGCGCTTAAAATTATGATAGATCATCACCTGGAACCGCAGGATTTTGATGACTATCGCCATTGGGATATAAATGCCTGCGCTACCGCGCAGTTAGTATATACGTTTATTGTTGAAATACTTGGCCATAAGGAATTGGTTAATGCTGATGTAGCAAGTTGCCTTTACACAGGTATCATGACGGATTCAGCATCGTTCCGTTTGCCGAATACGACATCAACTGTGCACCGTATAGTGGCCGACCTGATTGACGCAGGTGCACCTAACGCCCGGATACATGAGCTGGTTTATAACGATTCTACCGAAATGAGGCTTAAGTTTTTAGGCCATTGTTTAGCCAATAAATTACAGGTTTTTAATGAATTCAACACAGCGTTGATAACAGTTACTGCCGACGAGCTGAAAGAATACGATGTAATTACCGGAGATACGGAAGGAATTGTTAACTATGCATTATCAATAAGTAATGTGCGCTTAGCTGCATTTATGGTTGAAAGGAAAGATAAAGTAAAACTATCTTTGCGCTCGAAAGGCGATTTTCCGGCAAATGAAATTTGTAAAAAGTACTTTAGCGGCGGCGGGCATCGTAACGCGGCCGGTGGAGTATCATCAGACAGTCTGCAAGAGACTGTGGAACAGTTTAAATTAATTTTACCTAAATATAAAAATTTATTAATTCAATAATTAAAATGAAAAAAACCCTAATGTTTTTAGCCCTTGCGTCAGTGGGATTAGCAAGCTGCAATGGCGGATTTAAAAAAGATGACGGAGGATTGCTTTATAATATTTATGTAGATAAAGGCGGACCTAAAATTCAAACCGGTGACTTTGTTAGCGTTAACCTTATCGCTAAAAGAGATGACGATTCAGTTTTATTCAGCACTTATGAGCAAGGTCATCCGGTACAAACTTTAGTACCTAAGCCACAGTTTAAAGGTGATATCTTTACAGGATTAGAAAAATTATCTGAAGGTGATAGCGCGACAATCAAAATCGCAGCTGACTCAATGTTCAAAAAAGGACAGCCTAAGCCACCGGGCTTTAAAGGCAAATACTTAGTTTATACTATTAAAGTAAACAAAGTTATTGCTAAAGGCACACTTAGCGACCAGGTTTTCCAAACTGAAATAACTGATTACATCAAAAATCAATCATTAGTTTTCAAAACACGCGAGCCAGGATTGATCAAAAACTACATCGCTGATAACAAACTGGCTGTTAAAGAAACACCTGATAGCTTATACTATGTAATTACGCAACAAGGTACAGGCCCTAACGCTGTTGTTGGTGATACCGCAGTTGTAAACTATACCGGTAAATTACTTAACGGAAAAGTATTTGATACATCAGTTAAAGACGAAGCTGTTAAAGGTAAAATGCCTGCAGACCCAATGCGTCAATACAAACCTATCCATATCCCTGTAGGTCAGAAAAGAGTTATACCAGGATGGGACGAAGGTTTGCAATTGTTAAACAAAGGTTCTAAAGCTATCTTTATTGTACCATCAAGCCTTGCTTACGGCGAGCGTGGTATTTCAATTATTGGCCCATTCACACCATTGGTATTTGAAATTGATTTGGTTGATATCATCAAACCAAATCCAAATGCACCAAAGCCGGTAATGCCAACCATGCCGTCTATGCCACAAGGCCAACCGGTTAGAAAATAATAACCTCAAAAACATACATACCTTCCCGTGTTAGCGGGAAGGTTTTTTTATTTATATGAAAAAATATATTTTCGGTATTTTGCTGCTTTGCGCAAGTACCATTTCGGTAAAAGCGCAAAGTGATTTGCAGCGTACGGCAAGAGGCGTACAGTATACTATCTTCACCCATAATCCGGGTGAAAAAATAAAGCAAAATGATGTTATCACCATTGATGTTATTCAAAAAACTGATAAGGATTCGGTAATTTCAAGCACCTATACCATGGGGCATCCTATTAAAATACAGGTACAGCCATCGCAAGCGCTTACCGATATGATGGACATATTTCCATTACTGGCTGCAAACGACAGTGTATTGGTAAAAATGCCGGCAGATTCTGTTTTTAATGGTCATGAGGAAAGTCGCCCGCCGTTTTTCCCGAAAGGCAGCAACATCAACTTTTATATAAAAGTTCAAAAGATCCAATCATTAAGCGATGCTATTGCAGAGCGTAATGCTGATATTGAAAAAGTAAAAGCGGAAGAAGGCGCGCAAGCAGCCAAATACATCGCTGATAATAAATTGGTGGTAAAAACTACACCATCAGGCTTAAAATATGTGATCACCAAAACATCGATTAAGCCAAGGCCACTTACCGGCGATACTGTATCGGTAAATTATGTAGGCAAGTTGATAAGCGGGCAGGTATTTGATTCAAACATTGAAGCAGTTGCGAAAATGTCGGATCTTGATCAGCCAGGCCGTACTTACGAGCCTATTAAATTCCCGGTTAATACCAGCCAGGTTATAAAAGGCTGGGATGAAGGTTTATTATTATTGCACGAAGGCGAAAAAGCTATATTTATTATCCCATCAGCATTGGCTTATGGTAACGAGGGCAGCGGCCCTATACCACCTGCCAGTACACTGGTTTTTGATGTGGAGCTGGTTAGCGTAAAGCGCATTAAACATGCACCGGTAGCAAAAAAGCCACTCGCCAAAAAACATTATCCGGTTAAAAAAACAAACAATTAATATAAAGCCCGCTGTTGGCGATTTTGGCTAAAGCCGGAAAACTTGGCTGGCTATTACCGTCAGCTAAAGCAGACGGCAATGATTATCATTAATGCATTGAGGGTTAGTTGACTAAAGCCAGTAAAACTTGATTGTTACTGTGAGCAGAAGCGGACGGCAATGATTAATTACGTTGGTTTCTGCCCAATAGATATTAAATCATACTATCGGGCTTTGTCCCTATTATTATTACCATTAATTCATTGCCGTTGGCTTCAGCCAACGGATACTAAAGTTAATTTATAGGGCTTTAGCCCCCGATTAATGATTATTTAATATAAAGCCTCCTGATAACCGGGAGGCTTTTTTAATTTTGCATTATGTTACTTACCGATACGCATACCCATCTATATTACGAAACTGATAATGAAAAGCGTGCGGCATTAATGCAACGTTGCAAGCAAAACAACATCGGCCGGTTATTTTTGCCCAATGTTGATGTTTCATCGGCTGCGCAGGTTTTTGATCTGGCGGTAGAATATCCTACTATCTGTTATCCAATGCTTGGCCTGCACCCCTGCTCGGTTAAGGCCGATTGGGAAACGGTGCTTGGAGCCATTTGGGATACGCAGCAGGACCGTAAAATATATGCTATAGGCGAGATCGGTATTGACCTTTATTGGGACAAAACCACCCTGCCCGAGCAGGTGCTTGCCTTTAAGGCGCAGATTAAAAAAGCGAAAGAGCTAAAATTGCCCATCGTTATCCATTGCCGCGAAGCTTTTAACGAAGTTTTTGAAGTGTTGGAAGAAGAGCGTAGCGAAGATTTACGCGGTATTTTACATTGCTTTACCGGTAACCATGAGCAAGCGTTAAAAGCCATTGATTTAGGTTTTTATTTAGGAATTGGCGGCGTAGTTACCTATAAAAACGGCGGCTTAGATAAATTTTTACAGGAAATTGATTTACGGCATATCGTTTTAGAAACAGATTCTCCGTACCTTTCCCCCGTTCCGTACCGTGGTAAGCCTAATGAAAGTTCATACTTAATTTACATTGCCGAGAAGGTTGCGGAGCTATACCAGCTTAATGTTGAAGCTGTGGCTGCTATCACCACAGAAAATTCAAAGAAGATATTTGGTATATAATTAATTTATACATTTGATTTTAAGCCATTCATGAGCCAAATTCTGATCATCTATACCGGGGGGACAATAGGTATGATGAGCGACCCTACTACAAAGGTGCTCAAACCCATAAACTTTGAGCAAATAATGGACAATGTTCCAGAGCTCGATAGATTAAACTGTAAAATTAAGGTACACTCTTTTGATAAGATCATAGATTCATCAAACATGAATCCGGAGATTTGGAGTGAGCTTGCAGGGCTAATAGAGTCGAATTACGACGATGTTGATGGTTTTGTGATACTGCATGGATCGGATACGATGTCGTACACGGCGTCGGTAATGAGCTTTATGCTGGAGAATTTGGCTAAACCCATAATTTTTACCGGATCGCAATTGCCAATCAGCGCTATACGTACCGATGCAAAGGAAAATTTGATGACAGCCATCGAAATTGCCAATGCTAAAAAGAATGACCGTGCACGGGTTCCTGAAGTTTGTATCTATTTTGATTACAAATTATTCAGGGGTAACCGTTCGTTTAAATATAACTCATCAAAATTCGAAGCGTTTCGCTCACCGAATTACCCTATATTGGCGGAGTCTGGTGTACACCTTCGTTTTAGTGCAAATGATATTCGTCAGCCTGCTGATGCGCCAATGATTGTGCATAGAAACCTGGTTAGCGATGTTGCTGTACTTAAATTATACCCGGGTATAAGTCCTAACGTGGTAGGTACTATTTTGAGGGCGGATGTTCGCGGCGTAGTGATGGAAACATTTGGTGCCGGTAATACAACAACCGAACAATGGTTTATTGATCTGTTGAAAGAAGCTATCGCCAGTGGGAAAGTGATATTGGATATATCGCAATGTAAAGTTGGCACTGTTGAATTAGGTCGCTATGAAACCAGTAAAGAATTAAAGGATATGGGTATAGCCAATGGTTATGATATGACCTTTGAAGCCGCGGTAACCAAAATGATGTATCTGTTAGGCCAAACCAATGATCCCTTGCAGGTTAAAGAGTGGTTAGAGACTGATTTGAGGGGCGAGATTACGGTATCGTAGAGGTTACTCACCCTGACTTCGCTTCGCTGGTCGACCCTCTCTCCGTCTGCGGCGCATAGAGGGTAGGAAAAGGAAAGTTTTCTCCTCTTTACCGCAAAGCAGAAGAGAGGGCAGGTTGAGCGTCTGAGCGAAAACCGGGTGAGTCTCAATATGCCAGTGCATTGCGAAAGGTATTCACCCCGACTACGCTTCGCTGGTCGACGTCTGCGGCTAATGCCATTAAGTTAAGGAAAATGTAATTTTAATGATGCTCCATAGGAGCAAAATGTTGGTAGCAGATATTGTTTAACCCATTTGGCGTGCCGTAGGTACGCAACATGTCAGGGTTATACGTACCTACGGCACGGTATTTATTTCGTTTGTTTTTCTACCAACATGTAACCCCTACGGGGTTTTAGATTTAACTTAATGACATCGCATAAGTTAAATTCTGTTAAATAACTGCCTATAACATAATGCCTTAATACAAACCTTGTATTTTTGAATATAACCTAACGATTATGTTCAAAAGCTACTTTAAACTTGCCTTGCGCAATCTTTGGAAAAGAAAGACTACCACATTTATTAATGTTTTTGGACTGGCGATAGGCCTTGCATGTTGCGCATTGGTTTTCTTGTTTGTGCAGCACGAGTTCAGCTTTGATAAAGGTTTTGATAATGCAGGCGACATTTACCGGGTAACCAGCATATTTAAAGGTGGGGGTACCGCCCCTACTACAGTAATGCCTTATGCTACTTATTTAAAAAGTGAAATACCCGAAATAAAACAGGTAAGCAGGCTTGATGCTTCCAAATGTACCTGTGTTATCCAGGTAAATGATGGCAACGATCATACACCTTATACGGTCGACAATGGTTATTGGGCCGATGCATCGTTTTTCGATATATTTTCTTTCCATTTTTTGCAGGGAAACCGTAACACTGCTTTTAGTTCGCCTAATGCTATCGTATTATCAGAGCCGCTTGCCCAAAAGCTTTTTGGTAATAGTGGTGCGGTAGGCAGAACTATTAAGACCGGTAATAACATTTACACCATTACAGGGGTGTTTAAAAAAGACTTCCTGAATCATTTTAATGCTGATTTTTTTGCTTCGAATAATAGTACTGGTATCCGTGAGAAGATCGCCGCTGTTCATAATTGGGTGGTTGATCCTAATTATTACTGTTATGTGAGTCTGAAACCTGGCAGCAACAGGCAGCATGTTATTGAAGAGCTAAAAGTATACACGCAAAGGCATGCTGCTGCTGATATGAAAGCGACAAATGATAATATCAGCAATTCATTACAAGCGCTTACCGATATTCATCTGCATTCATCGCAATACCAAAGCTATATGGAGGTTAAACAGGGCAACATGAAATACCTGTACCTGCTGGGCAGTATAGCATTAACCATACTGTTGCTGGGATGTATTAACTATATGAATCTGTCAACCGCGCAAGCCATTGACCGTGCCCGCGAGGTTGGTGTGCGCAGAGTGATGGGTGCAGATAAATCTGCCATACGTTACCAGTTTTTAATGGAAACGGTTGCTATCAGCCTGATGGCATTATTGGTGGCTATCCTGCTCGCATTCATGTTACTTCCGGTTTTTAACACGATGACAGGGCAGGAATTATCCTTTTTCGCGCCGGAGAACAGCACGCTTATTTTATGGATGCTGCTGGTAACATTACTTACCGGTTTGTTGGCGGGGCTTTACCCGGCATGGTACCTATCGGCATTTAATCCGGTAAAGGTGCTTAAGGGAAAAGCAAGCGATTCATCGAGCCTGGTAAATATTCGTACCATATTGGTATCGATGCAGTTTATCATCTCAACCTGCCTCATATTTGCCACGCTGGTAATATGGAAGCAGCTAAACTTTATGATAAATGCCAAACCCGGTTTCGATCAGGATCAGCAATTGGTTATCAATTTAAATACTGATCAAGCAAGGAGTAATATTGCTTATTATCGGGATCAACTGGCTAATAATCCTAATTTCCAGCAAGTGAGTGCGGCGGCAAGCGGGCTTATTTCCGGCGATATGAATATGTATCCCCAAGGAAAAACAGTTAACGATAAACATGATATTTTTTTGAATCTGGTTGATGATAATTATGTGAAAACAGTAGGCATCAAGCTCATATCAGGAACTGATTTTACGCCCCTCAACTTTACCAATAAGAATACAGCGCTGGACATGGAAGCGACTGACATTGGCAGACAAGTAATCATCAACGAGGAGGCTGCTAAAGCATTAGGTCTGAATGCTTATACAGCGCCGGGCAATTATTTGTCGCGGTTCTATAACGGCGTGGTTTATAACTATAAAATTATGGGCGTGATGAAGGATTACCACTATTTTTCGTTGCATGCAGTAATTGGGCCGTGTATGATTATGCCTGCAAATCCTATCCGGTTTAGCACTGTGATAGCCAAAGTTAGAGGCAATAACATGGCTGCGGCTATAAAATATAGTCAGCAAGTATGGAAAACTATAAACCCCGACACACCATTTAGCTATGATTTTTTAAATGACAGCTTTAAATGGGATTATATACAGGATCAGCGGGAGCAGCAAATGATGGCTACCTGTGCTGTTATAGCTATATTAATATCAGGCTTGGGGTTATTAGGCTTGATAACACATAGTTTAAATCAGCGTGCTAAGGAAATAGGGATAAGAAAGGTTATAGGCGCAAGTGTAAGCAGTATAGTTGTGCTGTTTTACAAAAAATATTTCAAGTTGGTATTAATTGCTAACCTGATAGCCTTACCGTTAGCCTGGTACTATATGAATAAATGGTTGAGCGGTTTTGCTTATCGGATAGAGATAGGGTGGCTAACTTTTATGCTATCCTTGTCGGCAGGTATAGTTATTGCTTTTTTCACCATCGCATTTAAAACTATAGGGGCAGCTATGTCAAATCCGGTAATCAGCTTAAGGAGTGAATAGGCTATTTTATGATGTTTTTTGGATGAAAAACGAGCATTTTTAGGCAAAAAATGGACTATTTTGAACCCTTTTTAGGCGATTTTTACTGTTTTTTGAGTTGATTTTGCCTTTATTTTGGCTATTTTTCATTCTAAAAACTGCGTTTTAGCAATAAAAAGTAGTTTTTCAGAGGCAAAAGTGTAGCAAGTGTTTCACTTGTCCTGTGGCGCACCCGGTGTTATTTAGCTTTGAACAAACCGTATTTCAGTATACAGTATATAGCTCTAAAGCCATCCTTCCAGCCTATCTTTTTGCCTTCGGCATAGGTCCGGCCGTAGTAGGATATACCAACTTCGTATATCCTTACATTTGGCACCCTGGATATTTTTACGGTTACTTCAGGTTCAAATCCAAATCTGCTTTCTTCAAGGTTGATAGACTGGATCATTTTGGTATCAAATAATTTGTAGCAGGTTTCCATATCCGTTAGGTTAAGGTTGCTGTACATGTTTGTTAGCATGGTTAAAAACTTGTTACCGATGGTATGCCAAAAGAATAATACCCTATGCGGGTTCCCTCCCATAAACCTCGACCCAAAAACAACATCAGCAAAACCTTTTATAACCGGTTTTAACAGGTCATTATACTCCTCGGGATCATATTCCAGGTCAGCATCCTGTATAATGAGGTATTCGCCTGTAGCTTTTTGTATCCCGGTATGTATGGCGGCGCCCTTACCCCGGTTATGATCATGTTTAAAATATTGGATAGATATATCCTGGTTCTCTGCAATATAACTTTCTATTGCCTGTTCAGTATCATCTGTAGAGCAATCATTAACGATGATTAATTCCTTACCGATATTATTAAGCAGCTCAACAGACTTTACCTTGTCGAGTATTAGATGTATGGTGCGCGCTTCATTGTATGCAGGAATAATTATCGATAATTTTTGTATAGCCATTTTGGGGGATTTCTGCTTGGTTTTATTATAAATTCTTAGCTAATATAAAGATATCACCTGTACATTGTTTATTTAATTGCCCGTGGGCAAAATGTCGGAGTGTTAAAATAATACCTAAATTAATTTTAACCATACGTGTAAAATGATGCGCTATTTAAACACTTGAATTATTTTATTTCTTGAAATTAAGGGTACATTAGCACTTATAAAATATTTTATAGTTAAAATCACACGTTGAAAATAAATTTGTGGCAGCTAATTGCGGCTTAAACCGTCAGCATTAGTTAGGATAATCAGGTTGGAAAATGGCTAATAATGGAAATATCAATATAAAAGAGCTGGCGCGTCATCTCAACTTGTCTAAATCTACCGTGTCCAGGGCTTTTACCGGGCATAATGATATTAACCAGGAAACAAAGGAACGTATACTTAAAGTCGCTAAAGAACTTAATTATCAACCTAACCATCACGCCAGTAATTTAAGAGCCCAAAAAAGCAAAAAAATTGCTATTATAGTTCCCGAGATTGCCAACAACTTCTTCTCGCAAGCCATAGACGGCATTGAAACAGTGGCCCGTGAAAAAGGCTATCATTTGCTGATTTATTTAACGGCCGATAACTTTGAAAGTGAAGTGGCTTATGTAAACGATTTATATAATGGCCGTGCAGACGGGATCATTATGTCGGTATCCGGTGAAGCTAATGATCACAGTTATATGAAGAAGCTGGAGCAAAAGCAAATTCCGCTTGTGTTTTTTGATAGGGTTTATGATGATATAAACACAGCCAAAGTAGTAACTGATGACTATGCCAGCAGCTTTGAAGCCACCATGCATTTGGTTCAGGCTGGGTGTAAAAATATTGCCTTTTTGGTTACAAACAAACAATTATCAATTGGCAAAATGCGTATGCAGGGATACCTGGATGCGCTTAGGCATGCCAACCTGCCTTTTGTAGATGAATTAATAGTTGATTGCAGCAACGATATTAATTTGAATTACGCCATACTTACAAATGCGTTTAAAACACTTACCATTGATGGCATCTTTGCCTCGGTTGAGCGTTTGGCTTTTGCTACCTATTATGTTTGCCACGATCTGGGTATCAGTATACCTAACCAGGTAAAGGTTATTAGTTTTTCCAGCCTGGAGATAGCACCTTTATTAAACCCTGCCCTCACTACTATAACGCAACCGGCTTATGAATTGGGCATACAGGCAGCAACCCTGTTATTCAAAATGCTTACCCAGGATGAGCCCGTTACGGATCAGATCGTGTTAGCATCCAAAATTATCCCCCGCAGTTCTACTTTATAAGCTTCTTTGCTAAATCGAGCAAAGCTCAAATTACGATATTTGTAATAAGTTTGTACTTTTTTGGCTTTTTGGGCAGAATTTTCACTCGCGTCCAGAAAAGTTATTAACATATTTTTTAACAATCGGGAACATTCCCGGAAACGGATTCGTTTTCTTTCAAAAAATGAAATATCAATTATTGTAAAATTAATTGTTGTAAAATGCTTATTATCAATATTTTATTTAAATGTTAATATTACGGTTAATGCGCAATAATTTAGCGTGTCAATTTTTTAATAAATGTTAATAACTTATTGTTGCTAAAGTTTGTTGCTATATGTGTTAAATCTACTTTTACATATGTACTTCGTACTAAAATTTAACCAGTTTTAAACTAAAAACCAAAAATTAATGAAAAACACTTACTTAATCAAGTACGTATTCCTTTTGTTATTTGTTTTTTCGGCAAGTGCTGTATTTGCGCAATCAGGTGTAATCACAGGCAAAATTGTTGACGAAACAAATCAGCCGTTGCCTGGCGCTGCAGTTTCTGTAGTTGGACAACAAATAAGCACAGGAACAGACGTTAACGGCAACTATCGCCTGTCTGTGGCAAATGGAGTAGTAACATTACATGTAACTTTTGTTGGTTACGATGCGATGGATAAAACTATAAACGTTTCCGGGAACGTTACCGTAGGTTTTAAATTAACACCAACTTCCCAAAGTTTAAACGAAGTTGTGGTAATTGGGTACGGTAGCCAAAAGAAGAAAGATTTAACAGGAGCAATAACAGTTGTTTCTTCAAAAGACTTCCAACAAGGCCAGATCACATCTCCACAGGATTTAATCGCAGGTAAAGTTGCAGGTGTTACAGTAACCTCAAACGGTGGCGCACCGGGTGGTGGAAGTACCATTCGTATTCGTGCAGGTGCTTCTTTGGCTGCGAGCAACGATCCTTTATATATAATTGATGGTGTTCCAATTCAAAATGCTACAATTTCAGGCTCGGGTGATCCGTTAAGCACAATTGATCCTAATGATATTGAATCATTTACCGTACTTAAAGATGCTGCCGCAACCGCTATATATGGTTCAAGAGCTTCAAATGGTGTAATTATTATCACCACTAAAAAAGGTGTGACTGGTGCCCCAAAAATTAACTTCAGTACAAGTTATTCTATTGGCAATAAAGTTAAAGATATTGATGTATTGTCTGCTTCGCAGCTTCGCGGTGTTATTGATGCTTATGATGCGGCAAACGGAACAGATAAAGCAGCGTTATTAGGTACTGCTAATACTAACTGGCAAAATGAAATTTACCAGACGGCACAAACTAGTGATAATAACTTAAGTATAACAGGTTCAACCAAACACATGCCTTACCGTGTGTCTGTAAGTTATTTAGATCAAACAGGTATTTTAAAAACCAGCGATCTTAAACGTGCAACCGCGTCTGTGTCATTAAATCCACATTTGTTAGATGACCATTTAAATATTAATATTAATATAAAAGGTACTCAAGAGGATTCACGTTTTGCAAATACCGGCGCCATAGGTGCTGCTGCCGAGTTTGATCCTACACAGCCTGTATATGTTAAAGGCTCTCCATGGGATGGTTATTTCGAATGGTATAACACCCCAGGTGATCCGGCAAGTGGTATTAACCCTAATACACCACGTAATCCATTAGGATTATTAGAAGATAACCATAATACGGCTACTATTTACAGGAGCTTAGGTAATTTTCAGGCCGATTATAAATTCCCTTTTTTACCGGAATTGCATGCTAACGTTAATGTTGCTTATGATATAGCAAAGGGAAGCGGTAGCACCTATATCCCATCTGATGCAGCGCAGTCTTATTCAACAATTGGCGGCGGAGCAAATAACCCTTATGGTGGTAACTATACCAATACCGTTGGCGAGTTTTACCTAAGTTATATTAAGGATTTAAAATCTATAAAGAGTAATATAAACGCCACTGCTGGTTATGGCTATTATAATGATAGGTCGACCACTTTTAATTACTATAGTTATAATGCGGCAAAAGATACTATTGCGGGTACCAAACCGGCATTTCCTTATAGTAAATATCAAAACGTACTCATCTCTTATTATGCAAGGTTAATTTATACTTATAATGAAAAGTATATCTTACAGGGATCTATCCGTACGGATGGTTCATCAAGGTTTGCGCCTAACGTACGCTGGGGCACATTCCCTGAAGGATCATTCACCTGGAGAATAAGTGATGAAGATTTCTTGAAAGATTCGCATACGCTGTCTGATTTGAAACTTCGTGTAGGTTATGGTATCACAGGTAACCAGGAGGGTATAGCGGATTATTCATACCTGCCGACTTATGCACTTGGCGCATCGTCAGGATTGTACCAGTTTGGCAATACATTTTATAACACCTATACGCCGAGCGCATATAACCTTGATTTAAAATGGGAACAAACAGCAACCGCAAACGTGGGCGTTGATTACGGCTTTTTAAATAATCGCATTACGGGTAGTATAGATGCTTATATTAAAAAGACTAAAGATTTACTGGCTACTGTTGAAGTTCCACCAGGTGCAAACTTTTCAAACCAGTTATTATCAAACGTTGGTAATGTAGAAGATCAGGGTATTGAATTTAATATTACTGCTATACCTATAAAAACACCAAACATTACCTGGAATGTAGCATTTAACGCGACCTTCCAAAATAGTAAAATTACCAACCTTACTTTAACACCAACTCCTGGCTTTTTAGGAGAATATCCAACAACCGGTGGTACAATAAATGGTGGTTTTGGTGCGTATGCAGAGTTTCTTCCTGTAGGCCATACCCCTTACTCATTTTATTTATATCAACAGGTTTATGGCACCAACGGCCAACCACTTGAAGGTGTTTACAAAAGCAGTAATGGTGTAAGCCCTGATCTTAATGTAGAGCACTCACCATACCCAACAGCTATTTATGGCTTTAGCACATCATTTACGTATAAAAAATGGACAGCAAGCACTGTTTTACGTGCAAACCTGGGTAATTATTTATACAATAACATTGATGCGAATTTTGGTAACCTGGCAAATATATTGCCATCAGGTGGTAATGTTAATAATGCAACCGTTAGCTACCTTAACTCAAAGTTTGCAAACGCCGATATCCTTTCAGATTACTACTTGCAAAACGCGTCATTCCTGAAAATGGATAACTTAAGCTTAAGTTACAATGTTGGCCATATCTTTAATGATCAACGCACAAATCTAAAACTAAGCGCAAATTGCCAGAATGTATTTACGGTGACTAACTATACAGGTCTTGACCCGGAAAGCAGCAATGGTATTGATTATAACTTCTATCCAAGGCCACGTACTTTTACATTGGGCTTAAACCTTGGTCTTTAAATAAAATATTAATTTAAGAGATATGAAAAGGAATTTTTCTAAAATTTTAGGCATGATAGTCCTCCTTTCGGGGTTTATGATGTCGTGCGAGAAGGATTTAAATGTGAAGCCTGCAAATACTGTTACCGCAAGTGTAGCATATAGCACGCCTTTGGGTTTTAAGGAAGGATTGGCAAAGGCTTACAGTGCATTTGCTGTAACCAGCAATACAGGTGGCCCTGGTGTTACTGATGTACCGGGCGGAGATGCCGGAGCGTCGGATTTCTTAAGGCTTTTCTGGAATGTTCAGGAATTAACTGCAGATCAGGCAAAATGTGCATGGTCAGGTAGTCAAAACCCTGGTATACAAGATTTGAACCAGGACGTATGGGACCCAACCAACGCAGTGTTAAAAGGTTTATATGAGCGTAGCATTTATCAAATTACTTTATGTAATGATTTTCTTCGCCAGTCAACTGATGCTAATTTAGCAGCTAATGGTATTACTGGTAGCAATGTTACCGATATACATTATTATAGAGCAGAAGTGCGTTTCTTAAGAGCATATCAGTACTGGGTATTGATGGATGTTTTTGGTAATCCGTCATTTGTTGATGAAACCACTCCTATAGGCGCTTATTACCCTAAACAAATTAGTAGATCAGCTTTGTACGCTTATGTTGAGTCTGAGCTAAAAGCCATTGATCCATTATTAATGGCACCTCATACAAATGAGTATGGCAGGGTTGATCAGGCGGCAGATTGGGCCCTACAGGCACGCTTGTACTTAAACGCACAGGTTTACACAGGTACTGCAGATTGGGCAGATGCCATGACTTATTCGCAAAAAGTAATTAGTGCCAACTATCCGTTAATGACTAAATACCAGAATTTATTTTTGGCTGATAACAATGTGTCTAATACCGAAGTGATATTATCTATTAACTATGATGGTATTAATACACAAACTTACGGTGGCACTACTTTTATCATTAACAGTAGTATAAATAATACATGGAGCGAAGGAGCAGGATTTTATGGTGTTCCAAGCGGTGGTTGGACAGGTAATCGTGCCACACAAAATTTACCCGCATTATTTAGCGATACTACAGGTAAAACAGATACACGCGCTATATTCCGTGTAAGAGAGACAACTTGTGATACCCTATTATCATTCACAAGTGGTATTGGCGTTATTAAGTTTAAGAATGTTAATTCAGATGGTTCAATACCGGTAATCCCAGGTGGTACTTTTTGTAATACAGATTTTCCTTTATTCCGTTCTGCTGAAATGTATTTAACATACGCCGAAGCTGCTTTGCGTTCGGGAACAAATACATCAATAGGCCTTGGATATTATAATACTGTACGTAATCGTGCTTATAGCGGCACTGCAGTTCCTGTAACCGGAATAAGCTTAGCTGATATATTAAATGAACGCGGAAGAGAATTTTATTGGGAAGCCCAACGCCGTACAGATTTGATCCGTTTTGGTGAATTTACAGGGGGAACTTATTTATGGCCATTTAAAGGCGGCCCGCTAGGAGGTACTAATGTTGCCAGCTACCGCTCCATATTCCCTTTACCAATTGCCGATGTTACAACAAATCCAAACCTGAAACAGAACCCTGGTTATAATTAATCAAAATTTGAGATTTACAAACACTTATTATTAAAGGGTTTAATTTAAAGATATAGAAAATGAAAAAATTATTAACAACATTCCTGGCTTTAAGCGGTGTAGCATTGTTAATGTTATCATCCTGCAAAAAGAGTGGTACACCAATAGTTACCAATGGCGGTACACCCGGAACTTTAACAGCTAGCACAACAACACCTGTGTTAGATAAAACAAAGCTTTCGGATACTACTTATATAGTTAACTTTAGCTTTACCGCTCCAAAATATAATTTCAGTGCGGCTGTAACTAACACCTTACAAATAGATTCGGCAGGCGATAACTGGCTACATCCAGTATCAGTAACATTCGCCCATAATGTTTTACAGCAAGGCTATAGCACACTTAACTTTAATAACTTGTTATTGAAAGTTGTTCCTGCCGGTATAACTTCAAAAGTTAATGTGCGCATACAGCACTCACTTAGCAGCACCGTAGCCAGCTACTCAAATGTGGAAACACTTACAGTATCGCCATTTAACTTAACATCGTGGGTATATATAACCGGTGCTTTCGCAAATTGGAATAACCCTGGTCCGGGCGAGGATAGTTTGATATCAACTTTAGGTAATGGCGTTTATACAGGTATTATTAACTTTAACGCTACAGGTGCGGGTGCAAATCAATTCCTGATATTACCTGTTAAAGGTAGCTGGACAAATAAATATGCAACTACTGATCCAACTACTCTAACCCCAAGCGCTACAGTGACTTATAACGGGGCAAATAACTTTAATGCACCGGCAGCCAATGGGCAATATATTGTAACGCTTGATTTGAATGCGAATACTATTAAGTTTGCCTTAGCAGATTATTACAGTGTTATTGGCAGCGCGCCACCGGGAACTGCCTGGAATACCGATACCTTCATGAAATATATTAACGATGGTACAGGAACCTGGGTAGTAAATAACCTTGCGATGGTTGTGGGTGAATATAAGTTTAGGCAAGACGCCCAATGGACAAATAGTTGGGGCCCGGGTGCTGCTGCTGGTACAGTAGTTAGCTCTGGCGCTACAGGCGATGGAAACATTCAACTTACTACAGCAGGTAATTATAATATAACTTTTGTGCAGCCTGCCAGTACTTTTGGTTCAACACCTCTTGCAACAACTACTTATACAGCAGTAAAGCAATAAAAGTATTATACTGATACCATTATAACAAACCCGCCGAAAAGGGCGGGTTTGTTATAATTAATAAAACCTAAACGGTATTACCCCATCCGTTTGCAAATATTCTATCACCATGAAAATTAAGTTAGCTCTTTTTGGTTTTTTTCTATTCCTGTCGGCAAGTGTATTGGCACAAATACCGGCACTTGAACGTGTTGAACCCATGTTTTGGTGGGTCGGCATGAAAAATCCCAAACTACAGCTAATTGTACATGGTGATAAAATTGCTGAGCGTACGGTAGAACTTAATTATCCCGGCGTAAAACTTACGCAGGTGCATAAGGTTGAAAATCCAAACTACTTGTTTTTAGATCTGGATATATCAACAACTGCAAAACCGGGTGCGTTTACCATATCTTTCGTAAAAGCAGGAGCCGCAAATCTCCAGTATAAATATGAATTAAAACAACGCGATCACTCGCCTAACAGAGCGCAGGGAGTTACCGATAAGGATTTAATTTATTTGATAATGCCCGATCGCTTCTCAAACGGCGATCCTTCTAATGATTCTGTACCCGGCATGGCAGAGATGAAAGTCGACCGCAGCCAGATGTATGCCCGCCACGGCGGTGATATACAAGGTGTGATGAACCATTTGGATTA
>Ga0206835_1106_pt1 | contig 29505 bp, 17 predicted proteins | sample Alteio_BWOrgCont_31_FD_152853 | JGI IMG/M metagenome (GOLD analysis project Ga0206835, IMG submission 152853) | Enriched cells from forest soil in Barre Woods Harvard Forest LTER site, Petersham, Massachusetts, United States -... | ecosystem: Environmental > Terrestrial > Soil > Temperate forest >...
TATAATAAGCCTTTGCTGTTCTTTCGCCATGCGGTATCATTTCGCGCACCAGCTCAACTAATGGCAAGTTAAGCTCCGACAGGTTTGATACTTCCAGCGGCCAGTGATTCATTTGTACATTAATATCCAGGTGATAATCGCCATTCCACGGTGTTTGTATTTGATTTGCCCATAAGCCCTGCAAGTTTGGCGGCAGTAATCCTACCCTCGTGCTACTAATGCTCAGGTATCGGCCAAACTGATAAAACAATACCGGTAAGCCATTATCTGATGCCGGATCTTTATGGAAAGAGATTAACCTTTTATCAGTTGTTTCCTTAATGTTATTGGCATCACCCAAATTAACAGTTACCCTATTAAACAGCTTTTGGTAATTGCTGACATGCTTTTGCCTCTCGATAGAATAAGGTGTATTTATAGCAGCGTTGAGTATAGCCTCAGTATTCTTCTTGAAGGCTGCGCCCCTAAAATCGGTTGCGGCTGATACATAAATTATTGCTTCAGTAGCATTTTTGATAATCAGCGTATTGTTTGCAAGGCGCATGGTACCTCCCTTCAATTTAGCTTTTACACGCGCAAGGTACTGCATGCCTTTGCCATCAATACCATTATCTAACTGACCGCTTAATTGAAGTTCGCCATTACTTATGGTTGTATTACCTCGCTCCGGGCGGCTAATGCCTATACTGCAACTTAGTTGTCCCGGTTTATCAGCAGTAAGCCTTATAATGCTGATATCATTATTAAAGCTAGTAAAATATTCCCTTGTATAAGTAACACCATTTACCTTAAATGTGCTTTTTGCAATGGCTTTGTTTAATGATAGCTCGCGCTCATAATTGGTAAATTGGCTGCCTGTGCTATCAGCGCCATTGTACTTATATTTTATGCTGAGATTGCCAAGCACCTGGTAGCAACCGAACGGCACACTGCCACCACCTTTGCCGGTACACACAAAGTCCTTATTGATCAAATCCTGTGCTTCATCATTCTTACCTTCTACAAGTAGCTTTCTTATTTGCGGTAAAACTTTATAAGCATTGTAATTATTAGCATCCTGTGGTGCTCCTGACCATAGGGTAATATCATTCAGTACAATATTTTCGTTTGTTACACCACCGTCGGGCATCATACCTAAACGGCCATTGCCCAAAGGCAAGGTTTCTTCCCAAACCTGTGCAGGCTTGTTATACCATAATTTTAAAGGCTGCTGCCCGAAACAAATATTAATTATTACAATGCTAAGCATTGTAACTAGAGAAATCTTACGGATCATACTTATGTTATATGAGTTGTGGTGTTATTATTTATTTACCAAAAAGTTAACTATACGGCAAGCATTGCCTTTACTATTCTTATTTTTTTGCTGGCTTATGGTGATGGTTAATATGTGATTTCCGGTTTTCAAATCACTGCCCAGCAATAGGTACCACGGTAAGTGTAGCATGCTGCTCCATTCGGTATATAAATCTACAGTGTTTTCGGGACCATTATCTACCCGATATGAAATAATGCCTGCATCTGAACCGGAAACAATGGCTATGCCTACCGCAGTTCCGTTAAAAGGTAATGACAATGTTGAGCCCGGTATTACAGAACTTAATACCGGCACATTTACAAAACCGTCTCTCGTACCAATACCATCAGTTGGTTTCCAGTTGTTATCAATTGCCCAGCCGGCATTATAGCGCGCATTCCTGATATTGTAATAACTTCCATACTCGAAATTTGCCTTATCCAGTGGTTTAGGCAATGGTGATTTAATTATCTTTTTGGCCTTACTATCAAAACAAGCGTTAAGCAGGCTTTTTATATTTTCAAAATACAATTGCTGGCCAAAAGGCGCCGGGTGTATATCCTTGAAATCTCCTTCCCAGCTAAATTCTTTGTTGTTTATTTTATCACGAACCTCTTTACCCAGGTTTATAAACGGCAGGTTATAATGTTCAGCAACCAATTGATGATTCGCTATTTCGGGTGGAATAAGGCCTTTGTTATAGTCGCTCGTTTCGTAGGGATCAGCAAAGGCCATCATAATTAAATCCATGCCAGGATTACTTCTTTTAGCATGCCTCACTATTCCTTCCAAAGCTCGTACCTGCGTTATGCTATCAGTATGGTTTACCCTGTCATTTACTGCAGCTTCAATAAACATCAGATCGGTTTTGCCGGAGTCAAGTACATCGCGCTGCAACCTGAATGCATGAGGCAGGCTTCCTAATGATGGTATACCTGCATCAATAAAATGAAAATCAGTATTCGGAAATTTATTTGTAAGATATTTACAAACCATTTGTCGCCAGCCCGGATTGTATGTGATAGAGCCGCCAAGGAATGTTACTGTAACATTTTTTCTGGTGGCAATTACCTGCTTAAAATTATTCAGTTGATTGGCCAGTGTATAATAGTTACTGTAAGGCAAGCCCGGGTTAATTATAGCAGATTTGTCCTGCCCTTTTGCAAATAGACATACACAAGCAAAAAGCATTGCGAAAATGAATTTAAAACATGGTTTTATTAAACCTGAAAAATATCCCGATATAGCTGTTCCTCGCTTTAAAGCAGCAAGTGCAAACACCACATTATCGTCGGGATGAATTTGGATAAAAGTGTTTTTTATTTCCGTTTTCGTCATCTTAGCTATCTTATAACGCCAATTATCTCATTTCATTCAATTCAATTACTACGCTGGTCCTGTTAGCATTTACTTCAGGATTCAAACCGATCTTCATTAAAAAATCGCCTGTGTAAACCCTTTCATGGTCGGTAACCGGCGACGTGCCCGGGTATAAATTAATCTCTTTGATACGGTATTTCTTTTCAGGGTCTAGTCCATTCAGGAGAATTGGTCTTTTACTTCCTTCATCATAACGATAATTAACCAGGTAAGTAAACATAACCGCGGTCGACTTATCAGCATTTACATACATAAGCGATGCGGTATTTTCCTTTCGAGGGTCTGACAGCCTGTACTGGTCTCCCTGCCATACCACCGGCTTGATTTCATTATAGGTTGCCACCGCGTTCTGGCAAAACTTAAGGTCATCACCGCTGAGTTTGTTAACTACTATATCAAATCCTAGTTTGCCCATCATAGCAACATCGACCCGAAATTTCAATGGTTCCTTACCCCAGTCGGTTACATGATTAGCGCTTGCCATGGCCGGATAGAAATAGGAATTTTCCCACTGAATAAATATCCGTTCAATAGGTTCGGTATTATCACTCGGCCAAAACTCTGTAAAATATTGTAAAGCGCCATAGTCGACACGCCCGCCACCACCTGAACACAACATCATCGGTACTTCCGGGTATTTGGCCCGAATTCGCTGTAGTACCTTATATAAGCCCCTAACATAATCAACATAAAACTGCGACTGATTTTGGTGCAGATGGACCGAGTAAGCATTATAAATGACGGCGTTACAATCCCATTTCACATAGCCCAGCGCCGGATCTTTAATAAATAAGGAGTCAATAATATGGTATACAAAGTCTTGTACCTGGGGATTACTCAAGTCAAGTACCAGCTGATTTCGAAAATAATATTCCTGCCTATGAGGTTGCTTAATTACCCAGTCGGGATGCTGATGGTATAAGCTGCTCTTGGGATTAACCATTTCCGGCTCGATCCATATCCCAAACTTTACTCCCTCACTTTGTGCCTCCTTGGCGATAGCCGCAATGCCATTCGGCAACTTCTTACGGTTCTCCTGCCAGTCACCTAGGCCTGCGTGATCATCATTCCGTGGAAACTGGTTACCAAACCAGCCATCGTCCAGCAGGAAAAGATCTACACCAAGTTCTTTGGTACTTTTTAACAATTCCTTGAGTTTGTCCTCATTAAAGTTAAAATAGGTAGATTCCCAGTTATTGAGCAGGGTTAGCCTTGTACCTTTACCATCAACCAGTTTATAGTTACGGGCCCAGGATTGGAGGTCACGGCTTGCTTTACCTTTACCCTGAGTAGAGAACGTATATAAAAAAGGTGGACTTTCAAACACTTCACCCGGCTTAAGCCGGTAAGGTGATGCATAATTATTGATTCCGGATATGATCCGGAGGTTATCTTGTGGATCAATTTCTAAATCCGTTTTGAAGTTCCCGCTCCATTCCAAGCCGCCAAACAATACACTGCCATGATCCTCGGTCGCCGGCTCGTTGAGCGAAACCATAAATACCGAAGGCATAAAAAGGTTAGCCCTCGTCCCCAGTTTTGAATCCAGCGTTTTGATGCCATGCGTCAGCATGGTTTCTTCGGGCTGCATTTCCCGGGCCCAGTTGCCATGGTATTGCCGAAGCCAATAGCTACCCGCAGACAAATTGAGGTTAGCTGATGCAAATTTTTGCAGCACGATATTTCCTTTTTCGTGATGCTGTATAGCGCTCCACTGTTCAAGTACATTTTCCTTGTAATAAGATTTGTAATACAAGGTAACCTGAAAGTTATAGACAGGGTCTTTCAACAGCACCGTTAAAAGTGAGATGTCGTTACTGATTTTAGTTTTATTATAGCTAACATACTGAAGATCAAGTGAATTATTACCATCGGCATGCGTAACTGCAATGGCTGGCTCCAGCAAATTTCGTGAACCAGCCGGTGTGTAAGCGGACTTATACATCCCGGTATAATCAACCGTCTGTTTATATTCGCTGGTAACCAATCCATATTCAGCCGTATTCTCCAGCTTTTTCCCTATGTAAATCGTATTTAAATGCCCGGCGGTATCCGTTTGTAAAACAACAGCTGTCTGCTCAGTTTCTATTGGTATCGTTACCTGCTGCGCTTTAGCATGACTGCAGCAGGCAATTGTTGCTAAACTCAGTATAATATGCCTACCCTTTGTATATATATCTATTATTTTCAATTGTATGATGCTTTTAAAATCCTTAAAAAAATACCCTTACTCGACTGCATTTTATTTCGCCATAATATCACATGGTTGATGATTAATTCTTTGCCATTACCCGACTGATCATTGTAGTACTTATAGTGACTGTATGTTTTGAGTAATTGGTAGATAATAGCTCGCACGCAAGCTAAATTATAAATAAAGTCCATTGCTGGACTTTATTACACTCATTAACCATATAATAAACTAAACAATCCAGTTCTATTTGTAATCAGGATTCTGCACCAAAACTCCATCGCTTTTATCAATCTCTGTTTGTGGCAATGGCCATTTGTAAAATTTATCCTGCCAGTTAAAAGTAATTAAACCTGTATTCAGTCCGTTTAACGTCGGTCCGGCTATATGCCAACGGACAAGATCAAAATGACGAAGTCCTTCAAATGCAAGTTCGATCCTGCGCTCATGGCGAATGCGCTGACGCATATCAGCCTGTGAAAGGCCTGCCGGGTACGCTGGCATACCCGACCTGGCACGGATGGCCGTAGTCAGCTGATATACGGTAGCATCTGGTCCGGATATTTCATTTTCCGCTTCAGCATACATCAACATAACTTCGGCTTCGCGTAATATAACAGCATCCTGCTGGCTAAGCGTTGAAAACCCATACGGTATATTTTTCGGTTCAAGGAATTTTTTTGTTCCATAACCTGTAGGAACCGGGTTGGCTGGTGTATAAGTATTTCCATTTCCCCAATCAACAAATCCTTTAAAGATGCTTGCCGATAAACGTGAATCCCGGTTATTGAATATGTTCACTTTGTCTGTTAAAGGTGAGGTACCCCATGGCAAACCATCCGTACATTCATAATCATCAACCATATTTTCATAAGGTGCGCAAGCATCATAATTACCATAGTATAAATCCCATGGGGCTGTATTATTTGGTGCCAAAAAGTTTATTGTAAAAATCACTTCTTTGCTGCTCGCTTGTGTAGCATCGCGGAAAGGACTGATATAACTTGGGTCTAAAGAATATTGGGGAACAACAGCCTTGCACAGATCCCTCACCTGTGTCATAATCGTCGGATCAGGGGTGCCAGTTCCCTGATACGCTGCAAAGATTAATACCCTGGCCAATAATGCTTGTGCTGATGAGGCGCAGGCATGGCCGTAGTTACTAATATAAGGTTGGGTACCTAAGTTATTTATACCGTAATTCAGGTCAGTTTCAATTTGTGCCAGTATTTGAGCCGCCGGCGCTTTAGGTTGCTTTTGCGTAGCCAAAGTAAGCGGCTGGGTAACCAATGGTACATCACCATAAATGGTATACAGCTGGTAATACATAAATGCCCTTACAAACATCACTTCGCCGGTATATTGCGTTCTGATAGCATCAGTAACATCTGTTCCTTTGTAAGCGGCCAATTGCGAGAGAAAAATATTTACCCGTGCAATGCCGGTATAGGCATCATCATATATCGACTGTTGATAACCTCCGATGGTTGCGCTCAGATTACCCTGGTCAATACTGGTAACCGAACCAGAATTAAACTGATTATAGGCATCATCAGTAAGGCAATCCCGGAAACCCATTCCATAGGAAAACTCTTCGGTTTGCAAGGAAGCGTAAACCGCTGCCAGGGCTTCATCAAAGTCGCTTTTTTGTTTGTAAAAAGTTGTAGTTGCCAATTGATCCGACGGATTCAAATCAAGCTTTTTATTGCACGCGGCCAGTGTCGAAACTACTGCCATGCATATGATTATATATATTCGTTTTTTCATTTTATCAATTCTTAAAAGGTCACATTTACACCAAATGAATATATTTTATTTTGCGGGTAGGTCAGGAAATCACCGCTCGCTGCGCGTTCAGGATCAAGACCCGGGTACTTCGTAAAGGTGAACAAGTTGTCGCCTGAGAAGTACACTCTAAGCCGATCTATACCTACATGTTTGGTAACACTGGCTGGAATAGTATACCCAAATACCAGGTTCTTTACCCTAAGATATGAACCGTCCTGTAAAAAGAAGGTAGACGGACGGGTTAGACTTTGTGGGGCATTGAATCCCCAGTAAAGGCGAGGCATAGTTGTGGATGGGTTTGTTGGAGACCATGCATTCAACCAGTTGGTGGTTGGTGGGGCGCCCTGAACAAATGGGATTGTTCCCCAATCGTCAACAAAATATTTAACACCATAAACGCCTTGCATTAGCACAGATACATCAAACCCTTTCCAGCTGGCATTCGCTCTAAAGGAATAATTCAGCTTAGGCACAACACCTGGGATTATTACCCTGTCGTTATCATCAATTTTTCCATCGCCGTTAGTATCCTGGTATTTCAAATCACCCGGCTGTGTATTATCTCCATATTGTTTGGGTGAATTAGCAACTTCTTGTGCATTCTGGAAAATCCCAACCACCTTCAGCATATAAAAAGAATTGATTGGATAACCCTGCTCATTGATACTATTACTGTAAATATCAGGTGCGCCGTACTTAACCAGTTTATTGGTGTTATGATCCAGATTTAGGCCAAAGCTATAGTTCAATCCTTCAAGCGCGCCTCCTTTTACTAAATTACCATAGGTAAGGCCAAGCTCAACACCTTTATTATCAACCGTTCCATCATTAACATACGGTGCCTGCAAACCGACAACAGCAGTGATTTGAGATTGTCTCAGAATATTGGAAGTAACCCTATTATACCAATCAAACGTAACACCGAAATTCTTTACCAGTGTAATATCCGCGCCGATGTCCGTCATGGTTGTTGTTTCCCATTGCAATTGCAGGTTATTTAACTGTGTTTGGGCAACGCCGGTGGTCAGGTTTTGATTATCAAACGAATAAGCACCAGTAAAGTTTAATAATGCCTGATAAGGGTAAAGGATACTGTAACCATTTTCAACGATATTCTGGTTGCCTACCTGGCCCCATGATCCTCTCAACTTAAAGTTGTTGAGCCAGTTTAAATTTAGGTCCTTAATAAATGGTTCCTCTGTAACTCTCCAACCAGCAGAAGCGGAAGGAAAAGTCCCCCATTCATGGCCTGGAGCGAATTTCGAACTACCATCAAAACGAATATTACTTTCCAGTAAATAACGTTCTTTGTAATTGTAATCCACGCGGCCGAACCATGACTCTAATGCCCAACTGTTACTGGTACCTGCATTACTAATAACATCGGTACTTCCCGCATTTATCTCCTGCAGGCTCGGATCCACAAAATTTTGTCTGGAAGCTTGCAAGTATTGATATTGATTTTGCTCAATACTCCATCCTCCTTGTGCCGAAATAGTATGCTCACCAAAAGAGTGGTTATATTTAAGGTAACTATATAAATTGGAATAAATATTGTGTTCGTCCTGTACGGTCAATCCTTTTCCCAGATCAAGAGTTGTTGCTAGCTGATCGGTTGTGTAGTAATATTCCGGAAGGTCCGCAACATAATTCTTATAATTATCAAACTCTCCGTTAAAGGCTGCCTTGGTATACCATGAAAAGTCTTTATTGAAAGTTATGTTTGCCCAACCTTGAATATCTGCCTCATAGTCATAGGTATCATGATATAAACCCTCTCCCAGCACCGCTATAGGGTTCTTGTTGTTATATTCAAACGGATATCTTTTGTAGGTATAATCACCGCTGCCATCTGTGGTATAAGGTCCGTAAGTGGGTGCTTGTGATAATGTCGACAAGAACATATCTTCAGATCCATTTGAAGTGGCATCTGTTATCCCTGATTTTAATAGGATATTAGTACCGAATGTGATATGATTGTTGACTTTAGATTGCAGATTCGTACGAATATTGTATTTTTTGTAGTCAAACCCACGCATAATGCCATTTTCGTCTACATAACCGAAATTGATATTATAGGTTGTGTTATCATTACCGCCGCTGAATGTGAGGTTATGAGTTTGTGTTACTGCTGTCCTAAACAGGTAGCTTAACCAATTGGTGTTTGGATACAAAGGATTATTCGGATGTGTAGCGAAAGCGTTAATTTCAGCCGGTGAATACAACTGCGATGTATCGGTAAGCCCTGAGTTGATACGGGCTGTATTGTACATATTCATGTACTGAACAGAATTAGTGACTAATTTAATCATTTTGGTAGGCGTGTAGATACCTAAATTACCGTCATATTCAACTTTAAGTTTGCCTGCCTTACCTTTCTTTGTCGTTACCAGGATTACCCCATTGGCACCTCTTGAGCCGTAGATGGCCGCCGAAGAAGCATCTTTCAATACTGAGACACTTTCAATATCTACAGGGTTAACATCGTTCAGATTACCGGGAACATCATCAATCAATACCAGAGGTGCACTGCCAGCGCCGCTGAAGGTGCCGACACCCCGGATTGTAATTGATGCATTTTCATTTCCCGGTTCGCCACTGCCTTGTACCACAGCCACACCAGGGGCAAGACCTTCCAGCATAGTGGTTGTGTTCACGACCGGCCTTTTGATCATATCGTCTCCTGATATGGTCGAAACTGACCCTGTAAGATTAACCTTCTTCTGGGAACCGTAACCAACTACCACTACTTCATCGAGTGATTTGCTGTCCGTTTCCAGTTTAACGTTAATAGTTTGCTGATTATTAACATTGATCGTTTGTGTTTTATAGCCGATCATTTTAAATTCAAGCACAGCATTTCCGGGTGCCTTAAGGGTATACTGCCCCCTAACGTCTGAGCTTACTCCTGTGCTTGTGCCTTTAATTGCAATGATAGCCCCCGGCAATGTGCCGGTGTTATCAGATACCGTACCACTAACCGTAATGGTTTGCGCATAGGCGCTCAGTGAGAATAGTGGTAAAAGAATCAGAAGAAACAAAGTAAGCCTGTATTTACCGGCCGTAAGTCGCCTTTTGGGGCCACCACCGGAAAAGACTTGCCTCATATCGCGGTCCTTTAAAATAGAATGAGTAAATATTTTCATAATTTGAATTGAATTGGTTTCGATTAATATGGAATGATAGAAAATACTGTGAGGTACATTAAGGCTGAGCTATAAACATCGTCGCCTTTGGTTTTTCTTCCGGCAGTTGGTTTTTTCTAGGTTCATGTGAGATGAATTATATTGTTTAAAACTTGGTTGTTTACTCGCCTAAAATTCCAGTCACCGAACGCATAACGCAATTATCTACTTCGCAGTAAACAATTGACTGTGCTACACATCAAGCATCCATTTGTACCATACACTACTAACAGCACATCATATTATAATGGAAAGCGCTAATCTTTGAGCAACTGGTTTATAATTGGTATAATAGTATAAGTCATTATCTATTCTATACTATACTATAATTCAAAAATGAAAATATAAAATGACTTTTGCAAGTTTTTTGTTACCTTTTACAATACAGGCTATTTAGGTATTTGATTCTTTGTATTCAGGCGATAGCCATTTCTTGTTTATATTATATAAAATATTAATTTTATATAATATAAACATCTATTAATCAAATAATTATAAATTAAAATCATTTACAATATATTTAATAGACACATATTCTATTAAAAAATATCGTGGACTAGTCTATCACCAGCTGTATTTCATGAAAAATTAATAAACTTGAAAACGAATTTATAAATAGAGTATAGAATAGTACAGATTAAAACCTAGCGACAGGATTGTCCGTTAGTTATTATAGATATTAAAAAGGGAATGTTCCCGGCGAAAAAGTCCGGTTCTTAAAATTTCAACTTAGAATGTACACTTTGGTTTGGTACTTCAGCCAGAAAATGCGACAATACTTGTGATCAATGCAGCCAATACAAATTGCGAACTAACCGCATGTATTATCCACCGGGAGTGATGATGGCGCCGACGTGCAAGTTGCTGGTCAAGAAAATAGAGGGCCCAACCAGTAAAAAATCAAGGCTACACATCCGATGCAATAATAAAACTAAGTAGTATAGCAAACTAATTGATTAGGATACAGATATACCCTCTACTTATTTTTGACGCTACAATGATTTGCGTCTGATTAGCGTTGTGGGAATGATTCTCTTGACAGGCTTTCCTGACATTACAAATGCGGCCGCTCCTTCTGCCATCAACCTGAAATCGGTAGAATAAGTGGTAATACCACCGCTGATAATCTCTTTCACCATATCATCATTATGCGACAGAATACCTACGTCGGTACCCGGGTCAAGGTCTTTATCAATGCAATCTTTCAGCATAGCCCATAACTCTGTATTATTGATCGTAAAGTATACCTTTCCTTTGGTGATCGTTCCCAAGGTATATTCCGTTTGTATTGTTCCCTTTATGCCGTATTCTTTAATAAATCTTTTAAAAGATCGTAAAATTTCAATTGGTGTATCTGTTGATGGCCGGTAATAGAAAACAAACTCATCATAGCTCATTATTACGTCTTTTAATTCGCAGAAAACTTTATAAGTTGCTTGTTCAAACTCTTGTGTAACGTAAGAGAAGTCGCCGTCCATCTGTTCAAAACGATCGATCATCAAGAACTTATTCAGGGGAATACTTTTAAGAATATCCCTGGTTCGCGGGTTGGGGATGGGAGCCACTACATACATACCATACTTGCCGCGTATGTTGCTGATAATGGCATCTAATATGTCGATATTGTTATGATGAAAAAACACATCAAGATGTACCCCAGGTTCAAGGTTTTTCTTAAATGTTTTATAGAACGTTTCCTGAAAAGTGTCAAATGCGTAAAGCAACAGGGCTACGCGCAGGCTCTGTCCAGTATCTGCACTGGCAATAAAAAAGCCCATACGATTACGAGATTCTACAATACCACGCTTAATAAGTTCCTTGTAGCCCCTCATGATGGTTTCCCGGGCAAAACCCAGCTCATTCATCAACTTGTTGACTGACGGCAGCAGATCTCCTACCGCGACTACTTTATTATCAACCGCATTGATAATGCCCTGCACAAACTGTTCATGCTTGGTTAGCCGTGGTATGCCTTCAAGCTCATGTATCTGATCATAGATATCTCTCATCTAACGTATTTTTATCATGCTTTGACATCTTTCTTGCATTGCTATTCCATTAATAATGGAATAGAATAGTATAAGGCCAAAGGTAAATTTATTTGCGTAAAATCTGCATTGTGATAATATTTTTTCAGGAGTATAGCTTCGGATAAGGTTTATTTAAATTAAATTGGTTGCAATCGGCTTATTTTTTTCTTAAGTACCCAATTAGCGGAAACATCTAAACGAAGTTAAAAAAAATGGTCATTCTCAACTAAATTCATCACTTTTAACACACGAAGTATTAAACAATTTCTGAAGACTGCAATGGCTATAATAACATAAATATTACCTTGGTAATAAAAGCTTTACATTATAATCCGGATAAGATTATAAACCTTGCAACGCGATAAATGTCTTATCAAAAGACCGAGTAATTTATGTTTATGAATAATTTAAGTATTGCCATCGGAGTTAATCGACCTGATTTGATCAGGGAGGAAACCCTGGTTGCTTTATTTTCGGCGTCGGCGCGGCGCTATGCAGATAAAACAGCGTTGGTTTTTCACAACGAGTTGTTATCCTACGACGCGCTCGACCACTGGAGTGATGAAATAGCTGTTTATTTAGTAAACAATGGCATAGGTCGTGGTAATAGTGTTGGTATATGGTGGCCGCGTGGCCTTGAATTGCACGCAGCTATATTGGGTATTTTAAAAGCCGGTGCCGCCTATGTACCTATTGACCGTGATGCCCCCGCCGAAAGAGTGGAAGTGATTTTGGACGAAGTAGGAGCTGCGGCATGTTTCAGTATGGAACCGCTTAATGCCAGGTGTACCGTTTTACAGGTGCCACATTACACACCAGCGCACAGCCCGGTGTTGGCGGAGCCTTTTGCTGATGAGCAACACTTTACACTGCCATTGGGCCCCGAACCTGGCGATTGCGCATATGTACTGTATACCTCAGGCAGTACAGGCAAACCAAAAGGCATCCCCATAAGCCACCGGCAAATTTGCCACCTGGTAAGGGCCGAACAATCTATATTTGGCATATTACCCGAAGACAAAGTATACCAGGGGTTTTCAGTATCATTTGATATGTGGTGCGAGGAAACCTGGATAAGCTATTTTGCCGGGGCTACCCTATGGGTGGCTGATAATACCACATCAAAAGTAATTGATGAGTTAAGCGATATATTAAAGAAAGAAAACATAACTATTTTACACGCGGTACCAAGTTTACTGGCCGTAATGGAAAATAGCATTCCTTCGCTCAGGCTGGTTAATGCAGGTGGTGAGGCTTGTACCCCACAGGTTTTAGCCAAATGGGCTCAAAATGGTATACAGTTTTATAACAGCTACGGCCCTACCGAAACTACCGTTACTGCCACCATCGCCCGGCTGGGCCCCGATGACGACATTGTAATAGGGCATCCTCTGCCTAATTATAATTTGGCTGTTGTTGATCAAGACATGAACCCACTGCCCATCAACCAGGCCGGCGAACTGGTTATTACCGGGCCGGGATTGTCATCAGGATATGTACAGCTGCCGCAACTAACCTCTGAAAAATTCGTATCGAAACCCGCTGCGTTAGTCGGGTTGCCAGGCGACAAGATTTACCGAACCGGTGATTCGGCTACGATGGATCAGGATGGAAATATTTTTTTACAGGGACGTTTGGACGACCAGATCAAATTGCGTGGTTATCGTATTGAACTGGGGGAGATCGAAAGCCTGCTGAATACATTCCCCGGCGTGAGATCAGCCGCTGTTGCTGTTAAAAAAGACACCACCGGACAGGAGCATTTAGTTGGCTATGTGGTAATGGAAGAAAATGTATGTTTTGATGTACGCCTGGCCAGACTTGAACTGGGCAGGCATGTACCTGCATATATGGTACCCGGCCTTATAACTGCCCTGCCTGAAATGCCGCGTATGCCAAGCGGTAAAATAAATCGCAAGGCACTGCCTGTTCCGGAACTATTAATAGCCGAACCTGCCAATGCCGATCAGCAAACTATAGATATGGATGCTCCGGCCCAGGACAGGATACTGGCTGTTTTACAGTATATATTTCCTTATAAACAGATCGACCCGTCGATGGACTTTTTTGATCAACTGGGTGGTCATTCCCTGTTGGCGGCAGGTTTTGTATCAAAATTAAGGCGCGATGCCGGTTTGCCCAACGTATCTTTAAAAGACGTTTATATACACCGGCCATTAAGTAAGCTGATAGCTGAATGGGCTAACGAACCGCAAACACAAAAAACAAAGACCGATAACTTTCAAAAACCACCGCTATGGCGATACATCTGCTGCTGGCTGGCCCAAACATTATCGCTGCTTGTGGTTTACGGGCTTTTTGCCTTCCAGATATTTATACCTTATCTCGGTTATTATTATGTTAACGAGGAAACAGGGAGCATCCCTTATTCCATCCTTACCTCTTTATTGTTATTTGCCCTTATCCCTCCCCTGTTTACGATTATTTGTATTGCCAGCAAATGGTTGGTGATAGGCAAAATGAAGGCTGGCGATTATCCTTTATGGGGGACTTATTACTTCAGGTGGTGGTTGGTGAAAACTATGCAACGTCTGGTGCCGACGCAGTTTCTAAATGGCACGCCTCTTTACCCGAATTACCTGCGTTTATTAGGCATGAAGATAGCACCCGATGCCCAGATCAGTGATTTTGTTTTTGGTGCCGAGGATCTGATAACCATTGGCAGTGATGCCAGTCTCAGTTCAAAAATCACGCTTGATAATGCCTTTGTAGAAGGTGGCCTGTTAAAACTTCGCTCCATCACCATAGGTAATCATGCTTATGTGGGCAGCAGTGCCATCCTATCAGGTGGCAGCGTTATTGAAGATTGGGGTGAATTGCAGGACCTGAGTTGTTTACCAGCAGGTAAAACCATTGCCCCCGGCGAAGTATGGTATGGTAGCCCTGCCCAGTTGAAAGAGAAAAAAGCTTTGGAAGATCTGCCGCAACCGCTGCCGGTATCTGCATCCACCCGTAAAAAATACAAGGCGATATTCCTGTTGTCTGTCATGGTTTTTCCGCTTATTATCTTGTTACCGTTATTACCAACCATTATTGCCATAAACAAGCTGGATGATGCCGCCGGGGATTATGATTTTAGCTATATGATAAGTGCGCCCGGCCTTGCACTGTTATATATTTTACTATTTGCCGCCGAAACTATTATAATTACCCGCATTTTACAGCGCGGTATCAAACCGGGAAAATATGCTATTTATAGCGCGTTTTATGTGCGAAAATGGTTTGCTGATCAACTTTTATCTTTAAATCTCATTGTTTTACATCCTATTTATGCTACCGTATATGTTTCCCGCTTTTTCAGGGCGTTGGGTGCAAAAATCGGTAAGGATACCGAGATCTCTACTGCCAGCAGCGTTACCCACCCCTTGTTGGAGATTGGCGATGGCGCCTTTGTGGCCGATGCAGTTACATTAGGGGAAGCCGATATTCGCGGGCAACAATTGATACTTGATAAAACCACTATAGATAACTGTAGTTTTGTAGGTAATAGCGCACTCATCCCGCAGGGATATCATTTACACGAGAATATGCTGATAGGTGTTTTATCAACACCGCCCAGTGAGCAGCAAATGGTTGATGCTACCGCTCGCGACTGGTTTGGTTCACCTGCTATCTCACTCCCGCGCAGGCAGGAAAGCAACCCCTATCTGCCCGAGCTTACCATTAGGCCCAGCCGAATGCGTAAACTGGCCAGGGGCATTGTTGAATTTATCCGTATTATTTTGCCCGAAAGTGCCATTATCTGTTCGTCTATTTTGTTTATCGCTTATGGGCACGACCTGGTTACACAAGAACCTTTATGGAAGATTATGCTGTATTTTCCCTTTTACTATTTGTTTTATATGGGTATACCGGCATTTTTGCTAACGGTAATATTAAAATGGATTTTTATTAGGCGATACAAGCCCGAACAGCACCCCATGTGGACCTGGAAAGTATGGCGCAGCGAAGCCATCACATCAACCTACGAAGCGTTATCAGTACCTTTCCTGCTCGACTTTTTGAAGGGAACGCCCTGGCTGCCACTGTTGTTACGGTTACTGGGCGTAAAAACCGGTAAAAGGGTCTGGATGAATACTACCGACATGACCGAGTTCGACATGGTTTCTATTGGTGATGATACCGCGCTTAATATTGATTGCGGCCCCCAAACCCATTTGTTTGAAGACAGGGTAATGAAAGTTGGTGCGGTAAAAATAGGTGCGCGCAGCAGTATAGGAGCCGGAAGCATAATTCTGTATGATAGCGAGATTGGCGATGATACCAAAATAAGCGCGCTATCGCTGGTAATGAAAGGCGAGCGGCTGGCACCGGGAACAGATTGGGCGGGTAGTCCGGTCAGGCCAGCTTAATTACAGTTTCGGGCTGCTAAGGGTTTCATAATGACGAATATACTTGTCTTTCTTATTTGGCACCAGTGGTCAAATAGGAAAGACCTCTGTTCTTAAACTCTTTTTGGTATTTTATACTTGATAGCTAAACTCCAGTACAGCTGAATCGCCTAAAATAATTTGGTCTCCGTCGGCCAAACAATGGCCTATTTCAGTCGAATGCAGTTTGATCAAGGTATCACCCTTTAATGTTTTAACCTTAATTTTATTACCTGGGGGTACCCCTCCCTCATCAGCGTAAAGCATAAAATACCCCTCGTCATTATTCCATTCAATATGCGCATGCTGCCTGCTGATAAATTTATTGCTTGGATTAGCACTATCGCCGGGGAAAGCGATGTAATTGGTGCGAAAGAAACCACCTGCTATCTGCGCCCTTCTCTCCCTCCCAATATTTATCTTACCTGCGTCAGAAGTAATTTGATAACCTGCCTGCTCCGCCTCCCCGCTCAATACAGCAATATAAGCGCTTCCTGTTTTGAGTAGCGTATGCTCTTTTGTGCGGATAAATAAAGCAGCATCCAATTCTTTTGATTTTAAAGCCTCAGCCGGGACCGGTTCATCAAAGCTGACTTCCAATACCCAGTTTGCCGGCAGATCAAGGGCGTAGTCATCCGCTATCTTTTGAATTTCCTGTTTAAACTTATCTGGTTCAGCAGCATAAACCGCGGCCTCGTAAATATGTTTCTCATTACCATTAGCTATGATGAATAGGTTCACTCCTTTAATGTGGCTACCCTCTCCTCCTTCTGCTTTTTGTAATTCGGCTTTTATAAAACGAAGCAACGCATCGCGCAGGCTTTTTACATCTTGCGGGCCTTTATTTTCATTTTTCTTAAATAAATCAAACATGGTAAATCAATTATCTGCAATACTTTTTATATAACCTTTTTTTAACAATAATGGTATAACATCGCGCCCCGCAAGGTGCACCGCGTCTGATGATCCTCTGGTGGCTTCAATCCGTATACAAACCACTAAATTACCCGTACCGTTTGCCATAGGCGCAAAAAATACATACCAGCCATCATTTATGCTTTGCTGTTTCCAGATGCGTTCGGGTGTACCTGTTTTTCCAGCAACACTTATGCCTAAAATTTCAGCTTTAGGGGCACTCTGCTCAATCATGTATTTAGTAATAGTGGCCGCATACTGCGGATCATTAGCCAGTTTTATACCTGATTTTACAGGCTGCGGAATACCGTTCACTTTTAACACGAACCGGTTAGCTGTCAATAGCCCATTATTGGCAACACCCGATACCAGCCTCGCAACCGCGGCAGGTGTAGCTATTAGCGCTCCCTGCCCCCATGCCATACCCGATATACCTTTAGCGCGTGTGCGGTGGATATTATTAGGGTCATACTTTGGTTTGGTGTTAAATTCTGTTTTGCGCCACAAGTCTTTCCATTTTTCTTCCTGTTGCTCATTATCCGGCGCTTTGGTATAAAAATAACCCCCAACCCCGTGCAGGAACATTCCCGTTTTTAAATAAAGGTCGCCCATCTGTTCTTGCAGGTGTTCCTCATTAGCTAACTTAATAAAATAAACATTGTTGGATTTGGCGATGGCGCGCTCAAGGGTGATTAGCCCTGTTTCATCCGGTTCCACACCTTTTGTTCGGATACGCTCAGCCATGCTTACATTAAACTTAACGTCATCTGCAGCCATACCAAGTTTATTAAATGATGCCATGGCGGTAAGTACCTTGGCGGTTGAGCCTGGTTGCGTGGCATAAGTAAAGCCAAGATCGCTGGTCGTCATCCATTGCGACAGCTTATTTTGTTCAGTGACAGGCATGGTTAGTTGGTCGTAATTATGTATTGGCGGTAAGGGGTAAACCGCAGAGGCCAGCACATCACCGCTTGCAGCCTCCATCACTACAACCGATACACGGTTATCCGCAAGTGATGTATCCGCAGCCATGGTTTGCTGTATACTAGTCTGCAGTTCAGCATCAACCGACAATTGTACATCACGGTTGCGTTTTTTAAATTGCGCTACTTCATCGCTGTTAATACCTGCAATAAGTAAAGGCGCCAGCGCGCTGTAATCCCGTTTTTGAACCGACATCTCCTTTACCCCCCGGGGCAAAAAGCGATCTTCCTGGTAATGACTGGCCTGTACATTATAATTAGTTACCGGCATTTGAAAACCACGCAATTCAGCGGCATGTTCATATTCGGCAAAATAGCCATTTATACTGCCATTGAAAACACCCGTATTGGCATCACCTGTCCAGAAAAACATTTGCGCATCAAATGGATAATATCGTGTAAGCCGTTTATGCATAGCCGAATCCAGGTCATATTGGCCAGCCCCGGCAGCGTTCAATAAATTCTGCTGTTTTCTGATCAGTGAAGGATCACTCGTCGCCAATATGAGCCCTGACCTGTCATAGAGGGTACCGGCCTGCAATTTATTCATTAGTATAGCGATACGCGGATTATAACTAAACATACGGGCACCACTTTTATCTGCTACTAAAGCAGGCTTCACTATCCATTTATTACTTTGAAACAAGTAACTTGATATATTAATTACCAGCAATACAATACCTATACATGCGGCCATTAAAGCGGGCACCAGGTTATGATCCTGTTGTTTGGTAATAAATGACATTTGTACAGGTGTTCCTTTCACCCTTGATGCCGACAATAAAAATCCGGCGGCTAAAAAATTAGCAACAAGGGAAGAGCCACCATAGCTTTCAAATGGTAATGCTACTCCCGATAATGGTAACGCCCCGGTAGAGCCGCCCGCTATTAACAAAAATTGGATGAATGTGCAAACACCTATACCTGAACATAAATAAAAGAGAAAAGGCGCACCGGTTCGTCGGCCAATAATTATGGATCGATGCAGGTATAAAAGGAATAATAAAAATATAGCAACTATGCCCGTCCAACCAAACTCTTCGCCAATGGCAGGCAATATCATATCTGTGTGTGCCTCCGGGATAGTTTTTGCAAAACCCCGACCCACACCCTGCCCGGTGATGCCCCCGCCCGACATGGCCCATAAACCATTGGCTACCTGATCTCCACCGTAAACTTCGTTATTCCAGGCATCTTCCCATATCGCTTTACGGTCCGACAAACGTTCTACCGGGCCGGGTATAAGCTTATCCAGGTGCGGTATTTTATCGATAGTTAAAAACCCGGATATAATGATCAGCGCCATAATAGCAGATTCACTTAATCGCCGGCCTTTAAACAGCATAACTACAACCAGCATAATAGCTGTAATTAAGGTAGATAACCAAACATTTTTAAATAGCCAGGTAAGCAGCACATAAAACACCACCGCCATTGCCATTGAAATGAAATCGCCACGTGAAAAGGAAAAGAGAATAATGAAAGTGAAACAAATAATAATGGCAGGCCCCATATCGCCCAGTATGAGGAACAAGAAAAGCGTTGCACCTATAGCTATTAATGCAAATGAAAAAAACGACCATCGTTTTCGCCAGGTGGCATATTCACTGATGAATTTTTCATTGATGGCAAAGAAACCTGCCAGGAAAATAATAACGAGGTATTTAACTATTTCGCTGGGCTGAAAGCCGAACAGATTCACTTTTACCCCACTGCCTTCAGGGCCTGAACCAAAAAGAATAGTGAGCATCAGTAAAGCCATTGCAAGGATTATCCATGGCCATCCGTTTGCTGTTTTGGGATTATTTTTGAATACGAATAATCTATAAACACCTGAATCAGCATTAAATCGCCTGATATTACAGCATAACAATGCAATCATAGCTACAAACCCAAGCACTAAATATATAAGTGAATCTTTAGCAAAAAAACGGTCACGTAAAGGGTCCTGTATGCTAAGCAGCATTAAAAACGAAATGCCGGTAAGTATCATGATTAAAGGCAGTATAACCTGGTCGGTGGCAGGAAACTTAAAGCTTAACAAGCCATGCATGATAAAAAAGCACAGGAAAAAACTCAAAACTATAATTACATACCAAAAATTAAATTCGGACGGCGTGCGAATGATAAGCGCTTTTTCCTTTTTAAGGATATTGAAATCTTTGGTTGATAACAACCTAATAGTATGCGGTGAACGGTTGAAATTAAAAGACTGGTCTTTATCCAAACTTTCGGTACCCATCGACCGGCCAAACTGGTAACCGGGTTGAAGCGGCAGTATAACAAATGCTTTACCCGCAGGCAGATTGTGAAACGCATATTCGCCATTTGAACCTGTGCGGGCATACGCGATGATAGTTTGCAGGTGGCTTTGTCCCTGCGCATCAGCAATGTAAGTTAGCTGGTAGCCTTTACCCCTTATTGCTTTTACTTTGGTTTGATCCGTTTCCTCATCGGTGAATGTACTATCCTGCGGAATAACCATTTGCAGACGTATCAATACCCTTCCGACAGGCGATCTTTTATCGAGCACTTCACCCTTTATGCTGTAGCCACTTAACCCTATATCGGTTTGCTCCGGCAATTGCGGAGGATTATTTCTCTCCTGTAAAAATCTTGAAGAATCGTTGCCGGTATACCCCAATAAGGCGCGGGATACCAAAACCCTGTCTTTAAACGATTGGCCGCCAACAGCAAATGCTTCATCGGCATCAATATTATACTTTGATTTATTTAAATCGCCAATGTTATCAAATGCTGTACCAGTCATTTGTTTGGCGACTATGTTCCCGATAAGTTCTATGTCCTTTGGGTCGTCAAAATAAAAGCCTTTTTGCAGCATCCGTGTAAAGTTGCCCACGGCATCCTTTGCATTCAGGTTAACCATTGTGCCATCCTGCAGGCGTTTATCTACATCGGCAAAACTTTGCTCGCTAACCTGGTATAAACGAAGGAATAACAGGCCCAAAATCACACTCACAAGCAACAGGAACAAACGCTCCTTTTTTCGTGAAACTGATGTGGTGGTTGCCTGTGCCATAGGTTTATTTGGTTTTAACAGGTAATGAGTCGGCCTTTAATGTTAATACAGGTAGCTGGCCGCTAAAATATTTTTTATATGCCAGTGTAAAAGATTGGCGGATTGCTGATTTGCAATTATTGAATCGTACATTTTTAAGCGACAGCACGTTCCCTGTTACATCAATCGCGGTAGTAAAACCGCTGAATGATAAGCTATCTAACACAATGTGCCTGCATTTTGCAGATAAGATAATAGCAGGCCCATTATAACCAGTATCGCATTGCAGTACAATAGTCCCTTTTGCTTTAAGTAATAATGAGTCGTTATCAATCCTGATAGCCTGGCTAATAATAACCGGGCCGGCAAAGGCAGTATCTGCCAGTATAATTGATTTCCCTTTTGTATTGTTTATCGCTTGCTGCAATTTAATTTCCTCTTTGCTGAGGATCTTTTTAGCAGGAATGATCGTTTTAACAACCGGTGGCAACCTATATAAATAAATGCTGGTGCCCAGGAATATCAATGCCAGGATAGCAAAAAAGATAGCAGCAATATTATTTTTTTTTCGATGAACAGGAATGCCTACCACGGATTGTTCGGACTGTTGCACCGCCGGTTGTGATTTAGTAACACTTTCCGTGACTTTATTTGCCGTATACTGTTGGGGTGTTTTGTCGTTTTGCACCAATACTACAGTAACATTATCCCGGCCACCTTTTTCATTGGCCATATCGATAAGCAACCTGGTTTTCTCTTTTAAGGAACCAGTCCGACTTAAAATAGAAGTCATTTCACTGCTGTTCACCATGTCCGACAATCCATCGCTGCATAAAAGCAACAAGTCGCCCGGCAGGAAAGGTGATTGGCCCGTTTCTATATAATCAGCATGCTGGTTTAAATTTTCTTCAAATCCCAGGGCCTTATTAATTTCGTTTCTGCGGGGATGTTCCATCGCTGCTTGTTCAGTTAAGCGGCCGGATTCTTCCAGGAAACCAACGAACGATTGATCGTGGGATATTTTCACTAACGAACCATCGCGGAATAAATATAGCCGGGTATCGCCTACATGCGCGTAGTAAAATAGGTTAGCCGATATATCGGCCAATGCAACGGTAGCAACGCAGCTCATTTCCTGGTATTTGTTACTGCGTTTCTTTTCAGCAATAACACGTTCATTGGCTAAATGAAAGCATTCGACAAGCATGGGGATTGCTTCTTTAAAAGGTTTCCCGGCACACTCAATTACAGCCGTTTGTGCCTCTTCGGCTGCTATTTCGCCTCCGGCATAACCGCCTACACCATCAATAACCGAAGCCAGTATAAATTTACCACCGTGAACCTGCTGCGCAATAAAGAGGTCCTCGTTGTTTTCACGCTGTTTGCCTGTGTCGGATAATCCGAAGAATTGCTCATTCATTTATCTTACGTGATTTTTTGATGTCGGAAAAATGTGAAACCAGCAATGCCACGCTAATAATCAATAATCCTATGGATAGTATTTGTGACATATTTATGATTTGAAAATATTGATACCAACAATGCCGTTCAACAATATTTTAGAGTTTACAGGCAGTTCCTGCCAGGCGGGTGAATTGATATCGCTCCTGGGTACACTTTCTTCATTCAAAATAGTTTGTTCACCTACAGATGCCATATAAAATTTGCTATCCGCCTTATTAAAACGGATCAAAAGGTGCGGGGTGTTCACCCACTCCGAAGGAATCCTGAAGATGTATGGTTCTTCTCTTTCCTCATCCCCACCCGAAACTATTATTTCCTCATCATTCATCAGGAACTCTACTTTTTTACCGGCTAATTGTTTTTCAGGGAGGATGATTTCCAGCCTTGCCAGGTATTTTTCCTTTTTCTTTACCGCATCTTTTTCATCGTATGATAAATCCGCTAAATAAGGGATTTCATAATACCCCTCACTGTAATAATTAAAGCCCTTAAGTATATCCTCGCTAATATCAAATGTTTGCGCTATGCCCGTTTGCCGAGGAATAAAAGTTACCCGCAGGTTTTCTTCCTTTTTGTTACTCCCGGGCAATAGCTTGCCAATAAACCCTATATCGCCCCTTGCATAATCAGGATGCGATACCAGGCGAAATACCCATTTAGAGCTTGAAGGTTCGACTGTTTTGCCCGCTTCGCGATATTGCTTTAATAACTCGTAAAATCTTTTTACACTTTCATCTACGATCAGCCCCAGGATGCCTGTTTTGTTATTAATAAATTCCTTATAATCTTCAGCATTAAAACTGATGATGTATTCATGGTAAAATACGATGCGGCCTGCGAATGATAATTGGCGGATGCTATCAGTAAACTTGTCGATAATGTAATTATAAACGTCATCCGGGCTAAGCATAAGCTGCTTTTTATTTTTGCCGGTATTTTCGCTGGTTAAAAACCAGTCATGAATGCCGATACGCTGCCAGATAGAAGGTTTTGGAGCCATTTTAGTTCTGATTGTTTTTTGTTGTATCTGTATTGGTGCTATCCGTATTTCCCGCTTTATTTTGCTCCGATCGTATAACATCCTGAATCGTACTTTGTGTAGCAGAATCTGCCTGTTTTCCTTTGTTTTGATAATCGGTGTTTTCTTTTTCCGGAGTTATCGGTGGGCTACTGTCAGGCTTAACGATCGAATCGGGTACGGTATGTGGTATAGCTTTTTCTACGGGCCTGTTTTTGCTCAACAAAGTGTAAGTGTTATAAGCCAAAGAAAACAAGAGCATGATGACCAATATTGCAACAACGAGAGAGGAAATTATCATTTTCCCATCGCCGGCATTGGATTGTGCCAATGGAATTTCCGCCTTGATTTCCTTAGCTATCTCTGTTTTTATTTCAGCTACGCTGCTTTGTGCTATCGCTTCATGTAGTTCTCTTCCGTCACTATAGCGCCCTTCAGGTTGCTTTTCCAGGCACCTGCCAATTAAGGTCAGCAACCACCCCGGCACCTGCATCTCTCTTTCTTGTTGCGCGTTTGGCCAGCTCTTCGGCAGGTTTTCCCTGCGCAGTTTCAGCAAATCCGGCACAGGTGATTCCATGTGCGCGAGCATTACCGTATTCCTCGCTGTTTCCCCGTTGTCACCCAGCGGGAACGGCACCTGCCCCGCTAGCAATTCATAAAGTATGATGCCGTAACTATAGATATCTGTTCCGAAAAGCATCTTGCCCTCGTTCTGCTCCGGTGCCATGAATTCTATCGCCCCAGCATGCCGCATGCTGCTACGCCTTTGCTCGTCCGACATTACTGATAGCCCAAAGTCGAGCAATACATAATTCCCCGAATGGATATTGAACTTCACATTATTGCTCTTAATATCGCCATGTTTTACACCTACTTTATGGCAGTGCGACAAGGCGCAGGCCAGCTGGTCGGCAAGTTTAATGGTTTCCTTAATGGTAAATATCTTTTCATTTGGCGCTTTCAGCAACTCTTCCAGGTCGGGGCCCTCAATAAATTCCATCTCGATGAAAGGGAATGAACCGCTCTCGGTAATGCCGGAGTTGAGTATCTTAACTACGTTAGGGTTTGGAACTTCATTTACCTTTTTCAGTTTTTCTACCTCATTTATAAAGTTTCGGTAGTTTTTATCTTCCATGCTTTCGCTATGGATTGGGGTGGGTAATATTTTAACAGCAGTAATTATTGGCCCTATTCGCCTTCCTTTATATACTGAGCCCTGGCCGCCTGTACGCAAGGCGCCCATGTTCTCTAATCCCGTAGTTATTGTAAATATCTTGCTCATGCTGATTGTTCAGTCAATTGCCTAATTAACGTAAACATATGTATTAAGTTTATTAGCGAGCCAAATAAATATAACATTCATAAAAATTCATTTACAAAAATCTTTTGCATTAGTGGCAATTGCATGTGATGCTAAATGACAGAGATAATTTGAGCATAGGTCAATTTTTATAAAATGCACTATTTTATCTTCTATGCTTGTATCATTTTTAGAAACATCGAATGAATCACGAGGTAATGAGAAGCCTTTTCCTACTAATCTTATGGCGGCTTCTTTTTTAGTACAGAGGACGTAAAAATTTAAACATTTATTGAGGGCACTTTAAATAGCAATCTATATAAAAGATAAAGTATCTGAATGATACAGAGTTTACTGACAGCTATATATAGTTTGATGTTAATTTTTTGTAAATTGCATACTGACAAATGCTCACAGGAAAAAAACATAGCGAAGATGACAGTGAACTATTATTGGCATTAAGTAGTGGCAGCCACTATGCTTTTAAATCCTTATATGAAAAATACTGGTCAGATGTTCTTGATGAAGCATTTAAGCGCCTTGACGATCCAGACCAGGCTAAAGATGTGGTTCAGGAAGTATTTGCCTGCTTATGGATTAAAGCAGATACGCTCGAAATTAAAAATCTCCCTGCATGGCTGACTACGGTAACAAAAAATCAGGTTTTCAATTCCCTGAGAAAACAACATCGTTTTGTTCCGCTAACTGAAATTTTTGAAGAACTGGAGACCCATGGAAATGACACCGATGCAGGCCTCCTCAGAACAGAGTTATCCAAAGCCTATGATGCTCTGATTAATGCTTTGCCCGAACAACAGCGAATTATTTTAAAAATGCGCTATAAGGAAGGCCTAAGCCCCGACGAAATTTCCGCGCGACTCAATATTTCATCAAAAACGGTGAGAAATCACCTGGGTCGAGCACTTGCAAAACTTAAAACTGGTATTTTCTTATTAAATATCTTCCTATTTATATCTGGAAAATAACTTTCTTAACTTTTTTTGTACTTTTTTAATAATCGACTGGGCAAAAAAGCGCCGATCTGATACGTGTATGCAAAAGCCAGTACATGGATCAACTAAAAAAGGAACATTTTTTAAAAATACTTAAAAAATATCAAGCCGGAGATGCAACATCAGAGGAAATTAACTTTCTGAATGCGTATTACGATGCATTCGACCTTCGGAAAGATTATACATCCAGCCTTGAAGATACCGATCGAATAGCGCTTAAAGAGATCTTATATCAAAAACTGCAAAGTCATATCGCAACAGGCAAACCTCAGACAAGCGTATTTAAACTTTCAAGATACTGGTACCGTCTTGCCGCAGCAGCAATAGTGCTCATTTTTTTTTCAGCAGGTCTTTTAATTTATTATAATCACCAAAGTGATAAAAATCAACAGTCTGCGAAAAATATAATCAAACCGGGCGGTAATAAGGCTATTTTAACTCTTGCTAATGGACAAAAAATTAGCTTGACTGATGCCCTGAACGGTCAGATAGCTGTACAAAAAGGAATAAAGATTACTAAAACCGCCGACGGACAATTGGTTTATGAAGCAAATGACAATACAGCAAATGACAATTCCTCTCCTCAATATAATACCGTTGAAGCACCTGCCGGTGGCCAGTGGCAGGTCAAGTTGCCAGATGGTTCCCTTGTCTTTTTGAATGCACTGTCAAGTATCACCTATCCAACCAGGTTTACAGGAAATGAAAGAAAGATAGCTTTAAAAGGCGAGGCTTATTTTGAGATTACCCATAACAAAGCTATGCCATTCAGGGTAACCAGCCAGGCGCAGGTGGTGGAAGTTTTGGGAACCCACTTCGATGTTATGGCCTATGCGGACGAAAAGATGATGAAGACTACGCTTTTAGAAGGTTCTGTAAAGATTTCCGATCACGAACAGACTATAATACTAACACCGGGCCAGCAAGCTCAGGTTAGCCAATCCTGCATTTCGATTACTGATAACGTAGACTTAGAGGATGTGATTGCCTGGAAAAACGGCTATTTTAAATTCAATGAAAACATTGAAAGTATTATGAGCAAGGTAGCCAGGTGGTACAATGTTGATGTGGTATATCAGTTAAAGCCTGATCCTGAATTAACTTTTTCTGGCAAGATATCCCGGGCCAGAAACCTTTCTGCTATATTAAAAATGCTTGAATTTAATGGAGATGTTCACTTTAAGGTTGAAGGAAGGAGGATTACTGTTACGAAATAAATTATACAATACAGTAAGCCTTAAAAAGCCAAAGGTGTTGGAAGCACCCTTGGCTGTATGTCGGGCTTACATTTCCGATAAGTCGGAATTTAAAAATTGACTTTGACACAATGTTTAACTACTAAACCCAACATTCAAATTTATGAATTTAAACTTACATTTTGGATATGGACGCAATCGCCATGCCCTATACAAACCCCTGCTTGTTATGAAAATGATTGTAACAATTCTTGCTTTATCTATAATGCATGTAAGTGCAAGTTCATTTGCGCAAAAAATCACCCTAAACGTTACTAATGCACCATTGGGGCAAATTATTAACGAAATAAGAGCTCAAAGTGGCTATGATTTTTTATATAGTAACCGGTTGTTAAAAATTGCCAATCCTGTTACTATTAATGTAAAGGATGCTTCCATTGAAGCCGTATTAGATATTTGTTTCAGCAACCAGCCACTATCATACAAGGTAGAGGATAAGGCGGTTTTAATCAAAGAAAAAATAATTGAACGCAAGGAACCTGTTATTGATAACGAAACAATTATTACCGGTATTGTAGTTAATAGTGATAGCCAGCCTTTGCAAAGTGCTACCATTACCGATAAGCGTACCGGTAAACGCTCGGTTACCAATACTAAAGGTGTATTCTATCTTTCCGTAGCCGAGGGTGATGTTATTACTGTAAAATATGTAGGCTATTTAACACAGGATGTTACCATAACTAAAAAAGCATTTGCCCAGGCAAAATTAAAGCCGCTGGAACCTGCTCTAACGGTTAACCTTTCTCCCTCAACCTCTTCGCTCGATCAGGTGCAGGTTACCGCTTATGGTACTACATCAAAACGTTTAAATGCTGGTGATATAACCACCATAACCGCAAAGGACATAGAAAGAAACCCGGTTACCAATGTACTCGAAGCTTTGCAGGGGCAGGTACCCGGCTTATTTATTCAACAGGTTACCGGCCAACCCGGCAGCGCCATTAAAGTTAGCGTGCGCGAAGCCACTAATTACAATTTAGGAGCAGCCACACCATTAGTAATAGTTGATGGCGTTAGGTACCCGGCAAGCACATTAAACTTATCTAGCAGCTCTAACGGAACTATTAATTTTTTAGAAGGCGGCAACGGATTAAATTATTTAAACCCGAACGACATTGAAAGTGTAAACGTATTAAAAGACATAGATGCTACAGCCATCTATGGATCATCCGGCGCTTATGGTGTAATCATTATCACTACAAAAAAGGCCAAACAAGGAGATGCATCCCTTTCAGCAAATGTTTATACAGGGGTATCTGTAAATGGCGAAACGGAAAAATTATTGAATACCCAACAATACCTGATGCTACGTACCGAGGCGATAAAAAATGATGGCCTAACAGTTGGTGCCAGCGACCTGGATTTAAACGGTACCTGGCCGACAACAAGGGATAATAACTGGCAAAAAATATTCTTAGGTGATTATGCCATCACTAATAATGCAGACCTCTCTTACTCTGGGGGAAATAACAATAGCAGTTATTTAATTAGCGGAAGCCTAAGGCAAAACGGTGATATACAACGGCACAAAGGCACAGATGATGACGGATCATTGAGGTTCTCGCTTGATACCCACACATCCGACAATAAATTTAGCATCTCGCTATCAGGCACATATCTTTCTTCATCTGATGATATGGTACCGTATGATTTTTCCAGTAGTGCCCTATTACCGCCAAATGCCCCATCCCCTTATTTTCCTAATGGACAGGTAGATTGGGCAGCTATCGGAACAAACGTAAACAGCAGCGGGGCAGCAGCTAATATCAACCGTTTATACAATAACGTAACTAACAATTTGCTGGCAAATGCTACGCTGGTTTATCATCCTATAAAACAATTAACCTTGCGTACCATTTTTGGTTATAACGATTTATCTGGTAAAGAATTAATAGGTTATCCGACCACAACATTCAACCCTGCTAATACGCAGGCAGCTGCACAATCCAACGGCGTATTTAATCACTATGAAAACCGCACCTTAACAATTTCGCCTTATGCGGAGTACGATACAAATTTGGGCAAAAAAGGTGACCTGAGCGTAAAATTTGGTGGCGAGGTTGACAATAGTTTAAATTACTATGACCAGATAAGCGGTACAGGTTTCCCGTCGGATGCTTTACTAAGTGATCCTGCTGCTGCGTCAACAGTTGTTACAAATTATAACTCAACAGCTTACAGATACATAGGTACTTTTGGGATATTAAAATATGTATGGGATAATAAATATATCCTGGATATTAACACCAGGAGAGATGGGTCAACCAAATTTGGG
>Ga0206835_1107_pt1 | contig 29469 bp, 32 predicted proteins | sample Alteio_BWOrgCont_31_FD_152853 | JGI IMG/M metagenome (GOLD analysis project Ga0206835, IMG submission 152853) | Enriched cells from forest soil in Barre Woods Harvard Forest LTER site, Petersham, Massachusetts, United States -... | ecosystem: Environmental > Terrestrial > Soil > Temperate forest >...
CAGGCACATCCATACTTAGGCGGCTGGGTAAATACCACACACATAAATTATAACAATACTACTCCAAGTGGAAGGCCTGCGACGCACACTACAAGTGCGTACGTAGAATCATTTGATTATTACGATGGTATTGTACTTAAAATTAATGCTGATGGTTCATTAGGATGGCTGAAAGATATTCCCAAATACCAGAATATGAGTTCAGCATCTTATACAGTTCCGTTTGTATGTTCATATAGCACTTTTGTTTCAGGTAATACTGTATACCTGTTGTATAACGACCAATGGAAGAATGCCGATTATAATGCGGGGACTGTAGCTGCAAACAGGAAAAGTATAAGAGAAGTTATAATTGACGGCGGGGCACATTACCTAGCCCTTGTAGTTGAATCTATTGACCTTACATCGGGTGAAATGAAGAGAATGAAATTCGGTAATATATATGAGGACAGTAAGTTGTATGTCTACACAACCTTTAATCTACCCATCAGTAATAAGGTTATTGTCTTCAGAAGCACCATGTTTAGCGGAAAAAGAAACGAAAGCCAGTTTGGTCAGTTTATTCTTAATTAAGGCATTTAATGCCCGTTTACTTATAGCTGTTTACCCCTCTATAAATTACCGTGGCCAAGCCATTGGCTACGCAAGACTATATTCGGAATAACGAAATAGTAAAGGCCTGGTATACTATGCTTCTACTAATTCCCCTTATATTTATACTTCCAAGTGTAGGAATAAATGCGAAAACTTAAACCCTGTATTCTGCTTTTCATTTTTATATGCTCTGTTGTTTCTGCACAGAAGAAACAGATAGATTCGTTATATACTGTTTTGAAAACTGCTAGCGAAGACACCAACAAGGTAATTACCCTTAACCTGTTATTTAAAAGGCTACACCGCACAGGCGATAACCACCGTGCCGACTCTATAGTGCATGTAGCATTTGCATTGGCCGAGAAGCTTGATTATAAAGAGGGAATGGTGGTTGCCTACTCAAACATAGGGAACCTGAATAATTACCAGAGTAACTATTCGGAAGCGTTGAAAAATTACCGTAGGAGCCTTACCCTTGCAGAGGAAATAGGCGACACACACGGGACCGAAAATGGATATGGTAATATAGGCAACATATATTTCGACCACGGGAATTACCCTGAAGCGCTGAAGAACTACCTGAAGAGCCTGCAGATGGCTGAAAAACTGGGTGACAAGGCCGGCATGGGCAACGCGTACCTGAATATTGGCAATATATATGCTAACCTGAACAATTTTACCGACGCTTTAACTAACTTCAAACACAGTCTTAGTATTGATGAAGAGATAGGGAATAAATATGACATGTGTATTGATTACAGCAACATCGGTGTGGTTTATTTCAATATGGGCAATTATACCGAAGCTATGAACAGCCAGTTAAAAAGCCTGCAAATAGCCAAAGAAATAGATAATAAATACGGAGCCGGTAATGCCTATTCAAACCTGGGAAATATTAATTGCAGACTGGGCAATTATACTGAGGCCACAAATTATGTGCAACAGGCCCTTGATATTGAAACAGCTGCGGATAACAAGCAGGGAATGTGTAATGAATACATTAACATGGGCGAAATTAATACCAGGGAAAAGAAGTATGCCGATGCACAAGCATGGCTCGATAAAGCGCTTAAGTTATCAAAAGCAATAGGCGAAAAGGAAACTATAGGCGACACCTACCATTACATGAATGTGCTTGACAGTGCCATGGGTAATTATAAAGCCGCTTTCAATGATTATAAAATGCAGATTACCTATACCGACAGTTTGAAGAATGAAGAGAACACCAAGAAAATGGTAAGCGAGCAGATGACTTATGAATTTGATAAAAAGCAGGCGGAAGAAAAGGCCATACAAGATAAAAAGGACGCCGAAGAAGTGGTAAATAAAAAAAGGCAGCAGGTAATAATGGCCTCGGTAAGCGTCGGGTTATTACTGGTGTTGGTATTTTCTGCATTACTCTTAAGCCGTTTCAGAATTACCCAAAAACAAAAGAAAATTATTGAAGAGCAGAAAGCACTTGTGGAAGAAAAGAACAAGGAAGTGCTCGACTCTATTATATATGCTAAGCGCTTGCAAGACGCTATATTACCACCCTTAAGCATTATCAGTAAGTATTTGCCGGAATCGTTTGTGCTGTATAAACCAAAAGATATTGTAGCCGGAGATTTTTACTGGATGGAACGGGCGGGAGATACTATTTTAATTGCAGCCTGCGATTGTACCGGCCACGGTGTGCCGGGCGCTATGGTTAGTGTAGTATGCAGTAACGCGCTGAACAGGGCTGTAAAAGAATTTCGCATAACCGAAACCGGCAAAATTCTTGATAAGGTGCGGGAACTTGTGCTGGAAACATTCGAACAAAGCGAAAGCGAGGTAAAAGACGGAATGGACATATCTTTAGTGGCTATTAGCTACCAGCCATTGGCTATTAGCTGGTCAGGCGCATATAATTCCCTGTGGTATATTAGGAATGGTGAATTAAGAGAAGTAGCGGCAGACAAGCAGCCTATAGGTAAGAATGATAAGCCAACCTCTTTCAACACCCACAATTTAAACCTTCAGAAAGGCGATACGTTATACCTGTTTACCGATGGCTATGCCGACCAGTTCGGGGGCGATAAAGGAAAGAAATTTAAATACAAGCCGTTCCAGGAAAAGTTGCTGGCTATAAGCAATAAGCCAATGGCTGAACAAAAACAGGAACTAGAAACCACTTTCGAAAACTGGAAAGGTGACCTTGAACAGGTTGACGATGTATTGATAATTGGAATAAGAGTATAACCATGAGTTATGAATTATGAATTATGAGTTATGAATTATAAGAAGATATTACTATTACTTACACTCTTCATTTATAGCTCATCGTTTACAGTTCTGAACGCCCGGCAGCACAATGTTGACTCGTTAAAAAATGCAGCGAAGGCAAATAATCAGGATTCTAACAGGGTAAAAGCCCTGAACGAATTGAGCCAGCTGGAACTGAGAAAAACTGAATATGATTCAGCGAAAAAATATACCGAACAAGCTCTTGCTATTATAAAAACGGCTAAGCCACTTAAAGTATTCACTATAGAGAAAGCGAACGCCCTGGGTAACCTTGGTGTAATTTATGAAGAGCTTGGCAAATATTCCGATGCGTTGCAAAACTGCCTTGATGCCCTTAAAATATTCGAAGACCTGGGCGACCGGAAAAGCCAGGCCGCTGTACAAAATACTATAAGCAATGTTTACTGGGGCGAGCAGAACTACACGGAAGCATTGAAAAATGCGGATAGCGCCCTTGCTATAAGGCAAACCTTGTTTACCGAAGCGAAAAGAAATGGCGATACCACTAAGGCCGGCGAATTACTCAAACAAATCTCCAATTCGTATTCCAACATAGGCGGTATTTTTGATGAAACCGGTAAATATGATTCTGCCCTGCAATACCAGTTAAAATCGCTTGCCATAAAACAGCAATTGTATGACACAGCCGGCATTGCCACCTCATATAATAACCTTGGCAATGTATACGAACACCTGAAAAATTACCCTGAAGCACTGAGAAATTACACAGCTTGCCTTGAAATGGGCATTAAACTGAATGAGAAAGAGATTATAACTATTTCACATCTCAACATAGGTATTGATGAAATTAAAATTCATAAAGCCGATGATGCTGAAAAACATTTTATAGAAGCATTGCAACTTGCCAGCAAAATGAACAGTAAATTCTATATCGATGGTAGCTACCAGGGACTCACCCAGGTAGATAGCGTGAAAGGCGATTTTAAAGAGGCTTACCGCAACTATAAGTTATACGTTGCCTACCGCGATAGCCTGAACAATGAAGCCAATACAAAGAAAACAGTGCAGGCTCAGATGAATTACGAATTCGACAAAAAACAAGCGGCCCAGCAAGCACAGCAGGCCCAGAAAGACGCCGTTACTGAAGCCACAAAAAAGAAACAACAGGTAATTATTTTGCTTGTAAGCGTGGGCCTTTTACTTGTAATTATATTTTCAGTTATGCTTTTCAGCAGGTTTAAGGTTACACAAAAGCAAAAGCAGATTATTGAAAAACAAAAACTTGAAGTGGAACATCAGAAGGCCATAGTGGACGAAAAAAATAAAGACATCACCGACAGTATTCATTATGCATCGCGTATTCAGCATGCGCTTCTTACCAGTAACGACTTTATAAGCAAACGACTGAAAGAATACTTTATACTGTTTAAACCGCGCGATATTGTTTCGGGCGATTTTTACTGGGCGAATGAAGTGGAGACCAATGAGGGAAGGCGATTTTTGATTTGCGCAGGCGATTGTACAGGCCATGGTGTACCCGGCGCGTTTATGAGCCTGCTTAATATATCGCTGCTGAACGAGGTAAACCTGGAAAAGAAAATAAATGAGCCCGCAAAAATACTCGATACCGTAAGGGAACAAATTATTAAGGCGCTGAACCCGGAAGGCGATGACAAGGGCAGTAAAGACGGTATGGATTGCGCCCTTTGTTCATTCAGTTTCACCAACTATATGCTCGATTTTGCATGCGCCAATAACCCATTGTGGCTTATACGCAATAATGAGTGCATGGAGTTTAATGCCGATAAAATGCCGGTCGGAATACAGAATGAAAAAAATATACCATTCACCCTTAAATCGGTTTCGCTGCAAAAAGACGATATGATTTACATATTTACCGATGGTTATGCCGACCAGTTCGGAGGGCCAAAAGGAAAGAAGTTTAAATACAAGCAGCTTCAGGAAAAGTTATTAGCCATAAGCAATCAGCCAATGGATAAACAAAAGCAGGAATTAGAAAATACTTTCGATAATTGGAAAGGCAGCCTTGAACAGGTTGACGATGTGCTTATTATAGGAATACGGATATAACTGAGAATTGAAAATGGAGAATGAAAAATTAAAAAAAGTTACAACCGGGCTGTTCCCTTTGAAAGTAATTCTATTCTTAATTTTCAACTCTTCATTCCTGGTTTTGAGTGCCCAACAACATATAGTTGACTCCCTTCTTCTTGTTGTAAAATCGGGCGCCGACGACACCACGAAAGTGAACAACCTTGTTACTTTAAGTCTTGATTACCGCAGGCTAAATAAAATGAAAGAAGCACTTATGTATGGGCTTAAGGCCGATACACTGGCCGTAAAACTGAATTATAAAAAAGGAATTTCAGCAGCCTGTAATAAAATAGGGGCCATATATTACCTGCAAGGTGATTATACCCACGCGCTTGATAATTATTTCAATGCGCTTAAAATTGATGTAGCTGACAAGGACAGTATGAACATGGCGAAGAACTATGGCAATGTTGGCAATATTTATGCGGGAGAAAAAGATTTTAAAAACGCCCTTGCATACGATACGCTGACATTGAACATAGCACGTAAAGTACATTATGCCCAGCTTGAAGCCAATACCCTTGGAAACATTGGCATATTATTTGAAGAGCAAGGCAGGTACAATGAGGCGCTCAATTATTACAACCAGTCGTTGAAGATGAATGTTAAGCTGGGCGATAAAAACAGCATGGCAATTAATAAGGTAAATATTGGCGCGGTATACAGCTCACTTAAACAGTACGATACTGCCCTTAGTTATTACAAGGATGTGATACTGGTGTTTAATGAAGTCGGCAACCTTAAAGGAGTTATAAGCACCATGGGTAATATGGGCGATATTTATTCGAAACAGAAAAAATATAAGGAAGCGGAAAAATGCCTTACCCGTTCAGCAACTATGGCAGACAGTATGCATTTTCTTTATGAGCTACGAGGGATTGAACAGATATTAAGTGAAATGTATGCGGCTACCGGTGACTGGCATAAAGCATTTGCCTCGTATCAACGGTATTCCGATATAAAAGATTCACTGATAAATGAAGATAAAAGCAAGGAGATAGGTAAGCTGGAAGCAAGGGCAGATTACGATAAGGAACTTGCCCTGCAGAAGGCTGATGCGGAGAAACAAACCGCTCTGGATGCCGCAGAAAGTAAAAAACAACGCCTGACACTTTTCCTGGTCGGGGCCATTGCAATTGCCATAGCTATTATAGCTGCAATTATTTTGCGCTCGTTGCGCATAACACGCAACCAGAAGGATTTAATAGAAAAGCAGAAGGCAGATGTAGAAGAACAAAAACTTTTAATAGAACGGCAGAAAGCAATTGTAGATGAAAAGAATAAAGACATTACTGACAGTATACATTATGCTTCGCGAATTCAACATGCACTGCTTACCAGCGAAGATTATATCGGCAAACATTTACACCATTTTTTCATTCTGTTTAAGCCCCGCGATATTGTTTCGGGCGATTTTTACTGGGCCATTGAATCTCCGTCTTCTTTTCTCATTTGCGCCGGCGACTGCACAGGCCATGGAGTGCCAGGCGCATTTATGAGCCTGTTGAATATATCAATGCTGAATGAAGCCACACTGGAAAAGAAGATATACAGCCCCGATAAAATACTGAATGAATTGCGGGAACATATTATTAAAGCGCTTAACCCGGGAGGCCACGATAAAGGTAGCAAAGACGGTATGGATTGCGTATTGTGTTCTTTTGATTTTACAAAAATGAAAGCTAATTTTGCCTGTGCCAATAACCCACTATGGCTTATACGAAAAAATGAAGTTATTGAATTCAATGCCGATAAAATGCCTGTAGGTATTCAAGGAGAAACAAGGGCGCCTTTTACATTGCAATCGGCCACCATGCAAGCCGGAGACATATTTTACCTGTTTACCGATGGCTATGCCGACCAGTTCGGAGGCCCCAAGGGAAAGAAGTTTAAATACAAGCAGCTTCAGGAAAAGTTATTAGCCATAAGCAATCAGCCAATGGATAAACAGAAGCAGGAATTAGAAAGTGCTTTCGATGACTGGAAAGGCAACCTTGAACAGGTTGACGATGTGCTTATTATAGGAATAAGAATATAACGATGAACTATAAACTATGAATTATGAGTTGTAAAAACTTATTTAGTTTTCTACTCCTTGTTTATCGTTCATAGTTTATAGTTATTCAGTGGGTTTAAATGAAAGGGCCAGCTTATATGCTTTTTCTGCCAGTTGTTTATCAGCAATAGGCTTCAATGGATTCTCACCTTCGCCCTTTAGTATGTATTGTTTTTTAGTGCCTTTAATAACCACCAGGAAGTTATATCCTTCTTCTTTAGTATCGCCGAAAGTATTTACAGAATGATACAGAAAACTGCCCGGTTTTAACTCCACTGTATCGAATGTGCCCCATGCAGCCAGGTCGTGGCGCAAATCGGCAAATAATGAATCGAATACTATTACCGCAGGGGCAATGCTGATGCTAGCTTTTTCACCAAGCTTTATACTTACAGCGTCAAACGTCAGTGTCTTGCCCGGGTTAGAAGGGTCAGATGTAACTAGTGTATATGGAATAGTCTCCATATTGCGCATTGTGTCTATTGTTCCATTCACATCTTTGCTGGTAAGTTTCATAGTAGCAGGAACAGGAGCATTATTAGTTGCGGGTTGCTGGTCACCACCATCACAGGAATACAATAGTGCCATACCGAACAACACTGCATAATTTAAAAATGTCTTTCTCATACTTCAGGTAATATAATTTTGAACCGGAAAATATAAAAGTAACAATAACTATTAACCTCGGTTTACCTAAATCGATTTACCAAAATGGCTTACAGAAAAACCCTAATCTTAACAGATTTATAAGATTTTATTTGTATTATTGCATAGACGTACTTTATCTGTTAAGAAAAACATTTTTCACAAACCTGTAAACGTGAAAAACCTGACAACCTTAAATCATTACCTATGAAAAGATTTATCTTATTACTATTGGCATGCCCTTTCGTTGCCTTTTCCCAGCCAACACTAAACAATACTGCCACGAGTTACAATGTGCAGCAACTGGCTATTGAAAAATGGGATAACAGCACCGGACTTGTATATAAGCAAGTACCTGGTTTTAACATTGGAGTAACCTCGTTTGAAATGCTCGATAAAGACAGGATTGCTTTCCTATCTGACGCTTCTGACGAAATTATAATTACAGATGAATTGACCGGTAAGGTGCTGAACAGGTTTGCCGTTTCATTTGTTCCCAGGGATTTTGTTTACGACAACGGTAATTTTTATGTATTGGGCGAGAACAACGTATATGTATATGATGAAAATGGCAATGCTGTTAAGGCAATTCCCTACCCTTCATCTTATGTAGGGGTTGAAAGGCTGGCTCGCTATAATAACTCTACCTACCTTCTGCTGCCATCAGGATGGAGCGTAAGAATTGAAACCGACGGAAATGTGGTTACACCTTCAGGCTATATGGGTTGGGTAACACAATCGGGAAATTTTGTCTACACGAAACTAAGTGGCAACACGTATTCAGTTAAAGTACTTACTGCCGCTGGCAAAATATTCGACAAGTCATTTACAACTGACAGAAAAGTAGGTGGTGTATATGTAGTTGGCTCTACCTCAAGTGAAGTGGTACTCGATGTACAAACCTTTATAACTGAAAGCCCTATACAGGTAGAAAGGCATATTGTCACTATTGAACTTACACCAAACGGATTGGGCAATATTGTAAGCAACATAAAAGTACCCGATTGTTATTATGTGCTTTCCAACAAAGAGATTTCAGTATTGCAGGATGGCACTGTTCTAAACATGGTAACCAGCCCACAGGGAGTTTATGTATTCTCTCTTTCTGAAATGGTCACCGGTAAGGCTCAAAGCTACCCTGCCTCATTGCTAAGTATAAAGTACCACTTCAATGACCATTTGATTGCAGTTGACGCAAAATAAACCCCAACATTCAAACATCATTACTATGAAAAACATAACAACTAAAAAAGTATTGGGGCTTGCAGTAGCAGTATTATTTACGTGTCAAAGCTTTGCTCAAATAACCCGTACACAAATACATAACAACGCCCTACCCTTTACAACTTATACGTTTACCACTACATCGGCCAACTTGTGGAGCAATGTTAATTGTTCAGCCGTAGGTAATATAAATTCACCAAGCTGGGTGGCAGTAGGCGCAAACAAAGTTGGTATGCCTTATTGCTGGGGTGGTTTTTCGTCGCTATCATCATTTACAACTGGTTTGACTTCCGGATTGTCTGCAGGTGATAACGATTGTACCACCAGTGGAGATTGTTGCCAGAGTTGCGCGCTCGGCGTTGACTGTTCCGGTTTTGTTTCACGTTCATGGGCCTTAACTACCAAGTACAGCACTACTACATTACCAAGTATTTGTACAACATATTCAAGCGCCATGCAGGTTAAACAGGGCGATATTTTTGACCTGCCCGGTTCACATACAAGATTAGTTGACACCAATTACGAAGATGGAACTTTCCTGCTCATAGAATCTTCAGCGGTAGACTGGAAGGTTTCTTACCGTTCTTATACAACATCTCAGCTTACTTCTTACACCCCAATGTACTATGTAAAAGTTGATACCGGAGGAACCTGTACCACAAAATATGCTACGCTTCCCTACTCTACCTCATTCGATAATACATGGATGATGGATAGCTGCAATGCAGGCGCTCAACGCATACCCGATAAATACTGGAAAAGCAATATAGGCGGTACATCGCCCGATGGTGATGATTATTGGCACAGAGATGACTATACCGGCGCAGATTGGACAATACCTTCCACCGGAATGTATTCTCCGGCTGCAGCTACAGGCTCATATAGTGCAAGATTCCACAACGATCCTCCTCCTGCAGGCTCTACAGGCGCACTCGACCTTTACATAAACTTATCACCTGCCGGCTCTAAAACAATCAGTTTCGATTATATACATAATGAATCATCTCCGTCGCCTTTTTCATTCGATGTTTTGCTTTCAACCGACGGTGGCCTTACCTTCCCTACCACATTAATGACAATTACCAGCGCTCAGTTATCAACATGGACCACTGAGAGCTGCGCCACAACGGCAACATCAGCTACCAGTGTTATTCGGTTTATGGTTACCGACAAAGGCACTAACGATGTTGGAATTGACAACCTGAACATTATGAAAACACCCACCGGAATAGATGAGTTAACCGATAATTCAGGATTTGAAATTTACCCTAACCCAACTGACGGAACCATTTTGAACGGGCGCTTTGCGCAGTCTGCTAACGGGCAAATGGAAACACATATTTACGATATGATGGGCAGGGAAATATTTTCAAAAGAAATAATGGTCGACGGAGGAAATTTTTCTCTTTCCTTAGTAAATGCACAACTCAAACCGGGCAGCTATATGTTCGTAGGAATACTAAACAATAGCCGCTATATGAAAACAGTTTTGGTGAGGTAATAATGAGTTTAGATTCCCTTACGAGTACTCGTAAGGGAATGACAGGATATTTACTCATCGTTTGTAAATTGAAGTGGGTTCGACACCGCTTCAATTCATTTTATTAAAACCATTGTAATTGTCATTCCCCACCCGCATTAATGTGGGTGGGGAATCTGAAATCAGTTTTTTGCTAACTTTGGTTAACCATGAAAGGTTGGCCGCTCATATTAGTTATTGCAATTACTGTTCCCGTTTTGCCGCTTGCTCAACCCCATTTGCGAATAGTTGACCCTGTACCAACGCAAAACTGCCTTCATTCTGAATACGGCCGTATTCCAGACACTACTATCTTATTCAAAAGAGTGCTTACCTCAGTAATAAACTATTTTGATTCTCATTTTGACTTTAAGGCAGATACATGCTCGGTAAGAGCCTCCTTACTCAGAATACCAAAGTTCACCAGAGGTACGCGGAAAGAAAGAAGGAGATTTAAGAAAGAACACGCTGAGTACTATTGCTGCCTTGAACTTAATATACGTTACTATTTAGGGTATGAAGCCAGCTTCCTGCTGAACGACTCACTGCAAGTGGTTGAATCTCCCTCCGGCCTTAAAGAAGGGGCAAAAAAAATATGGAACTTTATATACTTGCAGACGGCTGAGGATAGCGCAAAAAAATATAACGATTCTCTGTATTCCGTACCTGACTTATCTGAAACTATAATTGATTATAACCCTTCACTGAAATGCTTTGCCTATCACATTGCTTCGCCCAAGGCTACCCAGGTAAGAAATACTAATGGTTATAGAAAACCCAGGCTCATTATAAATGCATCTACAGGGCAGGTTATAAAACAGGAACAGTACATATTTTATGTTCATTACGGCGGGGTTCGCTGGCTATAGGTTAGCTTGTAATCTTTATCATTCATTTTGCCGTTATATTTTGTAACATTGCTCCTATATTTTTCATTCTATGCACAAAAAAATATTGTTACTCGGTTCGGGCGAATTAGGCAAAGAACTTACTATTGCTTTACAACGATTGGGACAGCATGTTATTGCAGTTGATAGTTATGCAGGCGCACCGGCTATGCAGGTGGCCCATGAGTTTGAAGAGATAAATATGCTCGATGGCGATGCACTTGATTCTATTGTCGCCAAACATAAACCCGACCTTATAGTACCCGAAATAGAAGCTATACGTACTGAACGTTTTTACGATTACGAAAAACAAGGATATACTGTTGTGCCCAGCGCCCGTGCAGCCAACTTTACCATGAACCGTAAAGCCATACGCGACCTGGCAGCTAAAGAATTGGGCCTGCGTACAGCCAATTACAGGTATGCAACTACCTTAGATGAATTTACCAAAGCGGTTAATGAAATAGGCATTCCTTGCGTGGTAAAACCGTTAATGAGCAGCAGCGGAAAAGGGCAAAGCGTAGTAAAAACAAAAGATGATATTGAAAAAGCGTGGAACTATGCAATGGCGGGTAGCCGTGGCGATTATAAAGAAGTGATTATTGAAGAATTTGTAGAGTTCTATGCTGAAATAACCCTGCTTACGGTTACCCAGAAAAACGGGCATACATTGTTCTGCCCGCCCATAGGGCACAGGCAGGAACGGGGCGACTATATGGAAAGCTGGCAACCTTGCGGAATAGAAGAATGGGATTTACAAGATGCACAGGAAATGGCTGCAAAAGTTACTGAATCTCTTACCGGTGCAGGTATTTGGGGAGTTGAATTTTTCCTTACAGATAAGGGTGTTTATTTCTCTGAGCTGTCGCCCCGCCCACACGATACCGGTATGGTAACATTGGCAGGCACCCAAAACTTCAGCGAGTTTGAATTGCATGCACGCGCCATTTTAGGCTTACCCATACCCGAAATTACATTAGAACGAACAGGTGCATCGGCCGTAATACTGGCTGGTGGAGATGGCCAGCGGCCCACTTACATTGGTGTGGAAGATTTGCTGAAAGAACCTAAAAGCGATTTAAGGATATTTAATAAACCCACTACCCGGCCCTACCGCCGCATGGCTGTAGCGCTGGCTTACGATAAAGCCGGGACCGAGGTAGATATTGTTAAAGAACGTGCCATTAATTTGGCAAAGAAGGTGAAGGTTGTTACGCAATAAACAATAACTTTGTAATTAATGAAGCCGATTAGATATTATGCAATATTTCTTTTAGCATTAATGCTGTTAAACTCATGCGCTGTATTCAGTGGTAAAAGAGCGCCCATTAATGGCTGGCGCAAAAAAGACCATTGGTGGGCTCCCAGCAACTGGCATTTGCGTAAAAGCGTTGCCCCTGCCCCATTTTAGACTCCCTTTTATTCTCGATTCATGGAACTGAAGATATACCAGGTAGATGCTTTTGCGGAGAAGCTTTTCACAGGCAACCCTGCGGCTGTTTGTCCTTTGCTAAGTTGGCCCAGCGATGAAACCATGAAGCAGATAGCCATGGAGAACAACCTGGCAGAGACTGCTTTTTATGTAAAAGAAGCCGAAGGCTACCATATTCGCTGGTTTACACCTGCCATTGAAGTTGATTTGTGCGGGCATGCCACACTTGCTACTGCACACGTTCTGTTTGAACATGAAGACTTCAGCGGGCATGAAATAAATTTCAAATCGCGAAGCGGGGTACTAAAAGTAAAAAGGGCCGGCGATTACCTTACGCTCGATTTCCCTGTTGATAAATATGAACTGGTAAAGACGCCCGGCGAACTTGCAATATCACTGAATATACGCCCTAATGAATGTTACCGTGGCAAAACCGATTATATGCTGGTATTTGAAAAGGAAGAGTACATAAAAAAACTGAAGCCAAACTATACGTCAATGAAGCTTGTTGACGGGCGCGGTGTAATATGTACCGCCAAAGGCAATAGTGTAGATTTTGTTTCCCGTTTTTTCGCTCCTCAAAGTGGTATAGAAGAAGACCCTGTAACGGGCTCGGCACATACAACCCTTACCCCCTATTGGTCGAAAGTATTGGGCAAAAAAGAATTAACGGCTACGCAATTATCGAAACGGCTTGGATACCTGAAATGTGTTGATAAGGGTGAACGGATTGAAATAAGTGGAAGGGCAAGAACGTATTTAACCGGGCATATTGAAATTTAAACCGCAATGAAACTGACAATATACCGTGCAGATGCTTTTACCGATAAATTGTTTTCGGGCAACCCTGCCGCTATATGCCCGCTTGAAAGCTGGCTAAGTGATGAAACCATGCATAACATTGCCATGGAGAACAATCTTTCCACAACAGCATTTTACATAAAAACAGGCAACGAATACTATATACGCTGGTTTACGCCTGCCGTTGAACTGGAACTGAACGGCAATGCCACACTCGCCGCTGCCCATATATTAATGAAACATGAAGGGCATACTGACAAAGAAATTAAATTCAATTCAAAAAGCGGGTTGCTTACGGTAAAAAACCTTGGCGATTTTTATACGCTTAATTTTCCTGCCGACGAATATGAACTGGTAAAGACCCCTGCCGAGCTTTCTATAGCATTGAACATGCGCCCGAATGAATGCTACAAGGGTAAGGCCGATTATATGCTTGTATACAACAACGAAGATGATATATTGAAACTGAAACCTAATTTCAGGGCCATGTCGCTTGTCGAATCTCGTGGTGTAATAGTAACTGCCCCAGGCAACAAGACAGATTTCGTATCGCGTTTCTTTGCTCCGCAAAATGGGGTAAACGAAGACTCGGTAACAGGTTCGGCACATATTACCCTTACCCCTTATTGGGCTAAAAAACTGGGAAAGAAAGAACTTACCGCCATGCAAGTATCAAAACGCACCGGCTTTTTAAAATGCACCGACCTTGGCGACAGAGTTGAAATAAGCGGGCAAGCGGTTACCTACCTGAAAGGGGAAATTTCCATTAATTAAAACATTAGCATGTGATCGTCACCCTGAACTCGTTTCAGGGTCACAGACAATAGCAGAAAGACTTGACTGTATAATGTGACCCCGAAATAAATTCGGGGTGACAGTAATACTTCACTATTCCTTCATTTACTGTACATACTTTTAGCTTCATGAAAACAATCCTTGCTGCTACATTGTTGTGTTTCACGCTAACAATATCAGCACAAAAAACAAAATTAATTAGCGCCACATCGCAGGAATGGTCGGGCGGAGTAGCAGGGCACCATGGGATTAATTATTATGTTTCTCTTGAAATTCCCGATACCACTACTATCCCTGATACATTATGGGTAGGCGGGAACTTCTACCCTATTCATTTCGATAAACAAGATACAATCTTCCATAAAATTGACCGCAAGCACCACAGTGTGAAGTATTTACTTACAGCTGGTGAAGCCTGGAATGACATGGATTTTATGCAACAACGATTAAAGGCCCAGAATGATACCGCCAAAAAGGCAGTAAAAAAGCCGCACAAAGAATTTAGTTGCGCAGCATTAGTAACATATTCCATTAACGGGGTGCAGTATATTTTCAAGGTAGAAAAATGGACCGTTCTTCCCGCTCAAAATTATCCCTGAAAAATCGAATTCACCTTTACCACCCAATTTGATGTTTTAATTGCAACTCTTTATTTTCCGCATAATCAGCTCAGTTTCGGCATGTGATGAAGTAAGTGATAACGCTTTATTAAAAATTTGTTTTGCTTTAGCGCTGTCTCCCGCACGCAAATACATTTCGCCCAAGGCCGTATTGTAATAGCAGTTGCCTTCCAGCCCTTTCATCGCTTCCAGCTGCGTAATAGCTTGCTCAGGGCCTTCTATTTCGCCTATTACAACGCAGCGGTTCAGTGCCACTACCGGGTTATATGTCCGCTGTAAAAGCGCATCGTACAATTGCAATATCATCTGCCAGTTCGTATCTTCATAGCTGGCCGCATTAGCGTGTACCGATGCAATAGCTGCCTCAATATGAAAATCGTGTATTACGCCCCCTTCGGCTGAACGTTCCATATAAACATTACCGCGGTCGACCAAAAATTTATTCCATTGGGTTCTGTCCTGGTCCTTCAGCAATACAATAAAGCCTTTATCGTCGAGCCTGGTGTTGAAGCGCGAAATATGGTAACACATTAAGGCCAGCAGGGCATTGGTCTGGACTAAATTAGTTTTTGGATTTTCTGTTAGTAGAATACAAAGGCGCATAGCTTCTTCACATAAATCTTCCCGTATAAGTTTTTCAGGATGTGAAGAATTATAACCTTCGTTGAATAACAAGTACAATGTTTTAAGTACTGTATCGGTGCGGCTAACCATAGCATCGGCACCGGGATAATCGAGCGTAAGATTTTCGCTTCGTATTTTTTCTTTGGTACGATAGAGTCTTTTACCTATCGTTTCTTCATTACTCAGGAAAGCGCTGCTGATTTCCTTCACGCTTAACCCGCAGAGGGTTTTCAGCATCAGGGTTATTTGTGCTTCAGGGGTAAATGATGAATGGCAGCAGGCAAACATCATGCGTAACTGGCTGTCTTTTATTTCGTTCTCGTTAAACATCTCGTTAATAGCTGCCGATAATGTGTATTCCGACCGCAGCAATATAGTAAGGTCATTATCTATTTTATGCTTTACCTGCTCGCGGCGAATAAGGTCAATGGCTTTGTTTTTGGCCGTGCGGTAAAGCCATGCCTGGGGGTTGGCAGGCAACTTTCCGAATTTCCAGGTTTCAAGTGCACGTATAATAGTATCCTGCACAATATCTTCGGCCTGTTCAATATTTTTAAAACCGAAAATACGCGTTAAAACAGCGACCATCTTTCCCGCTTCGTGGCGGAAAAGATGGTCGACTATCTTGTTTACTTCATTGTTACTTTCTGTCGCCAATGTTTTACATATCCATTTTCTGAATGGGCCTTACTTCAAGCATACCATCCACATCAAAAATAGGGCAACCTTTCGATATTTCAACGGCTTCGTTAATATCTTTAGCATTAATAACAAGGTAACCTCCTACCACTTCTTTCGCTTCAGCAAAAGGGCCATCGGTAACTACTTTTTTGGCTCCTGTAACCTGCTTGCCACTCATTTGCAACGGCTCGCCACCTACCATTATTCCTTTTTTGCCGAGTTCGGTCATCCAGTTTGCCCATTTCTGCATTTGCGCCTGCATGCCTTCCGGCGACTGGTGCTGCATGGCTTCGGCTCCGCCCCTGAATAAATAAATGAACTTTTCCATTTTGTTGTTTGTTTTAAAAGTTAAAAATTATGTTGTTTGACATTACAATGACGAACAGGTTTTAAAGAAACGGACACGCCGCAATATTTTTTTACATTTTAGGCCTGGTGATAGGCTTACCTGCCAAATGCTGCTTCCATGGTTTCCAGTAATGGTCGTTCCATCCTTTATCCACACCTGCGGCTGCCTTATCGGGCACTGCTGCATGTATTGCATGCAGAATAGTGTCCTTGCCTTTCTTTTCAAGCCTTATGGTAAATACCGAATCCGGTTCTTTTTTATCCCAATCTACTGCTCTCCAGGTTTGAACAATAAGTTCATCTTTTACCAGGTGAATGTTTTTGCCGGAAATATATCCTCCGTGCGCTGAGAAATCAGTTCCGGCTTTATTTGTAATTTTTACCGGGCCACCCGCAATGAGTGAATGCAACTTAGCATCCATGTAAAGGTCGTAAAGTGCCTTTGGTGTTATGTTTTTGAACACTACTTTTTGTACAATTGTTTTAGCCATGTTGTTTTAATTTAGTCCCGAATGTTATCGGGAAGGGTTTAGATTAGGATAAAATACATTTTACTAATATATAAATGAATTGACACCTTAATGACGATTGAAAGTTAAGGTTCCGGACAAGAGGAAAGTAAAAAGTTATAAGTAGTAGATAAAAGCTAATGAATGCAAGCACCTATTGCCTCTTACTTATTACTTAAAATTACATTCCCGGTTCAAAAAGCACGCCTTGCAAAAAGACGCGTACATAAACAGGGTGTCCATCAACCCTTCCGGGCCTCCAACGGGCCATACCATTAGTAATAAGGTCAATAAATTCAGCCGTAACTGCCTTAGGTATATCGGGGTCAGAAGGTGATTTTTTTAATACGGTAACATTAAGAACATTGCCCAGGCTGTCAACTACAAAGGTGGCATACGCTGCCCCTTTCCAATCTTGCAGGTTTTTAGGGTAACGAAGGTTACCTGCCAGGAAATCGGCTATATCATCGGGATATTGCGGAGCGGGGATTGAAGTAAGATATACCTTGTGCCCGTTAATAACCTCATTGCGGAACATACCAGTTGTATCGGGCATATCTTTTTGTGCAGACACTGTTAAAAATGCGCTACATACTGACAATGATACCGTTACTATCTTTTTTACAGTTTTACGTATTATCATACCCCACAAAAGATAAAATCAGTTAATACAAAGATAACCAAATGTTTCCTACAGGCAAAATCTGAAGGCCCTTATCATAGGTTTTATCTCAACCATGCAATTCTTTATCCTGCCTGGGTTAGCTTGTGTATAAACATTCAACCCTCACTTATATATTAATACAAATTCCTGTAACCAAATAGAACTTAAACAGTATAATATAGTGAGAGAACAAACAAGAGTTTCATTACCCTAATGTGTAAAAGCAATAAACAATATTTAACATCAGAGAAATAGAATGCTAATGAGACTTTTTTACCCTTGTTCATCTTTGTTACGCCATGAAACCTATTTACGCTACATATATAATAATGCTTGCATGCAACATTTGCATAGCACAGCAAGGCACAACCAAATGCCCCCCTGAAGGAAGTTCAAATTCCTCTACCATACGTTACGCTAATTCTTTAAAAAACAGGGACATTACCAAAGGAAATGTCGATGCCACCATTACGCTTGATAGCTTACTGAAAGGCGGGCCCGATGATACGGCCCGGTTCAGCCCCGATAAATATGTTACCATAACCGGTTGGGTGGTTGAGGCGCAAGACATAGGCCCTGAATCGTGCAATTGCTTCAGCAACGATTCAACCCAATGGGGCATAGAAGTTTATATTGCCACCTCGCTCGATGCATGGAAAGATTCAGTAATAGTTGTTGAAATTACGCCCAAATTCAGGGCTATTACTCACATTACTTCCGATGGTTTATTTGAGGAAAAAATAAAAATTTCAGGCTATCTTATGTATAACCCCGAGGCCAGGAAGTTTGCACTTAACGCCTGCAAGAAATGCCATACTACCGACCGCAAAACGGCTTGGGAAATAGCCCCCGTAACAGAATTATTTGTTTTTCCAAAAGCCGATAAAAGGACAGGAAGCTCCAAAAAAGTTACGGTCAGGTAACAAGCCCTTCTGTTTTCATTTCAGCAGATTTTTGCCTGTTATAGCCTCAATATGCTGGTTAAACCGATGTAGGTAAAGTATTTCCGAGGTGAATTGGTTCTATACGGTGAACTGTAGGTGCCGTAAAAACATCCTTGCTTTACCATTTATTTACTGTGTAATAACAACATGGTATTCAGGTTTTTTTACATTTGTGTTTCTTTAACAGCTTATGAGACTAATTTATTCTCTTTCTATAGCACTGCTGGCATGCAATTTATGCACGGCTCAGCACGATACAGCCAAGTGCCCGCCGGAAGGAAAATCTAATTCCGGTACGGTGCGTTATGTAAACTCATTAATAAACCGAGATATTGTAAAGGGCAAGGTTGACTCAGCCATTAACCTGGATACTTTATTAAGAGGTGGCGCCGACGACACCGGAAGGTTCAGCCCTGCTAAATTTGTTACTGTTACCGGTTGGGTTGTTGAAGCCGAAGATATAGGCCCCCAGTCGTGCAATTGCTTTAGTAAAGATTCTTCTCAATGGGGTATGCAGGTATACCTCGCTACCTCGCTTGGCGCCTGGAAAGATTCAATAATGGTTGTAGAGCTTACACCTAAGTACAGGGCCATCCATCATTTCTCTTCCGAAGGCTTATTTGAAGAAAAAATAAAAGTTTCCGGCTACCTTATGTTTAACCATGAGGCAAAAAAATTCTCGCTCAATGCCTGTAAGAAATGCCATACCACCGATCGTAAAACGGCCTGGGAAATAGCGCCTGTAACCGATTTGGTTATTATGCCAAAGCCTGAAAAAGCTAAAAAACCTTCGAAAGACAGCGGCGACAATAAAAAGAAGCAGTAGCAAGGAATACTGTAAACCCCATTTTATTCAAAGACCTGTATTGTGGCCGAACGTTCAACAAGTTCGCCAAAGCGGCCTGTGTAACGAGTAGCGCGAACCATGTGGTTATCTATCCAGTGGTAATTACCTCCGCGGGGCTTGCCCATAACCATTCCGTGATATTTAAAACCATTTTCCTGCAGCCACTTTTCAGTAATGCTGCGATGTGCCTCGGTACGCGAAGTAAAAAAAGTAATGATATGCCCTTCCTCGTACCACTTATTTAACGTAGCCAATGCATCGGGAAACAATTTGGCTGTGCCCATGCGTTCAGGCTCTTCGTTAGGTATGTCTTCGCAAATAGTACCGTCAATGTCAATTAAATAATTCTTAATCTCTTCGGGAAGTACAGGCGATATTTTTTTGCCGTTCTCTTCTTTCTCAACTAATTTGTGATTATCCAAGGTAATGGGTATTAATGTTACCCAAAATTAGTTATTTGTTTATACCTGAGATATTAAGAAATGGTAAAGAATATTTGTTAGCTTTATAACATGACAGCAAAGTTGTTCTGTTTCATATTTTCAATATGCGTATTGTTTGCAACGAATGGTATATCACAATCGGCAACCCAAAACACAGCAATGACTCCCGAAGATTCATTGAATATATTGCTGGCAAATTATATTGTACCTGAAAACTTCTTTGTTCGCAAAACGATTTATACATGGACAACCCCTGAGCAGATTGAAGAATTGAGAAAAAGCCCCGTATTACTTACCCGCAGCCGTTCTGCTACCAAAGGGCTATCTGAATTCGACCAGGCTTTGCAGGATACTGCATTCTCAAAATTCCCGATGGCAAAGCTATTAAGCCGCGAGAAGTTTGCGAAAAAGCGCTTTGCATGGGCCAACCCATGGGCCACTGTAAGAGGATGGAAAGGTGAAACCTATGGCGACCAACTTATAAAAATAACCCTGAAAGATGATGCTATTGTAGGGCAGTTCGACGAAAATAACAAGCAGCAACCTTTTTCTTTTTACGATATGCATGATAAACCACTGGATACAGCTTACGTTAGAAAAAACTCAGAGAAAATTGCTGCCATATATCACCTGAGTACCAAGCCCGGGCCACGTTCAGTAAAACAATACAGGTACAGGGGTTCTTATAGCGGTTCTTACGCTCGTATTCACAGAAAAAGTTCAAACCGTACTGTAAGCAGTGCGCCCTTCAGGGAATATGTAATTCTAAACGAAAGTGAAATACAAGATTGGGAATATGGAACACAGGGAATAAAAACAGAAATAACCACTGAATTGAATATGCTGACACGGTTACTGAAGCAATGCAAAACACATCATATTAAAGTTAAACGCTACATACTGGAAGAACATTCGGAAACTAACTTTTATAATTCTAATTCCGATTTCTGGGATAGATACTTTGAAAGCATCTGCTTTGCAAATAACTATTACCTGCTGAACAAGCATAATCTGAAAGCTATAATTAAGAACCTTGAAAAATGCCTTAAAGCGCAGGGGCAACCTGTTAGCCACTAAATTATGCCACACCTTATTACCCGACAGGAAGCCATAAGCAACCTTGAAAAAGAAATAGCCAAAGGCGAATGCATTGCATGCCGATTGGTAAACAGTCAGGGTAAGTATTTACTGCATAAAGGCGCCCGCATAACTGTGTTGCTTTCAGAATATCCGCGTTGCTGGGGGCAGGTAATGGTTATTGCTAACCGTCACATTACTTCATTTGGTGAGCTGGAAACCGAAGAATGGAAAGAGATGTCGCAGTACCTGCATGCAGCGACAAGAACTATTGAACAAGTATTAAAGCCGTTACGCTGCTATGTGGCAGCCACAGGGGCAGCTGATAACCAGTTAATGACAACCCCGCACCTGCATTTCAACATTATACCTGTTTACCATAAAACCGATAAGCCAGCCACCATATTTACATGGGAACATGGCTTATATGCAGGTACTGAAGCCGAATGGAAGGAACTTTCTGAAAATTTGCACAAAGCATGGAAAGACAATTTGCTATTTTTGAGGCATGGAGAGGAGTAACCTTGCTTTGCTGAAACGAATTACTGCGGTATTGTGCTTTACATTCATATATACTTATGCCTTTTGCCAATCTGCTATAAAACCACAGGTACTTACAAAAGTACAATGGAAGGATTATTTCGCCAGGAACTATAACCTGAAGAATTCCGATACCCTTACTATTGATGTACCTAAAACCGATATTCCTTACCCGAAAAAATGGTGGTATGCTGCCGAAAAAAACAAAGCGCTGAAAGATAAATACTCTCTTTATAAAGTCAGCGCCGATGCCGACTTTGTAACCATGCCCAGTAATAATGGTATAGGTACCTATATTTTTTACTTCAACCATAAAAACCCTTCTGAAAATTGGGTGGAAATGAATTTTGTAGCTGACAGCATTAAATTAAAAATGCTTACCCCGGGAATTTTCATGTTCCAGCTTAATGATGATGGCTTTAAAATACCCGGCGACAGCAGTGGCCTTAAGCGCTACATTTTTGTAGGAGCCGATGGCAGAATATGCGATAAGTCGGTTGTGGCTCATGGCTGTTATTTTACAAAAGGCAGTGTTGATACCCTGCATACTACAGTGTATTTCGATATAAGTTATAGCAACCGCCCGGGCTTTCCGAAAAGCTTCAGGCTCGACTACCGTATATACAGGTTACTTACATCATTAGATGATGTAGAGGACCTTAATGGCAATATTATCCTCGATAGTATACATTACTGCCTGATACGTAAAGTAGGGCAATAACCCCATAAAAACAGCCCTTTAGCCGTATTTCCCATCATTTCATCTTACAAAATAGGGTTTCCAGGTTTTCTACAACGATAAAATGCTTGAATGTCAAGCACATAAAAATGCTATTTATGTAAAAAAGTAAAGAAAAAGTTGCTGAATTATTTAACAAAGACTTACTTTTACGGCTATTAGTTGGTAATATACCACTGGAAGTAGATTAGATGCATTACCGGTTCTCCTAGTTAAAAACTCCGCCTGAATTATCAGAACAGAGAAAAGGACAAATGCTCACGATATGCGTGGGCGTTTTCTTATTTGTTCTGTAGGTGCTCGGAGTACCTTAACTACAATAAGATAAACGTCCCACGCTTTCTTAAAAAGTAAACAGGTTAGAAAGCGACGTATGTACATTACATTATCAGTTGAAGTAGAAGAAGAAGTGAGAAAATCTTTACCGCTGTTACGGGAACAGTTGAAGAAAGAATTTCTGCATCTTGACAACTACTACAAGCCCTGCACCGATTTCTATTCCAATGATAAGGTAATTGAATTGCTTCCCTGTGCGGCATATGAATACATATTAATGAAATGGGGTATTGAGCCTACACTGGTAACCATGCCTTCGGTAATAAAAGCCCTTAACGATAAACTGTTCAGCGAACTGCACCTGATAGCCGCACATGCCCTTCGCCGCCTGGCCACAAAACAAAGCTCTGATAAAGAAGGCGCTCAATAGCTTTTGTCATAACTTTGCTTAGAATCTAAAGCAAAGTATGGGGCACAATCATACACATCACCATCATCACGACCATAGCCTGGCCCAAGCCAGGAAAATAAATGGAGCTTTCATTGCCGGTATTGCTCTTAACCTTGCATTTGTAATTATTGAGGTTATTACCGGGCTAAGAATAGGTTCACTTTCCTTACTTGCCGATGCGGGCCATAACCTTGCCGATGTTGGCGCACTGGCGTTATCGCTGCTGGCTTTTAAACTGCTGGCTTCAAAACCAACTAAAAACTACACCTACGGGTATCGTAAAACCTCGGTGCTGGTGGCCCTGTTTAATGCAATGGTGCTGCTGGTATCAATTGGCGCTATCTTGTATGAAGCGGCCCACCGCTTTTTCAACCCCGAGCCATTGCCCGGTAAAGTTATAGCCATTGTGGCAGGTATTGGTATAGTAATTAACGCCTCCTCTGCCCTGCTGTTTATGCGCAATAAAGAACACGACCTGAATGTAAAAAGCGCTTACCTTCACTTGTTGTCCGACGCCGGCGTATCGCTCGGGCTGGTTATTGGCGGTATTGTAATTTATTTTACTGAAATGTACTGGCTCGATAGCGTGCTTAGTTTTGTTGTATCTATTGTAATAATAGCCGGCACCTGGCGGCTTTTGAGAGACAGCCTTCGTTTATCGCTCGATGGGGTACCGGCAAATATTGAGATTGATGCCATACATAAAATGGCTTTGCAGGTAAAAGGCGTAAAAGATTTACACCATATTCATATTTGGGCATTAAGCACCACTGAAACTGCCTTAACGGCCCACCTGGTGCTTAACGATAATGCTACTATAGCGGAAGAAAATGAAATAAAACACACCCTGCGCCATGAACTGGAGCATAAGAATATTCAGCATATAACACTGGAAACAGAAAGGGAAAGCGAGGCGTGCCATAAAGAAAACTGCTGACACTCCGGCCTTCCCTCTTAATTCTTAAATCTTACCTCTTAAATTCTAATTATTCCTTTATAAACTCGGCGTTTGCCACAAGGTTAACTTCATCGCTCAGCGCTATACCGGGCATTGCAGAGGCCAACCCGAAATCGGAACGCTTAATAGTGCCTGTAACTTTAAACCCCGCTATTGTCTTTTTATTGAACGGGTGCTCGCCTATAATGCCTGTTACAGCCAGGTGCACTCCCTTGGTAACACCATGCATTGTCAGGTCGCCATTCAGTTCATAGTTGCGGGCATCAATTTTCCTGAACATAGTGCTTTTGAATGTGATTAACGGGTATTTGGCAGCATCAAAGAAATCATCTTTCAGCATGTGCTGGTTGCGGGTTTCGTTATGCGTATCAATACTAGCGGTATTTGCCGAAAATTCAATTTGCGCATCCGATAGGTCATCTTTAGCATTTTCCACCTTCACGTCGAAATCTTTGAAAAGGCCATCTATTTCCGATACCAGCATGTGCGTAATGCTGAATCCTACTTTGGCATGGGCCTTGTCGAGTACCCATTTTGCTGTTTTTTGTTCTGTTGCTGTTTCCATATCAATTTATTTGTATTTGATTATTTACTTGTTTCACTTTTTGCAGGCAAAAACATGCTCCTGTCTTTTATAAATACCGATATCCAGAAAAGGGCAATGAACACAGCCGACATTGGAGGCATGCCGTGGCTCAGCTCGATAGACATTGCTCCGCCCAGGTATGAACAGATAAGCAGGAAACCAATTTTCTGTGTTTTGGGGATGAAAAACAATATCACAAAAAGTATTTCCATTATACCGAATACGGTAACATACGAGCCAAACCCTTGTTTAAGCCCCTCCATTTTCGGGTTGTCAGATAATTTCATAAATGCGCTCATTAATAGCATGGCTGAAGGTATGGCGCCTACTACAATTGATACTACGTTCTTTGTTTTAGTTGTCATGTTGTTTTATTTATTTGGTTTAACAGCACAAACTTCCGTATATTTGGTATACAAAAGTAACTAATATACTTTGGTATACTGATTTACTATAGTATACCAACCTGTAAATGTGACACTTGTAATAATTATACTTTGCAGTTAGTACCTTCACTATTTATATTTGGTATATATTTGTAACCGATTATTAATTATATACCTATGTGCCCAAGTAAAAATGCCGCTGAATGCGCCAAGCACCTGTTACCCGTAAGGGACGCCCTCGACATCCTGGGCGGCAAATGGAAACTGCCTATTATTATTGCCCTTACCTTCGATAAAAAACGGTTCAAGGAAATGCAGCGCGAAATAAACGGCATAACCGCTAAAATGCTTTCGAAAGAATTGAAAGACCTTGAAATAAACCAGCTGGTAAAACGTACCGTTTATGATACTGTGCCTGTTACCGTAGAATATTCATTAACGCCTTATGGCAAATCGCTCTACAAGGTTATTGGAGAGTTACGCACATGGGGCGCTCAGCACCGCAAACGTATAGGGGCCACTACCTAAGATATACCCTGTTTTTTTCGTTTATTTAACGTGCAGATGCTATATTTGCTTTACTATATTATGTAACCCCTATGAAATATCTTCTTCCTTCAATATTAGTGCTTACTTCAATAACAGTGAATGCGCAAAACAATAGCGATTCAATCTCTGCTAAACCTGCCGACCAGCATGTAACGGTGCCCGGCACCCATGTATCAATGATAATTCCGCAAGGCTTTAAACTGGCCAAAGACTTTGTAGGTCTGGAAAAAGACGATAAGACATTTATTGAAGTCTTCGACCCCTATGAAAGCGATTATACCAAAAGCGTAACCTACTTTACCCGACCGATTTTTGAAGGCAAGGGCATGGATGTATTTACCTTTAAGGCTGCTAAAGTAGGAACATACCCTGCAAAGTATGCCGGCATGAAAAACAGCGCCGGTTATGGCAAGTACGAACTTCTTTTCGGCGACACCACATTCTCGGCCATGGTTTTAGGGCACTGCTCAGTAAATGATGTTGAAACCAGCAAAGCGCTTGAAGGCGCCATTATGTCGGCCAGTTACGATAAAAACAAAAAAATTGACCCCTACATTCACACCTACTTTACCGTAAACGACAGCACCACCATGTTTAAATTTTCGCGCCGCAACGATGATGCATTCAGATACACCGTTAATGGCAACCTGAAGATAGCGGCAGAAGAAGCCAGCATGACCATTACCCCTTTTACCATGGAAAACGCGTTGAGCGATAAAGAAATAAAGAAAACCATGGAAGGTATTTACAAAAAACAAGGCATGAGCGGCATTAAAGTAAAGAATGAATCGGATAATAAGGTAAACGGGTATGATGCGTATGAGTCAGAGGTATATGGCAAAATTAATGGTAAAGAAACGCTCATTTACCAGCTAACGGTTTCGAAAGATGGCAAAGCATTGCTTATAACAGGTATATCAAGTGCTGACCTTGATAAAAACCTGGCAGAGTTTAAAAAGCTTGCATATACGGTTAACTTTAAGCCTGCAGACAGTAAGTAATTATGCTTCATACCACCTTCAATAAATCACTCCCTGCTATTTTGCTCTTTGGAGTATTGAGCTTACTTTCAACAGCGCAGGATTTTCCTGATGCAATGTACAACACTAAAACAGCCAAGCACATTAATATTCAACAAACCAAGTTGTTTATAGTTCCTCCCGATGGTTTTATTCAAAAGGAAGGCATTATTGGCATTATGTCTCCTGACGATAAATCGGGAATAACTGTAATTGACGCCCCGGGAGCTGATTACAGAACCGCTTCAGTAACGTTTACAAAGGAAGCAATGGAAGCAAAGGGACTGAAAGTAATCTTATCGAAACAAATTACATTTAATGGGTACCCTGCCAAACTAATGATTGTGTATGGAAGCGCTAACAGTACTAATTATGAACTTATGTTCGGCGACACCTCTTTTATCGACCTGGTTATGGCAACCTTCCCTACAGATGATACTTTAATGGGAGAAAAAATAGAGAATGCGTTCAAGACACTTGCATTCGACAAAACCTTGAAACTAAATCCACTTGCGGCAATTCCATTCACTCTTGATTATGCGAAACAGGGTTTTCATGTTAAGAATGCGCTTAACAATACTTTATTGCTGGTTAATTCAAAAGATTCCTTGTCAACCGATACACTCATACCCTCGGTAACAAGCTGGTTTACACCTTTAACAAGTAATATAGATGTAAAAACCCTTGCAGTAAATACATTAACTAAGCTTGAAGAAAGCGGGTTTGACATAAGGGAAAGTAAGAATGAGGAAACCAAAGTAATTAATGGGTACAATGCTTACGAAGCTGAACTTTACGGAACATTAAGAGGTAAACAGGCAATGGCTTACTTTTTATCTATAGGCACGAATGAAAAAGCGGTGATATATGTAGGCGTTGCTTTTTCAGATTTTGTAAATAATCTTAACCGGTTTAAAAAACTGGCATATACTGTCAGCTTCAAGAAGGGCGACAAAAAATAATTATCTCAACTGCATATCGCGCCCGAAGCGGTTCATGGGATATTGGTCGGGGCGTTTGTAAAGGCTATCGTTATACTGAACCAACTGCTTATACTTCATACCCACCACCCCATGCTCCTCGAATTGGGCGTCGCCACCTATAAAACCATTTATATCTACAGCTATAAAAATAGAATCCGCGCCTCCGTCATATAAAGCTTCCTCTATATTCAGGTAAAACTCCCCACCCGACTTATCCAGCGCTGTATATTACGGCTTTGCCTTTTGCAAAGTGCCGCAGGTAGCCCTCAGCCATCTGGCTGCGGCAACTATTGCCGCCACATAAAACAAGTATTCGCTTCATGGCTCAGCAGCATTTAATTTGTTCAGCCTGCTCGCTCCACTTCATCAGTTTCTTTGCGAATGCGCCCAAGGCTTTCTCGTCAATGCAATAGCAAATAGAGGTACCATTTACATTGCCTTTTATCAGGCCGGCATTTTTTAATTCTTTCAAATGTTGAGAAATGGTAGGCTGAGCCAGTGGCAGTTCATCTACTATATCGCCACACATGCAGGTGCGTATTTTAAGCAGGTGCTCTATTATGGCTACCCTTGCAGGGTGCCCCAAGGCCTTGGCAATATTGGCTATTTCGTTCTGCTTGTCGGTGAAGTTATCGGTTTTCGTTGCTCCCATAATTTATTTGTATATTGCAATATTACGATAAATATTTTAATTGGCAATAAATATTTTCAAGGTATACGTTAATTTGGGGCTGAATGCTGCCTGGGGGGTTATATAATAACACCGGACTTAAGTCCGGTGTTAAGCAGAAAAAAAGCATTTTAGGGCTTTAGCCCTGATATACAAGCCATCGGAATTAATTTTAACTTTACTTAATGTAAAACCGCTTATACATGAAAAGAATACCGCTCGCTCTTATAGTTGTACGTGCTTTATTCGGGGCGCTTATTTTCTTATTTGCCATTTTACAGGTTACAGCATACCGCCAGCTTATTGTCGCGCTTATGATAACCGGCTTGCTTACCGATGTCTTCGATGGTATTATTGCCCGCAGGCTTAAGGTCTCTACCCAACAGCTCCGCCGGCTCGATTCCGGTACCGACCAGTTTTTCTGGCTCTGCGTAATAGCCGCGACATATATACTTTGCCCGGGTTTCTTTAAAGCCAATGAAGTTAAAATGTATATGCTTATAGGCGCAGAAGCCCTTACCTATATGGTAAGCTTTGCAAAGTTCCGTAAGGAGGTGGCAACCCATGCCATTGCATCGAAAGTTTGGGCGCTTACCTTGCTTGCCACGCTGGTGCAGGTTGTACTAAGTTGCGATTCAGGCATTTTGTTCGACATTTGCTTTTACCTTGGCCTGGTAACCCGTATAGAGATAGTGCTGATACTAATGATTATGAAGGAATGGGCCAGCGATGTGCCAAGTATTTACCATGCAACACAGTTGCGCAAAGGGAAGCCAATAAAAAAACATAAACTGTTTAACGGGTAATTAAATAATCTCCCACTCTTCAATTTCGCCTTTTATAATTTTGAAAATAGGATGAGGGCTTAATTCTTTTAGAGTCTTTATCTCTTTCAGTTTTACTGGGTCGCGCAGTTTTAGTTTTTTCTCCAGGTGAGCTCTTTCATAGTATACCTGCCCTGTTGTAACGGAAATGGTTTGCTTCCTAACGCTCAGATTTATTTTACTCTTATCAAAGTTATACCCTCTGTGCACAGCTTCATTATATACTTCTGTCAGGTACTGGTCAATAGCGTCAACCGGCCTTTGGGCTTCTTTAAACCTGTTTAACTGAGGGTGATTGGTATAGCCTTTTGTTTTGCCCAATAACACATGTTTGGCTAATAAGGTCTCACGCCATAAGGCAACCAGCCCCTTTGCATCTAAATACTGAGGATGTAGCGACCAGATTCGCATAACCGTTATTCTTTCTTCATGGG
>Ga0206835_1108_pt1 | contig 29056 bp, 36 predicted proteins | sample Alteio_BWOrgCont_31_FD_152853 | JGI IMG/M metagenome (GOLD analysis project Ga0206835, IMG submission 152853) | Enriched cells from forest soil in Barre Woods Harvard Forest LTER site, Petersham, Massachusetts, United States -... | ecosystem: Environmental > Terrestrial > Soil > Temperate forest >...
GAAGACTTTAAATAGCCATTAAATGAGAATATCTCTTCTTATTCTTCTAAGCCTTAGTTCACTTAGTGGTTTCAGCCAGAGCGACAGCTTGCCAACAGTTCCTATATATGATAGCATTATGTTCGACGACCCGCACATAGACAGATTTTGCAATATTGAACGTAAACGCGCCATGCAGGATTTACAAAAGAACAAACTATATTTTATTGAAGTGCTGGTTGATACTCCCAAGTACTACAGGTATATGCCGCAGGAATGCAAGAAATACAATTTCACATACTTCTTTATCCCCGAACGCATATTGGGCTTTTCGGGCTTTAACCCCATGCGGTGCTATATGCAGCGAATGGATTCTGCCATTGAAGCCCGCAACGGGCAATGGGCAAAGGAAAGTATTATAAGGGCAGCCCAAAATGTTTGTGCGGAAAATGATACTCCCGCGGAACAATACAAAACATCGGAATATGACGATGAACAACAATACTATCGGCCGTAAAATCAATATTCACATCAATAGTAGGGGCGTAATCAGATTCAACACCAAAAGCGCTTAAGTGCATTTCAAGCCCTGTAACAGTATTGGTAGTATCTGTTGCAACTGGTTTATTTAAAGGGGTTGAATTATTTTCCGGCTGGCTAATACAGTTTGAAAAAGTGAATAAGACAGTGATATAGATTAAGAGTAGCTTCATATATCAAAGATAAAAATAATACAGTAGTTTATAAAGGCTGTAAAGTTCAATAAGTCGGAAATTGCCGTTATACAATTACGTCGTTACTTTATAAACTTTCTGCTTTAAGAACTTTACAGACTGAAAATATTCCTACATTTAACCTACCCTAAAGAATTACAGGAATGACAAGCAGAAGAGACTTTATAAAGAAATCGGCCCTGGCCTCGGCATTGGTGCTGGGCGGAAATAAATTGCTTAGAGCAGAGAAAGAGAGCGGAGAAAGAGTGCAAGGTGATGGCAAGAAACCAATAGTGCTTTCTACATGGTCGCATGGCATACCTGCCAACGATGCAGCATGGAAAATACTTTCTGCAAACGGCAAAGCATTAGATGCAGTGGAGCAAGGCGTAATGGTTCCTGAATCTGACCCTAAAAACCGCAGTGTGGGCCTGGGTGGACTGCCTGACCGCGACGGACACGTAACGCTCGATGCTTGCATAATGGATGAAAAAGGGAATTGTGGTTCGGTTGCTTTCCTGGAAGGTATATTGCATCCTATATCGGTTGCTCGTAAGGTAATGGAGAAAACCCCGCATGTAATGCTGGTAGGCGATGGTGCTTTGCAATTTGCGCTGGAAAATGGCTTTACAAAAAACGATTATATAATAACCCCGGAAGCCAAAGAAGCCTGGGAGAAGTGGAAGAAGGAAAATAATTATAACCCGAAGGGAGATAAGGCTAACCACGACACCATTGGTTTAATAGCTATTGATGCAGCAGGTGACTTGTCGGGTGCATGCACTACAAGTGGACTGGCATGGAAGTATCATGGACGTGTGGGCGATTCGCCTATTATAGGCGATGGCCTTTTTGTAGATAATGAAGTGGGTGCCGCCTGCACCACAGGCAAAGGCGAGGCGGTAATGAAAATATGCGGCTCAATTGTGGTAGTAGAAATGATGCGAAATGGCAAAACACCTCAGCAAGCTTGTGAAGAGATGATAAAGCGTATGGCTAAAAAGCAAAGCGACTGGAAAGATTTCCAGGTGGGCGTGCTGGCGCTGAACAGTAACGGAGAACACGGGGCATTTGCTTTGCAAAAAGGATTTCAGTACGCGCTGGCCGTTGATGGAGAGAATAAGTTATATGATTCTGATTACTTAAATAAATAGTAGTAACTATTGGGTATTAAGTATTAGGACGGTGGAAATTTCCTATAAAATAAAATAGTGTTTACAAATTTTTAAGCTGATTTTCAGTACGTTTTTAAGGCGGTTGAAAAATAGTGGGTGAAATACTTGACAACGGCTCCTTCATACTATAGATTAGCATAAATATTTTCAGAGAGCTCCGAAAATACAAATTGAGTTCTAACAAATAATCTACCTGGAGCAAAGGCTTCGGGAAAGTTTACCGGAAGACCCGACGGGGAATTACGGAAGAAACAGGGCCGATAACCGCAAAGGCGGTGTTACCTGCAGGCCAGTGAAAAGAAAAGCAGGTACAACTTATTAAAAACAACTGTGAGGGCTATCCCGTAAGGTGGCCCTTATTTTATTAAAACGATTTGATAATTTGATGATGTGCCAATTTGATAATGGACCAAACTTGAATTATCAAATCATCAAATTCTAATAAGCAATATTCGGGGTCATTTTGCCGAAGGTGTAAACAAGGCTGCCGGTGAGGTTGCCGTAAAACAGAACCGAGCGCATGTAAATTACCTGGTTACTTACCGAATTATTATCAATCGCGCTCATAGTGGTATGATATTCAAATTCTGCAATAAGCATATCGGCATTGGCCATTAAAGCCCAATGATTTGAAAGTATATAGCCAAGCCCTATTCCGGGGCCAAAGCCCAAAGCAGCCGTATTAGCCCTGTATATGGTTTCCGATATTGTATTTGCAGGCGGATAAGTACTATATGAATAGTTTATGTCGCTTTGGTTCAAAAAAACAGGGCCAAACATAATCCGTAGCTCTATAGCAAATGGGGTAGTGCGCTGCGGCAGTTTTATATTGAGTCCCGTCATGAAGTAATATACATGGTATATATTCACCCCGCTTGCCTGGTAAGGGTAATTACTGCTGTCTCCGTAAAACCCCAGGTATTGCGATATGTTGAACTTAGGGGATAGGTAACCTGCTACAAATGGTATTCCGAAATAAGTCGACTTTAAAGCCAGCAAGCCCGATAATGAAAATTCAGGAGTGTTTTCGCCCCAGAAAGGGTAAGCGTATTTGGTGTTTGAGGCAGGGCGCAGGTTTATACCATACCCGGCATTTACCGATACGAATGAATGCATATAATGAACGGTATCTTTCTGCGCGCTGGTAAAGCGCAGGCCTAAAACGAACATTAGTATAGTTAACCGGTATTTCATTTTGCCGTACGGAGAAAGCAATTCATACAAAAGTAGTATTAAGTACTAAGTATTAGGTATTAAGTGGTGAGATTTGAGACTAACAGCCAAGCCTTCATTCAGAATTTACAATACGATTTCCCTTCTTTTTATTATTCTTGTAGTATAAACTCTGTTGTAATGAGAACACTTGCCGCTTTTATTTCTTTTTTACTTATTGTTATAACATACTCATGCAATAATGCAGGTGTGAGTAACAGTAATGGCAATAGGGCCGATACAGGCAAAGTGAAAGTTGTGTCAAGGACGTCGACCCCGATGGAAAGACTGCTTAGCCACTTCAATGAGACTAATAAATTTCCCCTGATAGTAGATTCAGTATATATAGCGAATATTGATAAGAGTGATTCGCTTGGCACCAATGAATTGAAGATGCTGGCGGCCCACTGGATGAAGGATAGCCTGATAGATGGAATAGATTATACAATGAAGAATTTTTATACGATTGATTCTGCAAAAGCCAAGCACGCATTTGATAAATGGGCCGAAAAGCTTGATATAGGAATGATGAAGTTTGCTAATGCTTATGGGTTGAAAAGTATAAAACTTGATGATAGTACAAACCTGCTTATCTGGGCGCTGCATTGTTCGAGTTATGAGGCCGATCCGTTCTTTGTGTTTACTGATATTTACTTTACCATTGTTTATAACGGCACAATAGGCAAAACCTTTTTACTGGGTGAGGATTATGCCGGTGGCGACCCGCCAAGTATGGGTAACACGCGGATTAATGGTACACTTTATAAAGATGGTAAACTGGCACTGGACTGGACTAATCTTATTGTGGATATAGATTCAGATTCGGGCGAGCTTAGCCATGTGCAATATGAATACGCTATTAAAAGCGGACAGATAATAAAGAAGGCTGAAAAAATTGATGATGTGAAGGAGTTAAAAGTTAAGAGTGAATAATGGAGAATGAGGAGCCCGGTTTTTTTCCGGGAATAAATAAGCTGGTAGAGAAGCAATCTCCTGAAGTGGAGGTGAAGGAAAGTGCCACTGCAACTAAAAGAGTTTATGGGACACTTGGCCAACGGATTATTGCAGGCCTTATAGACGCATGTATCGTGGGGATTCCCTTGCTGTTTATAAATGCCCTGCTTGCTGCTGGTGACGGCATGAGGGGCCGTTCCGCCGGGCTTGATTTATTGTACACTGCTGTGTATACACTCTATTATGGGCTGACGGAAAGTTCGGACAAACAAGCTTCGGTGGGTAAAAGGGCCATGTTCTTAAAAGTGATTGATGAAAGAGGAAATAGACTGACATTTAAAAAAGCGGCATTGCGTTACCTGGCAAAAATTATTTCAATAATACCGCTTGGTTTTGGTATATGGGCCATTGACGGGGACAAAAAAGGCCAAAGCTGGCACGACATGCTTATGGGCACATACGTAATAAGGGAAAAAAACTGACGAGGATTAATCTCCGCTTACAAAGTATTTCGTAATCCTGCCAATTGCCCGCCGCTCTTACTTCTTACATATTACTTTTTACTTCATAGGGAGGGGGTGTTGAAAACTATATCACTATTTTGTTTAATAATATTAAACAATGTGTTTATATTTGCATTGTATTTAATTTGATAATTCGGCCATTTGGTTATTTGATGATGAAAGCAGTATAATCTGACAATTATCAAATTACCAAATCATCAAATTACCAAATTGTAAACACTCAAAATTAAATGACATGGCCCTCACAGAGATAAAAGTAGTAACGCCTCCGGCGACAGAACTAAGCCTGAGCACAGTAAAAAGCTACCTGCGTATAGATTTCACCGACGACGATGCACTCATCACTACACTTATACAGTCGGCTCGGGAACGCGCAGAGCAATATTGTAACCGCTCATTCATCACTCAAACGCTGGAGGCATACTACGATAAAATTGAAAAGAACTTTACCCTGCCACGCTCACCTATACAAAGCGTAAGCACGGTAAAGCTTATTTACCTTAATGAGGTAAGTGTACTTACCCAGAATGCCGATTACTATGTAATGGGTAACCAGGACCAGTGGATTACTATTACGGCCACCACCTATAACCTGCCTCCCGGTTTTTCTCCGGGCGATGACCTCAGCCGCTACCACTTGGATGTAACATATACTTCGGGTTACGGCAGTTCATGGACCAATGTGCCTATGGGAATACAGGAGGCCATTATGAAAATGGTAGGAGCGGCTTATGAGGTACGCGAAGATGTGGCCCAATTAAGCACAAAAGGCATCAGCAACCTGATGGTAATACCTAACGACGCAAAGAGCCTGCTCAATGCCTATAGAGTAATTCCACTATAAACGATGAATTATGAATGATGAGTTATAAGTGACAAAAAAACTGTATGTCAATTCATAAATCTTAATTCATAATTCTTAAATCTTAAATGGAACATGATTGGTTCAATGCGATATAAACTAAATATAGAACAACTCTCCACCACACCCGATGGCGCCGGAGGTACATCCGCAACCTGGAGCACGCTTAAAACAATGTTTGCCTTTGTCGAGGTAAACACCTCCGGCCGCCTTTTTATACAGGGCCAGGAATATGTGGGAACATATTATACAATTAACTGCAGGTATAACTCTTTCAAGTATACAGCACCAATTGAGAACTATCGTTTGGTTGTTGACCCCGACGGAGTGAACCGCAGCTTGAAAATATTAACTATAAATAATCCCGACCTGCTGAAAGTGTATTTAACTATAACAGCAATTGATAACGGGTAACATTAATTAAGAATTAAAAATTAAAGATTAAAAATGTTTTCATTGAAGATAGAAGGAGTGGATGATTTGTTGAATAAGTATCAACAGGCAACAGATGCATTAGCAGAGCAAGTAAAGGTGGCTGTGGCAGAAACAGCAGAGACTATAGCCGATAATGCAAGGCAAAATTGTAGGGGAAAACTTAAAGATTCTATTGCAGTAAATATAGCTGATGACAGGATGAGTGCAGTAATAAGCGCAGACCACCCGGATGCAGCCTTTATAGAATACGGTGTTAGAATTCCTGAAATACATACGAAAGATGCAAAGACATTACACTGGAAAGAAGATGGCAAGGATGTCTTTGCGAAATCGGCAAAAGGACATGAAATGGCCCCACGGCCCTTTATGAATCCTGCATTTGAAGAAAATGCACAAAAATTACTAGATACCTTAAGCGATATTACAGGACAATGAAAGACTCAAGCAAAATAATACGTACTGCATACTATAACGCATTGAATAATGTGGTGCAGTTTAACTCAGCCGGTGTGCCGCTATACGATTCGGTGCCATCGAACGCAGCATACCCTTACATATATGTGTCAGATTACACTGCAGTTGAAGAAACTACAAAAGACTTCTTCGGGCAGAATGTAACTATAACGCTGGTTGTCGCCATGAAGTACCCGGCCAACTATGGCGGGCAGAATGATATTGATGGCATTGTAAGCCAGGTAACAGGTATTGTACGTGGCACCATAACCACATCGCAACCACTTTCATTCACGCCCGATTTTCAAAACATAATAACACAGGTTGACCAATCGAACTACTTTAAACAGGAAGTGGCCGATGGCATTGTATATTACAGAACAATAAAATTCAGGCACCGCATTACACAAATAACGAATGGATAACTTTCAACTTTATAAACTTTACAAACTTTAAACTAAAATAACATGGGAAAAATTAATGGAACTAACCTGCTTGTATATGTAAATACCGGCAGCGGAGGAATTGAACCCTGCAGCTATTCGCAGGATTGCAAACTTAGCATTGACATGGGCACAGCTAATGCCACCACCAAAGACAGCGGAGGCTGGGATGAAATTATTGCCACCAATGGCAAATGGACAATGGATACTAGCGGCCTGGTTGATTTCCACCCTAGTGGAGCACATAATGTAGCTGATTTGTTTACGTCCATGACAGCCAAAAGCACAGTGAATGTATATTTTCAGCTAAGTGACCCTGTAACGGGCGATAAAGGCTGGACAGGCACCGCATATATTACCAAGCTGGAACAAGATGCCAAAGACAAAGATGTGGTAAGCTATTCGGTGACTTTTGAAGGCACAGGCGCGCTTACTATGGCAACATCATAATATCAAATTAGCAGACTATGGTTTTTGTAACAATAGGTGGCAAACAACGCCCGTTTAAGTTTGGCTTCAATGCCATAGATATTTTTTGCCGTGAGCATAATATAGGTATAAGCGAGTTTGGCGAGCGCTTTGCTAAAATAGGTAAAGGAAATGCCACCATAGGCGAACTGCGCGATATAATATTCGCCGGCCTGGCCGGAGGTGCCCTGACAAGCGGAGAACAAATTGACTTTACTTCTTTCCATGTAGGTGATTGGATGGATGAACTTCCACAAGGCGAATTGGCCAAAATGATGGAAGCGATTACCCAGTCTGTTAATGTACCGGGTAAAAAAAAATTACCGCAGGCAACCCCGGCCAAAGTGGCGGGGACGAAGAAAGAGAAGGTAGTAGGGAAGAGGCCCTGACCTGGAGCGAACTGCTCATTCATAGCTCACGCGCGGGTGTATCGTATTCCGATTTCTGGAAAATGGCACCCTGCGAGTGGGCTTTTTATATGGAAGGCTACCGGCAGCGTGAAGAGGAGGCATGGCTGCGCACCAGAACCATATATACATTAATGTACAATATAAATGTCGACAAGCACCACCAGATGTCGCCGGCTGAACTTATGCCATTACCTTGTGATGAGAGGAATGAAAAGCACAGGGAAGCCGGGAAAGCAAAATATCTGACTGATGAAGAGAGGGAGAAAATCATTGCGTTGTACAAAGCCAGGTGCTAAAAATTATAGCAACTTGCTCTATGAATATCCTACTTTCTTAAAAATGCCGTAATATTGCTTTACCATTAAAATAACCTTATGAAGTCCCTGGCCGGAAAAATATGTTTAGTAGTATTCATTCTGAGTAACTCTGTTTGTTTTTCGCAACAAGGTAAATCTAAGGTGTCTGCTACGGGAATGCATGATACAACTGGCTCCAAATGGAAATACGAAGAAAAGGAAGATAAGATGTCGCCTGAGAAAAAGTATTTTGCTGAAGTGTTATCAGATGACAGTATTGATGGCGGCATTCTTTCTGAAAAATACCAGCATGTAACATTATGCATAAGGAATGAGGAGGGCAAGTCGGAAGTGATGCTATATACCGATAATATACTGTTTGATTGTGATGCTGAGAAGGGAACGACCTACAGAATGCGTTTCGACAATGAGGAACCATCGCAATATCTTTTCACTCCGGCCACTGAAGGGCAATTAAATGCAGCATTCATAAACCCAGCATCTGAGGTAATTGAAAAAATCAAGCACGCTGAGAAGCTGGTGGTCGAAGTAAGTTTTCTTTTGAAAGGTACCTATCAGCTTACTTTCGATGTGCATGGCCTTGTCTGGAACCATGCCGATAAATCGGCAGAGAATTCAAATGATTTGAAGGTAACCGACGCGATGAAGCACTGGCAGTATTTCGATACTACTGATGCAATGACTTCAGAAAAGCAATATGATGTGCTTGTTTATTCTAAGGCCCCTATGGAGTATAAGCCTGCATATAATACAGAAGCATATGCTTCTTTTTTTCTTTATTATAATGGTAGTGAAAATTACTTTTCTGTTAGATTAGATAAAGGCGCTTTTAATACCAAAGATGATAGTTGCCGTGTGCGGTTTGATAATAACAAGCCTGCATATTATAAGGTATATTTTCGCGGCTCGGAATACTACTATATCATGGGGTTTTATAAGAAAGATACTTTAATAAGCTTGTTGAAGAAGGCAAAGAAAATGTTAATTGAAGTGGATATTGATAAGGTTGGGAAGCGCTTGCTTGAGTTTGATGTTGAAGGCCTGAAATGGAATCATAAAAATATAAACACAGGCAAGACATTTTCAGGTAGTGCTCCGGTGAAGAAACCCACAAATAATCAAACACCTTTTTATGTTCATAATTCTACTGCAAACCCACCAGATTCTTCGTCGGCTTCCGGTAATGATTTTAAAGTATTGAGTACTGATGAAGAAGTAGATATTAATGACGACAACGTTACCCTTGTTTGTAAATGCAGGAATACCGGTAAGGGCGAGAAGAGCGTTAAAATTAAAGGTTATTTCATGGATGATACCGGTAAAGTACTTTCAATAAAGGAAGTGTCGGTGGAATGTACCGGGAATATGAGCCTTACTACCAGGTTAACGGCCTCAGGCATAGCGAGAAGTTATAAAAAATTCAAGATTGAAATTGAATAAACAGGAACGGCTATCCTGCTGAATCCTGTCCTGACTAAATAAAGTCCTTTACCCCGAATTAAGGGGTTGTTAATAAAATAGTAAACATAAAATATATTATAGTAAATATAAAGTATATATTTGCTTTAATTAAATAACACCACTCTATGACTGACGTTTCCGCACTAAGTGTAAGTATTGAGGTAGACATGTCTGCCTTTATGGAGGCTATGGAAGAAGTTACTGCTATGCTTATAGCTACAGCAGAAATGTTCGACGAAGTAGCCCGGGATATTTCAAAGGCATTATCGGGTATAAGCGAATCGGGAGGCGAAACCCAGAGCACCTTGGAAAAAATTATAAAATTTATTATTGAGGCTGTAGATATATTTAAAACGCTGAAAGAAATAATAAATGGCGTTATAGATGTTTTTAAATTTCTGGGCCTGGCAGAAGAAGACGCTACGGCAACCACTATTCTTGCTTCATTCCTGGAATTTATGGGTGTGGCTGCAGAATTGGCTACTCCCATTGGCTGGGTAATGCTGGGGCTAACTTCCATAGCATTGGCCTATTTAGCCTTGCATGATTCAGGAGGGAAGGCGAATGAGGCATTAAGCGATACAAATGATAATGTTAAAGTTACCGGCGACAGCATAGAAAATGCTACAGGGAAAGTAATTGAATTTAATAACGCTTTAAACGATACTAACAATATACAATTATCTGCTAAAGAGCCCCCGCCCGGGGCTGCAATTCATGCAAAGGTTAATGATAATAACGTACCTGTTGATAATGGTACAATTTATTTTAATCAGCAACAGGGCATTATTAATCAAGGTAGCCAACCCGGCTTAACACAGGGTAGCAGCCTTAGTTCAGGCAGCAATACAAATCCGGATTCATCGGAATCGGATAAACCCATGCAGAATATTGCTGAAAAGTTTAATGGGTAGCCTATATGGATTTTGATAAATTTGCAACCTTATCGGTGATTTTAACCCCAAGTAAGTATGTTGAATAAACTAAGATTAAGAATAGCATTTGAGCGCTTGAAGGCCCGTTTAGGTCGGCTACCAAATAACCTTAATGGAGAGCAGTTAATGGCTTTTGTATTTTCGAAGGAGGGCAGCTTAATAGAACCTTGGCAATTTAAGGAGGAACTTTCGCAGTTACTGAAGTTATATGAAGGGAAGAAATTTAAAACCGTACTGGAAATAGGCACTGCAAATGGAGGTATGTTGTTTCTTCATGCAAGGCTTGCAGCTGATGATGCTTTAATTATGAGCATTGATTTGCCTGGTGGGAAATTTGGTGGAGGATACCCGGAATGGAAGGTGCCGGTATATAAAAAGTTTATAAGGCCAGGACAAAGAATAGAGCTTTTAAGGGCAAATTCGCATGAAGAGTCAACTGTAAATAAAGTGAAGGAGATTCTAAAGGGAAAGAAATTAGATTATTTATTTATTGACGGAGATCATACGTATGAAGGGGTTAAAAAGGATTTTCAAATGTATAGCGAGTTAGTTGGGAGTGGAGGAATGATAGTTTTCCATGATATTGCTCCTCATCCTAAGTCTTCGTGTGTAGTAGACCAATTCTGGAATGAAGTGAAACAAAATTTTACCTTTAAAGAGTTTATAAAACAGCCAATTGAAAATAAATTTGGAATAGGCGTTTTATTTAAGCAATAGGATAATACGAAACCACAATACAGGTAAATACCTGGCACAGATAAAATAGTTTTAACATAAATGCCCTAATGGGCATTTAATACCACTTTAATATGATGAATACCGAACATATTCAGCATGAGGACCCTCGTGTAATATTCCTTATGCTTATTACGCTTTTATGCGGCTCGGCCGGAAGGATGCTGGGCGATTTAAAACCACTAATAGATGGCATAGTGCTATTGGGCACTGCCAAAACTGCCTTTCATTATACTATGGAAGTAACACAATGGCTTTGCTATGTTACCTCGTTTATAGTGGGGCTAATAACGATTTATAAATTTTTTAACAGAAAAAATGGACATTAATAAAGCATTTACTATCCTCCTTGGTTTTGAAGGAGGAATATCAAATAACCCCAATGACAAAGGAGGGTTGACAAAGTATGGAATCAGCAAGGCTTCTTACCCTGATGTGGATATAGCCAACCTGACAGAAGAAAAGGCAAAAGACATATATACAACTGATTATTGGGAAGCAGCAGGCTGCGATCTTGTGAAAGATGAGCTCCGGTATGCTTTGTTTGATACTGCTGTAAACATGGGGGTAAAAGAAGCCATTAAATTGCTTCAGCAGGCTTGCGGGGCAGCAATAGATGGTGCATTAGGTGCAGAAACCCTCGGTAAAAGCAATACTATAACTATTGCTGACTACCTGCTATGCAGGCTTTTACGGTATAACGCAATAATGGATGCGAATACATCGCAAATTGTCTTTCGCAAAGGATGGACAAGCAGGGTTGCAGCCATATATAATATGCAGAAGCAAGGTCAGGTATAATGGCTATTTTGGGCATTATTTACGTTAATTGTGTGGTTATAAGGGGTAATTACTGTCAAAAACCAGAAAAAATAGCTTGGAAATGAAAACTTATTATACTTTTACAGCATAATTAATTTAAAATTTTCCCAATGAAAACTAAAAAACTTATTCTGTTAACTGTAATTCTCTGTGCTGCTTTTTTTGCCTATAATTGTGGTAGCGGTGGCGCCAGCAAAATGATTGCTAAAAAATGGCAATTTGAATCAATGAAGAGCGATGCCATGGACAAACAAATGGCTGCCGTTAAGCAACAAATGGACACAACCAAGGACAGCGCTACCAGGGCAATGCTTCAAAGCAATTTGAAAATGGTAGATGAAATGATGTCGAGCATGAAAAGCATGACCCTTGAGTATAAAGCTGATGGTACATATGAAGAAGCTGCAACAGCAATGGGCCAAAGCCAAACAGAAAAAGGTAAATGGTCAGTTTCTGCTGATGGAAAGAAGCTTATGCAAACTCCTGATGGCAAAGATAAAACCGATACTCTTGATATCAATACAATTTCTGACGATCAATTAGTTCTGGGCCACAAAGAACAAACCGGCGGAAATATGTCGATGACAATGAAGGCAGTTAAGTAATAAGTTTTGCTTATATACTATAAAAAAAAGCCCCGTATCAGGGGCTGTTTTTATTTGTAGTAATTCATATATATTTGCGGTAGTTCAAATTAAAAACTAATGAAAACCAAAGTACTTTTTATTGCCGTATGCTCAGTTATAGCGCTGTATAGTTGCTCAGGGAGCCTTAACCCGGCAAAGCTGTTTACAAAGAAATGGCAACTGGAATCAATTAAAAGCAAGGCCATGGATGACCGCATGGCACAGCTTAAAATGGAGGCAGATACAACCAAAGACAGTACCATGAAGGCAATGGACCTTCAGCAAATACAGTCGCAGGGAGCTATGACTGAAATGCTGAAGAATATGACCTTTGAATACCGTGGCGACGGTACTTACCAGACTTCGGTTTCGGTATTCGGGCAAACGCAAAACTCGAATGGCAAATGGACTTTAATAGCTGACGGCAAAAAGGTAATTACTACCGACGATAAAGGGAAAATAGATACAATGACCATAAATAAAATGACCAGCGATACACTTATTGTAAGTTCATCAGATAACACAATAAGTATGACATTTAAGCCGGCAAAGTCATAGTATTGGATATATTATTAAGTTAAGCCTTCCTGTTGATTGCAGGGAGGCTTTCCTGTTTTATAAGGGCCCCGAAGTTCATGATAACCATCATCTCATGGGTTGACTTCAGTCATTGAAAAGCGGGCGTCCTTAGGGTACCTTTACAATTATAAAAAGAGAAGGTATGAAAACACGTATTAGCATATTAATGATAGTGACGCTGATGGTTTCAATGACTTTTACTAAGCCGGTAATAGCGCAGCAAAAGAGCACCCAGAACAGTGAACAACTAAAAAAGGAGAAAAAGGAAGAAGAAAAGAGGCAAAAGCAGGAAGAAAAGAGGAATAAAAAGGCTGCAAAGGGATTAAGAAATGACAATCCATATTATTGAGAGGCTTATAAGTTATTGGAGATTATTGTAAGGTAGCGGAAGGCGGTTAAAATTGCCATTCCGCTTCTTTATTTATAGGTTCCTTAACGGAATATTCAGTATAATTGAGGGGTAAAAATGAGCTATGGAAGAACCTTATCCATCAAAAGATATTATTGAGGAAGCTGCGAGGCGAATAGTGCCTTTTGTCCACCGAACCCCCATTATGACCAGTAGCAGCATTAATGCTATAACAGGTTTACAGCTATTCCTGAAGTGTGAGAATTTTCAAAAGGTGGGGGCATTTAAATACCGCGGAGCTACCAATGCGGTTTTGACACTAAGCGAAGCTGAGAAGAAGAACGGAGTTGCCACACATTCATCGGGTAATCATGCCCAGGCATTGGCACTGGCAGCACGGAATAATGGTATAAAGGCATATATTGTAATGCCTGAGAACTCCACTGCCGTGAAGATGGAAGCCGTAAGAGGATATGGAGCTGAAGTGATTACTTGTGTTCCTACTCAAAAGGCCCGTGAAGACACTCTGGCAGAAGTAGTTAAAAGAACCGGCGCGACCTTTATACATCCTTATAACAATTACCGTATTATTGCGGGACAGGCAACCGCTGCTAAAGAGCTTATAGAAGAAGTAAAAGACCTTGATATAGTAATGGCTCCGGTTGGAGGAGGAGGATTGTTGAGCGGAACCGCTTTATCAACGCATTACTTTGCACCTTCTGCGACTGTTATAGCCGGAGAGCCTGCTAATGCCGACGATGCATATCGCTCCTTACAGAAAGGTGAGATGCAGGAAGCCGTGCCGCCTAACACCATTGCCGATGGACTGCTTACTTCGCTTGGCGATAAGACTTTTGCCATAATACAGAAGCATGTAAAGGAGATTGTGACCGTTACTGAAGAGGAGATAATTGCCGCTATGCGTTTGGTATGGGAGCGGATGAAGATAATTATTGAACCTTCGAGCGCGGTGCCTGTGGCTGCAGCTATAAAAATTAAAGAACATTTAAAAGGAAAGAGAATAGGCATAATAATAAGCGGCGGAAATGTAGATTTGACAAACCTTCCATTTAAAAAACACATATAATATATGAACAACATCAGGCCGTTTCATGTAGCATTCCCGGTTAATAATTTAGAAGCTACACGCAGTTTTTATGCCATTGTGCTGGGCTGCAAAGTAGGACGCAGTGCCGAGCGCTGGATAGACTTCGACCTATATGGCCACCAGATTTCGGCACATTTGGTTGATGAGGACCGTAAAGCCGCCGCTACCAATGCAGTCGATGGCAAGAATGTGCCTGTACTGCACTGGGGCGTTATACTGGAATGGGGCCAGTGGGATACCCTTGCTGAGCGCCTGAAACAACATGGTATTAAATTCGTGATTGAGCCATATATAAGGTTTAAAGGTGAAGTAGGTGAGCAGGCTACTATGTTTTTCCTCGACCCAAGCGGCAATGCCCTTGAATTTAAGTCGTTCAAGAATGATGCCTCTATATTCGCAACTTAGTTAAAAGTTCATAAAGTTTATAAAGTCTAAAGGTTGCGGAGATTGAGTGTATTAAATAGTAGTGGTAACTTTTAGCTTTAAGAACTTTAGAAACTTTACAAACTCACTTAGCGTATTTCTCTTTACGTATCCACGCCCATACCATACCCAGTAACATAATTAGGGCAACGGGTATAACCATATTTATTACCTGCCATTGGGTGCGGTATGTAGCTGCCTTAACTCCGTCGAGCATGCGGAGCTGCAACTGCTTGGTGCGTATGGTAAGCAGGGCGCTGTCGCCGCAGAGGTAATTCATAGCATTAACTATAAAATCTTTGTTGCCAAATTGTTGTTTGGTGTAAATATCATATCCCAGCGGGTAGGCGAATTTCTCGCCATCTTTTACATTTGCATTGTTGGCTATTACATCACCATCGCCCACTACTATCATAGCCGTCTGGGCGCCATCGTAAACAGGATTCAGTACTCTTAATGAATCGGGGTTCATTGCTATACGGCCTTTGTAAGCCGAGGTAAATTTGCCTTCGAGCAATACCGCTACAGGCTGAAAATGCTGTGTAAATTCCCGCTGGTCAGGCTGGTCGAGGGCCATGGCCAGGGCAATACGCACAGGGGCGTTGAGCAGCCTTGTGAATTTTGAGGTACGTAATAATATGGTTTTCTTAATACCCGGTTTTGCTATAGTGTCAACCGTTGCGGCAATATTAAGTTCCACATAATTCAGGTTCTTAACTATAGGGTTGTCACTATTTGATGATATAAGCGGTTCAAACAGCCAGGGTTTTAGTTCCCACTTAGGTTCCTGGCCTCTGAATGCAGTATTCATAGGTATTGCAGACGACTGCGCATCGAGAATTACGTTGTTGTTAACCCTAACACCATACCTGAAAAGCTGGTCCTCGAGATTCAGGTTGTTAGGGAACGCCATGGTAATACCATTCATAGCAAGGCTATCCATAGGGGTGTAAAGCGGGTCAATAAGCCACATTACCTTTCCGCCGTGCATAATAAACTGGTCAATTATATAAGCATCTTTATCATCAATGGGCATAGTTGGCTTGGCAATAATAATTGCCTTGCACATTTGCAATCCTTTCAGCATGTGGTTTATGTGCAGCAGTCGCACGTCGTAATATTCCGATAAGGCTCCTATGGCCCCGGCAAGGTGTATTGAATCAAGCTCGCCCTGGCCCTGTATAAAGGCTACAACGGGTTTGGTGTTAAGGTCAATTTTATGTATGGCGTTATCAATATCATATTCCAGGGCTTCAATGGAATTGTTCAACTGTGTCTGAGGGTTGGCATCCATTTTCCTTTCCATAAGGTTAATGGGCATTTGCCGCCCCTTATAGGATAACAGAGCTCCCGGCCATATAATGCTTTCTGAATTGCCGCTACTCTGTTTTACGTGCAGGTCCAATGGTTCAAGCCCGTTCTCATAAAGCTGGTGAAACAAAGCCTCCTTATTGGCAGGGTCAGCAGAAGGGTTTATAAATTCGTATTGTACATTATTGTTTGAATAGGCCTTAAACTCATCCAGCATCTCTTTCGTTTCATCGCGTAGGTGCACAAAACCGGCGGGCAAATCTTTACCATCGAGATAAACCTTGAAGAAGGCGACATCCTTCATGTTCTTAGCAATCTCCTTCGATTGGGGTGAAAGCGTATAGCGGTTTTCCGATGTCAGGTCGAAGCGGTGAAATACAAACGAACCTACAATGTTACAAAGCACCAATGCAACCACACTCAGGGCAAGGCGCATAATATCGCGTCGCTTATTCATGCGGTTATGTGTGGCTTCCTTTACCATTTCCTGCTTTCTAATGATGTCCGGCTCATGAGCAGGAACAGGGTTGATATGCTTACGAAATAAATAACGTCGCGGGTATCAATAACACCACGGCTCATAGACGCGTAATGCGCGCTTATGCCCAGCTGTCCAATAAAGTTACCGGCAGTACCCGACGATAACAGGCTTCCGCCTATATAACCAAAACCGGCATAGCAGAAGAAGCATAATATTACCGCTACAATAAACGATATTACCTGGTTGCCCGTAATGGCAGAGGCGAAAACGCCTATAGATACAAAGCCACTGGCCAAAAATAAAAGCCCCAGGTATGAGCCCCATGTGCGTCCCACATCAAGGTTTCCGGGCGGGTTACCTAATTTATAAACTGAATAATAGTATACCAGTGTAGGCAGCAGGGCCAGTACCACCAGCAGCACACAGGCCAGGAATTTGGCAAGGGTTATCTGCAAATCGCTTATGGGGCGGGTGAGGAGCAACTCTATGGTCCCTGTCTTTTTTTCTTCGGCGAAGGAACGCATGGTTACCGCGGGAATAAGAAATAGAAACACCCAGGGAGCCATTACAAAAAGGGCATCAATACCGGCATAGCCGCCATCGAGTATGTTGGAGTCCATAGGCAGCACCCACATGCAAAGCCCTATGGCAACCAGAAACACGCTTATTACAATATAGCCTATAAGCGAACTGAGGAATACCGATATTTCTTTCTTTAATAAAGCCAGCATAGTGAAGGACAAAGGTAATTTAAGATTTAAGATTTATGAAATAAGATTCAGGAATTTATTGAATGGTGGTTGTTAGTTAGTAAATGGTGGTTATTCTTTAGGGTAAGGAGTAAGCCGGTATCATATAATTGAGGCACTTTTTGCATTTTTATCTATTCCCTCTGTATCCCTATCTGGTATTAGTTTACAGCCGGTAATTCCTGTTTTTATAATGGCGGTAATTGGCGGTAGATGGCGGTTATCGCCCCTCCCCCTTTTTCTTGAATAAAAAGTAAGAAGTAATGGGTAAAAATTAAAATGGTGCCGGTACTAAGTGGTTTCATATATTTTCAAAAACTATGCTCATAAAATTACTACATAATTGTCATTTCTTCAAGTGAAAAGTGATGATGTTTTCAACAGCCCCGTAAGAGCAGAAAGTAAAAAGTAATAGTTCCGACAATTAATACTTTTTACCTGTTACGTATTATCTAACAAGCGTAATGTTGCCTTTTTTGTTAATGGTGGTACCATCAAACAAGGTTGCCTGCAGGTAATATATATAAGTGCCGGTGTTCATAGGCTCGCCTTTAAAAGTGCCATCCCAACCTGTATTAACATCGTTGCTTTCAAACATTTTGTTTCCCCAGCGGTCGTAAATCATTAACGTCATTTGTTTTATACAGTAATCGTGCACAAGGAAAACATCGTTGTGGCCGTCACCGTTTGGTGAAAATGCATCAGGGATATATAATTCGGCGCAAATAATGTCGATAGTTACAAAAGCCATAGCCGTGCAACCATTGCTGTCGATAACTGTAACCGTATATGTGGTTGCCATTGTGGGTGCCACATTTATATTGCTTCCCGAAGAATTGTTGCTCCACTGGTAGGAATAGGGCGGGGTGCCTCCGCTGGCTGTAGCTGTTAAGGCAGTATTTGCGCCAGCCGTAATAGTTATGTTTGGTGAAACGCTCAACGTTAGCACAGCAGGTTGTGTAATGGTTACGGTTGCAATTGCGCCGCATCCGTTTGAATCGGATGTGGAAACAGTATAAGTACCCGGTGCAAGATTATTTATGGTTGCGCTGGTTTGCCCGTTTGGTAGCCAGTAATATGTGTAAGGGGGCTTGCCACCGGAGTCAACTGCAGTTACGCTGCCATTATTGTCGTTATAGCAACTTACATTTTGTATGTTCGTAGCTGGTATGCTTACAGCGGGATCGGCTAACGCAGTAATAGTAATGGTGTCGTAATACGCAGTATCGGCATAGCCGGCAATATAAAGCACATATTTACCAGGGCATAGGTTGGTTAAATAGTTTGTAGTGTCGCCATTGCTCCACAAATATTTGTACATACCTGCATTGGCTCCGGTAAGTGTTGCCAGGGCCGTGCCATTGCACCCTGAACATGAATTTGTGCTTATTACAGTAAGTTTGGGTGGGGTAGGTACAAAGCACAAAACAGTATCGGGAGTGTTGTTTGTATTTTCAATGCCGCCGCTGTCAATAGTTCCCTGGTTAATGCTTGTAGCTGTAAATAAATGGCCTACACGGCCGCTGTCGTAACTTGTAATGGTTCCCCCTGTAAGGTAAGGCTGGCAAAAATCGCCTGTAGAATCGAGTTTGGCTGCATATAATTGATACCCGTGAGTGCTATATGCATCTGTATATCCTGCCACAAGGTATCCATGGTCTTTACTTTGCATGGCCCAACCGGCACCATCGACTCCCTTTTTTCCGTAAACACTGGTCCATTGAATTTTTCCCACCGAGTCTATTTTAACTAAGTACGATTCGTAGGTACCGGGGCCGTATGAATTGGTTTGCCCGGCAATAATATATCCTTTGTCGCTGCACTCTTTTATACAATTTGCATTATCATTATTTGTTCCTCCAATAGTTTCTGTCCATTTTACATTGCCGTTAGCATCTAGTTTTATAACATACACATTGCTTTTGCCGGCACCAAACGAAGTGCTGTATCCTGCAACAATATAACCACCGTCGCTGCATATGCATACAGAATTGCCCTCGTCGTCGCCTTTGCCGCCAATGGTTGTTGTCCACTGCACATTGCCTGCGGAATCGAGTTTGCTTACATACACATCAGAATCGCCGGGGCTCACTACCGAGTATCCTGCCATTATGTAACCATGGTCGGCGGTTTGTTTTATGTCGAACCCAATACTCCAGCTGTTGCCCGAATAGGTTTTGGTCCACATTACGCTGCCTGCTGCATTGGTTTTTACCAGGTAGCTATTGTACATCCACCAGCCTGCGGTAGAACCGGTTCCGTAGGAACTGGTCCAACCCGTTATAGCAAATCCACCATCGGCAGTTTGAATTATACATGCTGCACCGTCGTTTCCTATGCCGCCAACGGTAAGGGTCCATAGTAAATTACCGGTAGAACTGAGCTTTACTGCATACACATCGCCACCAATGGTGGTGATAACACCATACGAATCGGTCCACCCTGCCAGGGCATAACCACCATCGCTGCAGTACGTCATGGAATTGCCGTAATCGCCCAGCTTTCCACCCACAGAACGTGCCCACTGTACATTAAAAAGCGAGTCAAGTTTTGTAAGGTATAAATCGTTTTGCCCTGCGCCAAAAGAACTGGTAGTACCGCTAATGGCATATCCACCATCTGTTGTAGGGGTAAGTATGCTTATGCCGTCGTTGCTGTAACCGCGCATAATAGCCATGCCCTGTTTTATTTGCCCATAGACAGAAAATACAATAGCAATAAAAAATATGGTGGTAAATATGCGTTTCACTTTAGTGGAGCATTTAATTCAAAGATAAGCATTAAAGAAAGTTAAAACTAATAAGTTAAAGGTAATAGTTACGGTAATTATTGCCTGGCTTTAACGGGAATAATTGTATTTTCATGCCAGTAAATTTATTTTAAACTTCCATGAAGTATTCACTCAGACAAATAGTATACGGCATTATTTTATTAGTTTGTTTTTATAGCTGCGGGCTTATACATAAGCCCCGCACAGGGCCACATGCCATAATTGTATTGGCTATGGATACTACCGGGTTTTACAAGCAAAATAATAATGGCGCAGTAATGAACCTGCAACTACTCGGAAAAAAAGATTCGGCTGTTGTAATGAAACGGTTAACTAAAATAGGGATTGATGAAAGCCAGGCCGACGTTTCAGTTAAAGACAACAGGATTACAGTTAAACTGTGGGGAATAATTGAGCCCGGGTTTGACATGGTGAATATCCGTAATTTGCTGCAGTCAGAAGGTGATTTGAGTTTCTGGGAAACATTTAACGCCAGTGAAATGGCCGACAGGCTTGTGCTGGCTAATAAAACAATAGCGGGCCTTATGCCGAAGGATTCGGGAAATGGTAATTCAATACACAATACACTTGTAAATGCCGATCCGTTGTTTAAAGTATTGCGAGTAAGAATAAATGATGAAACCGGGCGTATAATTACATACAGCAAGGGCGCGGAATTGGGTGATGCCCTTGCGGAAGATACGGCAAAGGTTGACGAATACCTTAGGATGCCGGAGGTAAGGGTGATTTTTCCGCAAGATTCAAAATTTTTATGGGAGCGGCCCCGTGATAAAAATGAGCCGTTTTACCAGCTTGTTGCTGTAAGGTTGCCATTGGGTACAAGGCAGGCGCCCCTTTCGGGAGATATTATTACCGATGCAAGGCTGGAATACTATGATGGTGGAGGCTCTCATCCGCAAATATCGCTGACCATGAATCCTGTTGCTGCGCATGTGTGGGCAAACCTCACCTCGAATAATGTGGGCCGCTGTATTGCCATAGAATTTAATGGCATAATCTATTCAGCGCCTATAGTGGAAAGCCAGATATCAGGAGGACGGTCATCTATTACAGGGAATTTTGACCCTATAGAAGCGAGGCAACTGGTGGCTATTCTCAGTGCCGGTTATATGCCTGTGCCGCTGAAAATAGTGGAGGAGAAAAGAGAGGAGTAAGCATAAGCCACAACCACATGAAATTTACCGAATATTTAAAAAGGCAACTTACCGATTTTGTCGACGTGTATAAGCGGTACTTTAAAACCACCTATGGCGCGGCGCTGATACTTACCATATTCATGTTTATTATTTCGGCTGTGCTCATGAAGTTCAGTTCTTTCGATAGATCGGTTGAGGGTAAACTGTTAAGCATGATAAGTAATTTTGTTACACGATATAGCTTCAACGGAATATACAGCATTGTAGACCTTACCAAAACCATATTCCTTTATTTTATTTCGTTGTTTTCAGTGGCAGTATCACGCATTAAGCGGCCCCTGGCCGAGGGTGAAGACAGGGATAGTTTTGTATTGAGGCTCATACATGGCGAGGAAATTATTATCCTACTCATTCCGCTTGTGCTGTCGTGTGCTTTCGATGTTGGGGTCTACTATCTTGAATATCTGCTTAGAGATACGGGTGATTATACAAACTGGATATACGCCCTGTGTTTCGATTTCCGTGTTTATGTTCCAATATTGTTGTTTTCACTTTTTATTTACCGCATACGGAGCGGAAAACTACTAAAGCTGAATTTTAAAAAGATAGTCTTCCTGTTGGCTTCATTCTGGATATTCAATGAATTCGCCTACGAGTTTATTCTCTTAATAAGGCATGTAGTTATGCGGTTATTCATTGCTATTTTCAAGGTCGATTTTTATTTCATACTCGAAACCGTAATGTTCATACCGGTAATGGCTTTTCTTTTCCTGGGTTATCATTCGGCTATGAGCACTTCAGCAGAATTGCTGAGCGAAGAAAAAGAGTAGCAGGGTTTATTTCCTCCACACCAGGCAGTCGGCCATCATGTCGTGCAGCCCTTGTTTTCTTTCGGTAACACCTGCCATAATATAACCAATGCCAAATAGTGCGCCTGAAACCATCTTGCCAAAAAACCTGCCTGTAGCCTTGGTAAATGATATGCGGTTTCCATTGCTGTCGGTTACATAAATGCCCAATATCCATTTACCTACCGTGGCGCGTAAGGGTGAAGATTCCATGCCTGCAAAGTACATCCAGCTTATAAGAAAACCCATAAAAACAAGGTAATAATACATTATGGTGCCTATAATAAGGTACTTCAATTCATAGTCGGCTGAGCCAGTTAATGTAAAATGCGATTCAATAGATTTTAACAGGTCGGGGTGCGAATCAAGAAAATCGGTAAGTTGTTCGCGCATAAGCCAGTTAGAGTGCAGAACGAGGAATGCCAAAATGGCGCCATCGATAAAATAGGCAGCGGTCCTTGCCCAGAAACCCGCGTAACTGTCTGTTATAGTTGTTTCCATGAATTGCTTTTTACAAACATAATGAAATATGGAAATAAGCCAACCCTAACTCATCCACACAATGAAGGAGTAAATAATACCCCATTTCCCTTCCAGTTTACGGTAGTAATACACTGTGCCCTGCCCGCATAGGTCGCCGCACAGCCAGTCTTCAAAAAATACGCAGGTATTAAGGTCCTTTGAAAATATGGGCACCGATATTCTGAAAAACCCTGCCCTGTTATATTTCGTTCCGAAAGCCTCCCATCCGCGAAAATGGGATTTAAAAAGCGAGTCAATGGTTTTATGATCGATTAAAGTGACGCTTTTTAGCTGCCCTGTTTTCCATGTATACCCGTCCGACTGATTTATCTGTGAAAGTATAAAGCTGCTGTCGGCCATACTGAAAATGGTATCGAATACTCCGTGGGTGCGGCCGGGGGTAGTCATGGCACTAAAGAAGTTCATAATATCGCTATCCATTTTAAAGCCGGCGCAGTTTTCCAGTAAATATGTGCCTGTATCATCAGGAAGAACCTGGTTCATTACATTGAGGTAATCCTTTTCGGTGACCTTAGGATTTTCTGTTTGCGCATTTGCATTAACCATGCACCACAGGCAAATAGTAAAAAGCAATATGAGTTTTTTCATCATGGGAGTGCTATTATGCCAGCAGTTTAATAAATAATTCAGGCAGGCCAACTGCTACTCCAATGCCATAGGCAAAGTCGAGCCAGACAAAAGAGCCAATGGCGCCAAGGTAAATAAGGCCGACTATTGGCGCCACCAAGATGCGTTTAAAAAGGTTGCCATGTTTTTCAAAATGGTTCCATATGCTTTTGGCATCACCTACGCTGGGGAAGGCGTGCATGGCAATAGATACTCCGAGGTAAATAAGCAGGTAATCGGCCGGGTCGCCCTGGTTGAACTTAACAAGCGGGATGGAAGCGGGGAAGGCAATAAGGAAGCCCACAATGGTGTTTACAAAAAACGGGCCAATGCTAATCATAAGGCTTTGCCAGTTTTGTTTGGGCGTTTCATGAAGAACATAGCCTGCAGGGTTGCCGACGCGGAAGTAACAAACTTTAAACACAGGAACTTTAAATAGCCTGCAGAAAAGCTGGTGAGCAAATTCATGCACTATAATACCCGGACAGGTTAGTATGGAAATTATAAAGCCGGGAATGAAAAACATAGTTCTATTCGTTAAGGGTTACCTGAAAATAGTTTTGCCGGTTAATATATTATCAAGGCGGTTATACACTACAGAGTCTTCGGGATTGCCGTCTTGTTTTATCCTGGTCAATAATCCGTTGGCCTGGGCCTGTTTGTTGCTGTAATAGTACACCATGGCAAGGGCTTCCAGCGACAATGCATTTGAAGAATCGGTTAAATATGCCTGTTGTGCCAGTTGCAAAGCAATGGCATCATTATGCCGTTTCAGTTCCACCCGAGCCTTACCCGAAATAGCCGCCACCGACTCCGCGTTCCAGTCCAGCATTTCATTATAGAAATATATGGCGCTGTCGTATTGTTTCGATTCCCGCTTAATGGCTGCCATAAGCTGAATAATAAAGATGTTTTTAGGCGTGTATTTTACGCAATACTGTAAAACCGAATCGGATTTTTTATACTCTTCCAAATCGAATAGCTTGTCTGCCAGGAAGTATTTTGCCACATTATCGCCGGGGTTCCTGAGGGCAAATGCATTAAGGCTGTCGCAGTATACAGTATCCGGGTACTTAAATCTGTTTAATACCAGTGAATCGAGTCCTTTCCCCGGGATATAAACATCCAGCATCTCCAGGCAGCTATTGGCTTCTTCTACAAGGCCCTCCTCGTCGCTGGTTTGTCTGCCTGCATTTTTTACAGCTACGTCAATTTCTCCGAAGTCCATGTTATGCACACTGCTTATAACCAGTTTGGCATTATTTTCAATTGAACCGGGAAAAATGTCGGCAACGTATTTAAATTCCTTTTCAGCCGTGGCATAATGGTTCTGGTCCTGGGCATTTTCGCCCCGCTGGTAATGTATGCCAGCCAGTAAAAAACGGGGTACACGCACAGCGTCAACCAGCGTAAGCGCCACCACCCCTAAAGCAAAGGCCTTTACCCATTTGGGTATGTTAAGGCGAGTAAGATTGGTACGGCAATCGTTACAAATCCTTTTTGTAAGGTCCTCCGGGTGGTCTGATTTCCCGCATACCATGCAGGCATTCGGGTTTTTGGGAGGTTCGGCAGAGTGGGTGTCCATAGCAGCGTATTGGTAAGGTAAATATACAAAAGTTTATCCCGAAGGGATACATTCGTATAAAGTTGTAAAGCCAGCATAAGTTCTTAATCCCTATCCAGATAGCTATCGGGCTTATTAAATCTTTCTTTTTCCTATCTTTGCAGTATGAAAAGTTATGCCAGATATATTACTGTTGAACCGGGCAAGCGTAGCGGGCAGCCCTGCATTCGTGGCTTGCGGGTAACAGTGTATGATATATTGAATTACCTTGCAGCAGGAGATTCCATAAACGATGTAATTAATCATTTCCCTATGCTTACACGCGAGGATATACTCGCATGTCTTGCCTATGCAGCTGATGCAGAAAAACGAATAATGAGGGAAGCATCTTAATACCCGGTAAATTGAAGTTGTTATTTGACAATAATCTGTCTGTGAAAATGGCAGATGTAATGAGAGAATATTTTCCGGGTTCAAAGCACGTTTTTAATTTAAAAATTGCTCATTCTTCAGATAATGAAATTTGGGAATATGCCCGAAAAAAGGATTTTACAATAGTAACAAAGGATAAAGATTTTTATTACATGGCTACTACAAAGGGCTATCCACCCAAAGTTATCTGGGTTATAGCAGGTAATTGCCGTAATGAAGACATGATAAAAATACTGGTTGCCGGAAAGCCTGATATTTTAAAATTTCTGAAGAGTAAGAAGGACGTGTTAATTTTGAGGTAAATCAAAATCCAGCTACGTATCTCAATTGGCATCGCGATAGTTATGGGGAAAGCCTAACGAACTTCAGGATTTAGAAAGCCTTTCCAGTATAATTCAAAATTCATAACTATTAATTCTTAATTCAGGCACCCCCGTTCACCCCCTGTTTTGCCCCATTGGCTAAACCGCTTAAGCAGGTCAATAAACGGGCTTAAATTATACGGGTAATAATGCGTCTATTTGCACGGTAAATCGCCTATCCCTGTAACAAAGGCGATTCGTTGATGATAATATGAGAATTGTATATTTACGGTATTATAGGTTAAGTAGCTTAATGAAAAGGTTATTTATTGCTTCCATTTTCCTGTTTACAGGCGCCATGCCTGTCTTTAGCCAGCATGTGGCCGACTCGCTGCGTACCCGGCTTAAAACCGATAAGGACGATACCAACAAGGTAAACGACCTGAACAACCTTGCATGGGAATATAATATGCAGGGCAGGGCCGATACTGCCATAAAGCTTTCGAACCAGGCCAATACTATGGCGCAGCAATTGCGTTTTACCAAAGGTATCCTGGCTTCATATAACGGGCTTGGCGTTATTTACTACAATACGGGTGACTATGCCCATGCGCTTGAATATTATACCAATGGCATGAAGCTGGCCGAGCAGAATGGCGATAAGGTACACATGGCTAAATTTATGGGCCGTATTGGCACTGTTTATTCCGACCAGGGCGACTATGATAAGGCGCTCGAAAACTACTTTAAAGCGTTAAAAACAGTTCAGGATTTGGGTGATAAAGCAGCTACAGCAAATATAACAGGAGATATAGGTAATGTGTATGAATATGAGGGAGATTACCCAAAAGCATTAGAGTATAACTTTAAGGCATTGGCAATAGATAATGAGCTGAAAGACAAGGGTAGGATTGCTATTGTAACCAGCAATATAGGTAACGTTTATGCCGATAAAAAAGATTACGACCGTGCGCTTGAATCGTACCAGAATGCCCTTAAAATGGATGAGGATTTGGGCGATAAAAACGCGGTGGCCGTCAACACCGGTAACATAGGCAATATTTATGCCATGCAGAATAAGATGGACGACGCCCTGCCATACTTTATGAAAGCCATTAAACAGAACGAAGAGATAGGCAACAAAAACGGGGTTGCCATAAACACGGGAAACATTGGTAACATCTACTCTGAAAAGAAACAATACGATACTGCCGCCAAGTACTTTTTTAAGGCCCTTGATGCTTACAGGGTGGTGGGTAACAAACAGGGCATTGCAGCCACCTACGATAACATAGGTACACTTTACGTGCAAGAGAAAAAATATCCGGATGCGGAGACCTACCTGAAGAAATCTATTTCATTGGCTGATAGCCTGCATTACCTGCCTTGCCTGCAGGAGGATTATGAAAGCCTGTCGAAGCTATACTCACAAACGGGGCAGTGGCCAAAGGCTTATGATGCGTCGACCAAGAGCAATGCTATAAAAGACAGCCTCTTTAGCCAGGATAAGAGCCAGGAAATTGGCCGGTTAGAAGCCAAAGCTGAATACGATAAGCAACTGGCGGTACAAAAGGCACAGGAAGAAGACAATGTGAAGGTGGCAAACGAGAAAACAAGGAGGCAAAGGATATTGATATTGCTGGTATCAGCCGTGGCGCTTATAGTATCGTTAATTGCCCTGCTTATTTTCCGTTCGCTGCAGAATACCCGTAGGGAGAAGAAACTGGTGGAGCAGCAGAAATCGATTATGGAACTGAAAGCGCTAAGGGCGCAGATGAACCCTCACTTTATATTCAATGCCATAACCTCAATACAGAACTTTATACTCACCAACGATACCGAGGCCACCCAGAAACACCTGAGCAAGTTTTCCAAGCTTATCCGCAAGGTGTTGGAGAACTCAAAGTATGAAAGCATATCGCTGTCGGAAGAATTGCAGATGCTGAGCCTCTATATTGAGCTTGAACAACTCCGGTTCTCATCGAAGTTTACCTTTACGGTTGATGTAGATAAGGTGCTTGATGCAGAATCGGTAATGATAGCCCCGCTTATATTACAACCCTTTGTAGAGAATGCTATATGGCACGGCCTTATGCATTTGAAGAACAGGCAGGGCATACTATCTATAAGGGTTAGCCGCGAAGGAAACGCTCTGAAATGCATTATAGACGATAACGGCATTGGCCGCAAGGCAGCCATGGAAATTAGGGCTAATAAATCGCACCAGTCAATGGGGCTTTCTATTACGGAAGAAAGGCTGCATGCCGCTAATATGAGTGTAAACTATATTGACAAAACCGAACCCGACGGAACCCCTGCCGGTACAACGGTTGAATTAACCATTCCTATAATCACTAAAAAATAATTTGATGGCGTTGTCCTTTTTGAAATATCATTTTTATAATCTCAGGGCTGAAGCCCGAAATTGTTGCTGTTTTGTAACCCCAGACTTAAGTCTGGGGTTAATCAACCGCCATTTTAAATGGGTTTTAACCCTCAATCCCAAACAACTATGTTAAATGCAATAATTATAGACGATGAAGTGGCCGCTGCGGGGGCGCTCAGTAAGTTGCTGGCAAAGTATTGCCCCGATGTTAAGGTGCTCGATATTGCCCACTCGGCTGATGATGGCGAAAAGAAAATAAATGCCCTTAACCCCGACCTGGTTTTCCTTGATGTGGAAATGCCACATGCAGGCGGGTTCGACTTGCTGAGGCGGTTTACCGATATAAAGTTTAACGTAATATTTACCACGGCCTACAGCGAATATGCCCTGAAAGCCATAAAGCACAATGCCCTCGACTACCTGCTTAAGCCGATTGACAGCGACGAACTGATTGCCGCTGTTAAGAAGTGCGAAGAGAAGCAGTCGAAAGGACAGAACGACTATGTGAAAGTAGAGAACCTTATTGCGGCCCTTACACAAGCAAATAAAGTACATAAGTTGCCCGTTCCCACCACTGAAGAGATTCTATACATCGACCTTGACAACATTATCCGCTTTGAAGCCGATTCGAACTACACTATCATCAACCTGAAAGGCGGGAAGAAAATGACATCGTCGAAAACACTTAAGGAGTATGAGGTGATGCTTGTGGGCCAGCCATTTTTCCGGGTGCATAAAACGCACATTATTAACCTGAGCCAGATAACCAAGTATATTAAGGGTGATGGCGGCTTTGTGGTTATGACCGATGGCGCTACCATTGAAGTAAGCCGCCAGAAAAAGGCCGAGCTGCTGACGATGATGGCGAGATAATTCAATTTAAGATTTAGGATTTAAGAAATAAGATTTAAAACTAAGGCGTGA